>JAANMU010001749.1_pt1 | contig 18386 bp, 9 predicted proteins | sample 7279701 | NCBI WGS metagenome assembly JAANMU01 (sample SAMN14094539, study PRJNA606508) | bioreactor metagenome | isolation source: A lab-scale SPAN reactor treating ammonium-rich wastewater day 57 | place: Ireland: Galway | collected 2017-03-13 | reverse complement strand
CTTCTCTTCGGTTAACTCGACAGGCTCTATCAGATGGACCTCTGACGCAGCGCCGCCAAATGGGTGAGCGTGTAGCAAGAGGTTCTCCCCAGATTCGTCAGATACGCGAAACAGTGTTTGGATGGCCCCTAGGGAGCTACGGGTCTGGGCGGATAGGGAGTCTCGCGCGACCTGATGCGTCCACTCGACTTTACGGAAGTTCGGAAGGCTGGGAATCTGCTTTTCATCGTAAGATGGACCATCCAGAATTCTGCCGAGATAGTAGATCCGGGCACCTCGATCATAGGTCATCACCCGATCCCCGGGCTGGATGTCACTCATAAAGCGATACTGTTGTGAGACCCAGGCCTGTCTGCTGCCTTCCTTCATCTCAGGGATGGCCTTCCTGAAGCGTTCCAGGAGATCGGCCTTCGAGGCCTTAGCCGGAGGCGGTCCAATCTCTGCGCCTCCGATTGCCACAATACCCTTCTTGAGAAAGATCTGCAGGGCGTCCTCGTCCGCTGCTCCTGCACGGACCATCCAGAAATTGGCCACGAGCTTCCTCCCATCCGGATTCTAGGGCAGCCCTTCAATGCAGGCCGCGTCTCCTTCCTTCGTGGGGCTCCATCATATAGGACGGCTATCCATTCTGCGTCTGGCGTCTTCTCTTCCCGCAAGTAACTCGGAACTCCGGAGTGATTCATCCGGTCCAGGAACCACTCTCACGAGAAGGAGATAATCGACCGGCGCGAAGTTTCGTCAAATGCATCCCTCGCCCGCCATTACTCAGAACGCGCTGGATGTTTTCCAGTTACGTCGCCAATTAGTAAGCGACTACTGCACCTATCTTCAGAGCTTCCTGAACCTAAGAGACACTCGCATCAGCGCCCACGTCGAACAAGTCATGGCCGCCGGCCAGCTCTGGCCGGAGCCGCTGATCCAGATGAACCCGGCGTTTGAGGCCGGTGGCTGGGTGGAGGAGCTGGTAAAGGAAAACCTTCTGCACCCGGACTGCGCAAAGGTCTTCCGGCTCAAATCCAGTAAAAACCTGGAGATCGATCGGCCCATGCGCCTGCATCGTCACCAGCGCGAGGCCATCGAGCGGGCCAACCGGGGCAAGCACTACGTGTTAACAACCGGAACCGGTTCCGGCAAGAGCCTAGCCTATATCGTCCCGATCGTAGACTGGGTCTTGCGTAATGGCAGCGGACAGGGCATCCGAGCCATAATCATTTACCCAATGAATGCCTTGGCCAATAGTCAGATGCACGAGCTGTCACGATTTCTAGAGTGGGGCTTCCCCGAGGGCCGGCCGCCAGTCTCCTTCGCCCGTTACACTGGTCAGGAGAAAGAAGAAGAACGCAAGAAAATCCGCGACAACCCGCCCGATATCCTTATCACCAACTACGTCATGATGGAGCTCTTGTTGACCCGCCCGTGGGACGAGCGAATTCTGACGGCCTGCAGCAGTCTGCGCTTCTTGGTGTTGGACGAACTGCATACCTACCGCGGTCGTCAGGGGGCCGACGTGGCCTTGCTCGTGCGACGTGCCCGCGAGCGAAGCGGTTCCAAGCACCTGCTGTGCGTAGGAACCTCTGCGACGCTTAGCACATCTCACGACCCCGCCCAACAACGTGTTGACGTGGCCGGCTATGCTTCGCGTCTGTTCGGAGCCACAGTTGAGCCCGACTGTGTTGTGGGCGAGACGTTGCGCCGGGTTACGCCGGCCGACTTCGATCTTCCAGAGCTCATTCGTCGACTACAAGAGCCCCTCCCTGTTCCGGCGGGGCCAGTCGGCCTTGCAGAATTCCTTCAAGATCCACTCTCGTCGTGGCTCGAGAGCACCGTGGGCCTGAAGACCGATCCCGCCGGCCAACTGGCTAGAGTCACACCCCGAAGCATCGGCGGCCCCGAAGGGGCGGCTCGCGAGTTGAGCGAGTTGACCGGACTAGACCAGAAAATTTGCGAGGAGCGCATCCAGGAAGGCTTTCTTAGAGCCTACATGTGCGAGAACGACCCCGAGACCGGTCAACCTCCTTTCGCCTTCAAGCTGCACCAATTCTTCAGCAAGGGCGATACCATCTACGCCTCGCTCGAGCCCCCTGCAGAACGGCACCTGACTCTGGCCGGCCAGCGTTTCGTGCCTGGCAGCGACCGGGGCAAGACTCTCCTGCCGCTTGCCTTCTGTCGCGAGTGCGGGCAAGAGTACTACACAGTGTTTCTAGAACGCGAAGGCGGAGTGTTTCGGGCGGTACCACGCTCCCTCAATGAGAGGTTTGGCGCGCCAGAGCAGTTGCCTGGTTTCTTGTTCCTCGACCCCGAGCGGCAATGGCCAGGCGGTGACCTGAACGAGCGGTTGCCCGAAGACTGGCTTGAAGACGGCCAGTTAAAAAAAGGCATCCGGCGACAACTTCCCCGAGAAGACTTGTCCCCTGATTTCCGTCTGGGTACCCTGCTTCCTCAAGAGGTCCAGGTCTCTCCGGACGGACTCCTGTGCGAAGAGGGCATCTACGCCAGGTTCATGGGTCAGCCCTTCTGTTTCTGCCTGGCCTGTGACGTGGCTTACGAGGCCCGCCAGCAGTCCGACCTGGGAAAACTGTCCACGCTCGATACGAGCGGGCGAAGCACCGCGACGACGCTTCTCTCCCTGTCGGTCCATCGATGGTTCCATCAGGCAGGAGATGGACTGAAACCTTCGGCCCGGAAGCTTCTGAGTTTTACCGACAATCGCCAGGATGCCTCGCTGCAGGCCGGTCACTTCAATGACTTCGTTCAAGTGGGTTGGCTACGCGCAGCTCTCTACCGTGCGGTGACTCAGGTGGGCGCCGAGGGAATTCTGCATGACGATCTGACCCGCAAAGTGTTCGAGGCTCTCGGCCTGCCACCGGATCAATATGCCCAGAACCCCCTGGCTCGATTCGAAGCCAAGCAAGAGAACGAACGAGCTTTGCGCGAGGTCCTTGGCTATCGGATCTATCGCGATCTGATGCGTGGGTGGCGAGTCACTTTCCCCAATCTCGAGCAGTGCGGACTCCTCGATATCAACTACGGGTCCCTGAAGGAAGTGTGCGAAACAGAAGAGGTTTGGAATCAGCTGCCTCTCTCGCCCGATAAGATGCCTGGCGGATTGATGGCGCCGCCGGGTGCCTTGCTTCAAGCCAGTCCAGCAACACGGCGCAAGATCCTCAAAACCCTGCTCGACTTCATGCGCCGCGAGTTGGCAATCCACGTAGACTATCTGGATCGGGAGTATCAGGAACGCATCGCCCAGCTCTCAAGCCAACGTCTGGTCGAGCCTTGGGCACTAGACGAAAATGAGACGATGCAAACCTCGATACTGGCTTTCCCGGGTCCGTCACCCGGCGGAAAATTGGCGGGTCTGCACAAGTATTTGACAGCCCGAGGTGCCTTTGCACGCTATTTGAAGCGCGAGCTCAAAGTACCACTCAGGGGCCAGGAACTGCAAAACGCGATCTTATATCTGTTTGCCGTTCTGGAGGTAGGTGGATTGGTCAAACGTGTGCGTGATGGAGAAGTTCCCGGTTACCAGATTCCCGCCTCCGCCCTGCGCTGGGTCGCGGGGCAGGGCGAGCAGGCGTTCCACGATCCAATTCGGGTGCCCCGCACCCCCAAGTATGGGCTGCGGCCCAACCCCTATTTTGTGCGGTACTACCAGGAGAAAGCCTGGGAAAGCCAGGGCATCACAGCCCGGGAGCACACCGCCCAGGTGCCTCCTGAAATGCGCCAGGAACGTGAGGAGAGGTTCCGCGAGGGCCGACTCCAGGTCATGTTTTGCTCGCCGACTATGGAGCTAGGGGTGGACATCAAAGAGCTCAATGTGGTCGGCCTGCGCAATGTGCCGCCCACTCCGGCAAACTACGCCCAGCGCAGCGGGCGAGCCGGACGAAGCGGCCAGCCCGCCTTGGTCTTCGCCTACTGCACGGCCTTGAGTCCGCACGACCAGTACTTCTTCAAGAGACCAAACCGCATGGTGTCGGGTGCCGTTAGCCTGCCGCGCATTGAGCTGGGAAACGAAGAGCTGGTGCGGGCGCACGTTAGGGCCGAGTGGCTTTCGGCAACCGGAGCGAGCCTTGGCTCCAGCCTCAAGGAAGTACTGGTTCTCGACGACTCTGCCCCGCTCACCATCCAGCCCGATAAGTTGTCGGATTTCCAGAACCCACACGGCTTCCGCACAGCCTATCATCGTGGTGAGAGGATGCTGGCTTCCATTCAAAGCGATCTGGCCCGAGCCGACTGGTATCACGAGGGCTGGCTCGAGGAAGTGCTCAAGGCAGCCGTCCACGACCTGGATCAAGCCTCCGAGCGTTGGCGCGAGCTCTACCGTGCAGCCCTGAAGCAGATGGATCAGCAGCACCGGATCATCCGAGATCACTCGCGTACTAGCTATGACAAAAATCTGGCAAAGCGTCTCTACAACGAAGCTCACAGCCAGATGAACCTGTTGCTGGAAACTCGCCAGCAGGAGAACTCAGACTTCAACAGCTATCGCTACTACGCCAGCGAGGGATTCCTGCCTGGCTACAATTTCCCGCGTCTTCCATTGTCGGCCTTCGTTCCGGGCCGTAACAACCGGGATGAATATCTTTCGCGCCCGCGGTTTCTAGCCATTTCCGAGTTCGGTCCACGCGCGGTCATCTACCACGAAGGCGCGCGGTACGTTACAAACCGCGTAATGCTGCCGGCCACCGATCAGCCGGAAGAGATCGGCTCAAGCGTAGCCAAGCGCTGCGATTGTTGTGGCTATATGCATCCCGTCGAGGATGGTTGCGGGCCGGACCTGTGCGAGCATTGTCAAGCGAGGCTTGGTACTCCGATGATTAGCCTGTTTCGCATGCGCAACGTTACCGCCAAGCGCTATGACCGCATCAACTGCGACGAGGAAGAGCGCCAACGCATGGGTTTTGAGCTGCAGGTGGCAGTCCGGTTCGAGCGGAGGAAGAAGGGGCTGTCTCGCACGCTCGGAGAGTTGGGCGACCTGGCTCAGCTCAGCTTCGGCCAAGCGGCCCGTTTGTGGCGCATCAACCTGGGATGGAAGCGGCGCAAAGAACCCGGGGTCAAGGGCTTCAACCTCGATCTCGAGCGCGGCTACTGGGAACGCAACGAGCGCGACGAGACTCCCGATCTGGGCGACGCAATGACCGCTCGCATCAAGAGAGTCATCCCGTTCGTAGACGACCACCGCAATTGTTTGCTCATCCACCCACACGAGTTGATGGCAGCACCCCTCATGCTTAGTTTGCAGGCCGCTCTCAAGAACGCTCTGCAGCTTGAGTTCCAGTTGGAAGACAACGAACTGGCGGCCGAGGCCCTCCCATCGGCCGAAGCGCCTCGCACGATCCTCTTTTTTGAGGCGGCCGAGGGGGGCGCTGGGGTTTTACGCCGGATGGTGGACGATCCCACCGCGCTGGCCCGCGTGGCTCGAAGAGCCCTGGAAGTTTGCCACTACGACCCTGACAGTCTGGCCGACCGAAGGCGCGCGGACCGAGCCCGAGAAGACTGTGAAGCAGCCTGCTATGACTGCCTTCTGAGCTATACCAACCAACGCGATCACGCCCTTCTCGACCGGAAACTCTTGCCCCAGCTATTGGAGCGATGGTCCCGAGCCCGAGTAACGGTAAAGACGGCGGACGGCGGCAGTCGCTTCCAAGAACTGCTCGATCAGGCTGGCTCAGAGTTGGAGAGGCGCTGGTTGCGTCACATTCACGACCGGCAATTGGTCTTACCCGACGAAGCTGGGTCAGCTCTGACTGAAACGAGACCCGACTTTCTCTACCGCGATAAGCGTGTGGCTATCTACATCGACGGACCGGTGCATGAGTTCCCCAACCGACGCGCCCGGGACAAGCAGCAGCAGGAGAAGCTAGAAGACCAAGGTTGGGTGGTCGTGCGCTTCGGCAAGCCAATGGTTGACCGGGCCGCTGAAGTAAGCGACGAGCTCGATTGGGACCAAGTCTTAGAGAAGTACGTCTGGCTCTTCGGTCAGTCCATCCAGCCCAATCCTGCGGCCCGCATTGCCCTGGACCTCTTCGACAAGACCTGGCATGCATTGGTCAGCAAACTTGCGCGGCGTTGGACGGTCGACTCAGGCGGCGACCTCACCGCGCAAGACGGCAGCGTGGTAGGCTTCTTCGAGGTGGAAGTGACCCACGGAGCGCGGCGCGTCCGTTTGGTTCCCCCAGGGCCAGAGGCCCATATGGCAGCTGCCGCCTCGAGTGTTCCAGCGCTTGTGGTGGACCCCGCAGGTGAGGTCGACCTGACCGAGTTGGAAGGGTTGCTCGGAGAATGAATTTCGGATTCGCCTCTACTTGGGCTGATTCGCTCCAAAACCTGAGCCCGCACGAAGTGGTGAGTGCTCTCGACTTCGCCAGGGAGTTCCAGGCAAATCCTAGACAACCAGGCCATTCACTTGAGCGAGTTCAAAGCTCTTCAGGAAGCTGGGCGGCGCGCATCTCATCCGAACTGCGCGCCATCTTGGCCAAGGAGGGCACCCTTTGGTTGTTCCTGCATGCTGGTCACCACGATGCCGCCTATCGCTGGGCCAAGAATCGCAAAATCTCCACCCATCCAGTTACCGGCGTTCTGCAGATTGTCAGTGTGGTGGAGACCGTCGAGCATCGTACCGTCGTCCGAGATGTGCCCGGCCTTTTCCGCGAGTTTAAGGACGACTACTTGGTCAGTCTGGGAGTTCCGCCAGAGTGGTTGCCTGTACTTCGCCAAGTACTAGACGAAGAACAGTTGCTCAAGGTTGTAGAGGGCCTACCAGAAGACATCCAAGAGAGGCTCTTTCGCCTTGTCGACGGTGAATTAGTCACTCCGCCAGCCCCAGTTGAGCCCGGAAAGTTATTTGAGCACCCCGACGTCAAAGCCCGATTTTACGTGGTGGAGAACGAGGAGGATATGCAGCGGATGCTATCCGCTCCCCTGGCTAAGTGGCTTGCTTTTCTGCACCCTTCACAGCGCAAACTGGCCACCGGCAGCTTCAACGGGCCGGTCAAGGTTAGCGGCTCGGCCGGCACTGGCAAGACCGTGGTGGCCATGCACCGGGCCCGTCACTTGGCCGCCCAGGGCAAGCGAGTGTTGTTCACCACCTATGTCAATACCCTGGTGGATAACCTCAAGCATTCACTGAGTCAGCTTTGCTCGCCCCAAGAGTTGGAGCGAATCACGGTCAGCACCGTGCACGCCCAAGCGCAGGCTCTAGTGAAGGGATGGCGGGGGGTGCCCGACGACGAGATAGCCAAGCGCATTGAGCAAAATGCCGCCCACGCAGCCGGAATGTTCGAGACCCGCTTTATGCTCTCGGAGTGGACGAAGGTGCTCTCTCCTGCTGGAATTCGCACTTGGGAAGACTACCGTGCCGCACGGCGAGTGGGTCGGGGTCGGGCTCTGTCTGTAAAGGAGCGGGCTAGGCTCTGGCGCGTATTCGAAAGAGTGCTCGCGAGCTTAGACCATGAGCACCTGGAGGACTTCTCCGGTATCTGTCGCCGGGCTACACACGCCCTGACCCAGTCTCCATTCGACGCTGTGTTGGTGGACGAAGTGCAAGATCTGAAACCGCAGGAGTTGAAGTTTCTAGCGGCTCTGGCCGGAGACGGACCAGATCGGCTCATGCTGGTGGGAGATGCTGGCCAGCGCATCTACCCAGGTGGAGTTAGTCTGGCATCTCTGGGCATCCAGACTCGCGGTCGCTCCTTTACCCTACGGATTAACTACCGCACAACCGAGCAGATCCGCCGCTTCGCCGACCGCATTCTGGGGCGGACAATCGAAGACCTGGAGGGCGAACTCGAAGATCGTAAGGGCACCAGAAGCTTGCTCAAAGGCCCCGACCCAGAGTTCCACCCTTTCCCCACTCCGTCGGACCAGCAAAATTTCGTATTGAGGAAGCTACAAGTGCTAAAGCGGGAGCGGCTGGAGTGGGAGGACATGGCTCTGTTCGTTCGCACCAACTCGTTGGTTGAGCGCTGGGAGGCCGCGTTGGCTGAAGCGGGGCTTCCGGTCTCGGTGCTGGGGAAGAAAGTGCAGAAGGGAATAAGGCTGGGAACCATGCACCGTGCGAAGGGGCTGGAATTCAAGTCCGTCCTGGTTTTGGATGCCTCAGACCGCTATCTTCCAAACCCTAAGGTGATCCAGGCGGCCGACCCTGCGGAACGCGAGGAGAGCCTCGCGCAGGAACGCCGTTTGCTATACGTTAGTCTCACCCGCGCCCGGGACGATGTGGTCGTCACCTGTGCGGGAACTCCCAGCCCTTTCTTGACTGGGCTTTTGGCCACCGCTTAGGAGGTATCCCAATTGGAAACCAAGACCGTAGCCTTCGCACCAGGTACATTGGTCCGCGCCCGCGGCCGCGAGTGGGTAGTACAGCCGGGGTCAAAGCCTGAATTCCTGCTGCTGCGACCACTGGGAGGCACAGACGACGAAGTGACCGGCCTCTACCTCCCTATCGAGCCAGTCGAAGCGGCGCGCTTCGACTGGCCCGACCCGACCCTCCCCGGCGATCACTACAGCTCGCGCTTGCTGCGCGAGGCCGCTCGGCTGGGTTTCCGAACCTCCACCGGACCCTTCCGTTCCTTTGCGCGTCTTGCCGTTGATCCTCGGCCCTATCAGCTGGTACCCCTCCTGATGGCCCTCAAGCTTGATCCAGTTCGTCTGCTCATCGCCGACGACGTGGGTATCGGCAAAACCGTCGAGGCCTTGCTCGTGGCCCGAGAGCTGCTTGACCGAGGCGAGGCACGCGGACTCACCGTTCTATGTCCTCCCCATCTGGCCGAACAGTGGCAGGCCGAGATGGTCTCCAAATTTCATCTCGACGCTGAGCTGGTTCTGAGCGGCACAGTGAGCCGGCTCGAGCGGGCCTGTCCAATGGGAGAGTCGGTCTTCGAGCGCTTCCCCTACACCGTAGTTTCCACCGACTACATCAAGTCGGACAAGCGCCGCGAAGACTTCCTGCGCACCTGCCCCGACCTGGTAATCGTAGACGAAGCCCACTCATGCGCCGACCCGGGTCAGGGAGGCGGCAAGGCCCGGCACCAGCGCCACCAGCTTCTGCGAGGTCTGTCCCGCGACCCAGAGCGGCATCTCCTGCTGGTGACCGCTACGCCTCATAGTGGCAATGAAGACGCCTTCCGGTCCCTTCTAACCCTCATCGAAGAGGGGTTTGCAGACCTGCCCCCAGACTTGACAGGGCCCCTGAATGAGCCTCACCGACGCCGCTTGGCGGCCCACCTAGTGCAGCGTCGGCGGGGCGACCTATTGCGCTACCTCGACACCGAGACTCCCTTTCCTAAGCGCATCGAAGCCGAGGAGACCTACAGACTTTCTCCCTCCCATCGACAGCTGTTCGACGACGTGCTGGCCTATGCGCGTGAGATCGTGCTCGACACATCGGGCGGCAAGCCTCGCCAACGTGTGCGGTGGTGGTCGGCATTGGCGCTCCTACGCAGCCTTTCTTCGAGCCCGGCAGCTGCGGCCGCCACGCTCCGCACTCGTGCCACTACTATAGAAGCGACCTCCGTGGAGGAAACCGATCGCCTTGGTCAGCGCACCGTACTCGATCTCGTCGACGAGGACGGCAACGAGAGCGTGGATGTAACTCCCGGTAGCGACTTTTCGTCACTCTCAGAAGAAGAAAGCCGGCATCACAAGAAGCTGCTAGAACTGGCCCGCCGGGCCGAGGCGCTGCAGGGAAAGGAGGACAAGAAGCTTCAACAGATCATCACACTGACTCGCCAACTGGTGGACGATGGGTTTCGCCCCATCCTCTTCTGCCGTTTTATTCACACGGCGGAATACCTGGCCCGCGAGCTGCGGGAAAAGCTGAAGGGGGCCGAGGTGTCGGCAGTTACCGGGCTTTTGCCCCCAGCCGACCGCGAGGAGCGTGTGCGCGAATTATCGGCTGCAGCCAAGCCAGTACTTGTGGCAACCGACTGCCTAAGCGAAGGTATCAACCTCCAGCAAGCATTTGACGCAGTGCTGCACTACGATCTTAGCTGGAACCCCACTCGCCACGAACAGCGAGAGGGGCGGGTAGACCGATATGGTCAGCGCTCTGAACAGGTGCGTGTGCTAACGTACTATGGCTCGGATAACCCGGTAGACGGGATCGTGCTGGATGTGCTTTTGAAGAAGCACAAGAAAATCCGCAGCAGTCTCGGCATTTCCGTGCCTGTGCCGGCCGACCCAGGGAAGGTTGTGGAGGCTCTGATGGAGGGGTTGCTCCTTCGTTCGAGCCGCGACCAGCTCACTTTCGACTTCGTGAGCGAGGAGCGAGACAAACTTCACTTGGAGTGGGACAAAGTGACCGAACGTGAGCATCGTCTGTCCCAGACCATGTTCGCACAGCACGCTCTTAAGGTGGAGGAGGTCGCGCGTGAGCTTTCGTCGGTTCGCGAAGCCATCGGCTCGAAAGCCGATACTGAGCGATTCGTCAAGGATGCTCTGACGCTTCATGGCGGCAGGGTCAGTCCCGGTCGGGCCGGTGCCAGCCAGTTGGATGTTGGAGACTGTCCACGGTCCTTGCGAGATGCCCTGGGCCGGGAAGAAACCCGGCTCGAGGCGCGCTTCGAGCTGCCTGTCTCGGGCGCAGAACTCTACCTCAACCGGACTCATCCGGTGGTGGAGGGTTTGGCTAGTTGGGTGCTGGACAGTTCGCTCGACCCACTGGGCGAAGCTCGGGCGCGTCGCACGGGCGTCATCCGAACCCAGTCGGTGGCTGTGCGTACTACCCTGCTGCTCGTGCGTCTGCGATTTCACGTGATTACTCGCTGGCGTTCCGAGTCGCGTTCTGAGCAACGCATGTTGGCCGAGGAGCTACAGTTGGTGGCCTTCGAAGGACGTCCTGGCAACGCACGCTGGGTGGCGTCCGCTGACGGGTTACTGGATTCCGAGCCAAGCGGTAACATCGATACCGGCCAAGCCCGCGAGCTTTTGTCAGCTATTCTTGGAGAGTTGGACAGCGTGCAGGCGTACCTCGAGGATCTGAGCAGGACGCGGGCTAGTGAACTCCTTCAGAGCCACCAGCGCGTGCGCCAGGCAGCCGGACGGACTGGGCTGTCGCACAGCGTGGAACCGCAATTACCGGTAGATCTGCTAGGAGTGTATCTGTTCTTGCCGGGAGGGGCGTGATGTACGAGACGAAGCTCGACAACCGGCCCAAGCTAAATACAGCAACGGAGAAACGGCGTTGCTCTGTTGTTATCCACGCCAAAGCTTCAATTCACCCTGCCAGGAGGAGAAGCAATGAAGAGTGAGCTTTTTGCCACCGTAAAAACCGAAGGCGCTCTCCTGCCTGCCGAGTTGCTGGTGCGTGTAGCCTCCGAAGACAATGACCTGCCTGGTCTCTCTTCGGAGAGCTACCACCTGGGCAAAACGGAGCGGCTCAGCGAGGCGGTGACTAGGTCCTGGAACCGCCTGCGTGGGGTCTGGGCCTCTTTCAGGCCCGAACTAGACCGACTGACCGAGGAGGACCCTGGCACCGGCCTAACCCGTGATCGCTGGCTAAACATCCTGTTCCAAGAGCTCGGCTTCGGGCGCCTCAGCCCTGCCCGTGACCTAGCCATCGAGGGTAAGAACTACCCTATTTCCCACATGTGGGAACGAGTGCCCATTCACCTGCTCGGTGCCGGCCTGTCGCTCGACCGACGCGCTCGCGGGGTGGTCGGGGCAGCGGTCTCTAGTCCACACAGCTTGGTACAGGAGTTCCTGAACCGTTCCGACGATCACCTGTGGGCCATGGTCACCAACGGCAAGACCTTGCGGATCTTGCGCGACAATCTAAGCCTCACCCGCCAAGCCTACCTCGAGTTCGACTTGGCCTCGATGATGGAAGCCGAACTCTATTCCGACTTTAAGCTGCTCTGGCTGTTGTGCCACGAGTCGCGCCTGGAGGGCGAGCGACCAGAGGAGTGCTGGCTAGAGCAGTGGTCGCGTCGGGCCGCCAAGGACGGCACCAGGGCCCTCGACGCTCTCCGCGGGGGCGTGGAGGCGGCTATCGAGATTCTCGGAGGTGGCTTCCTGCAGCACCCCTCAAATACTGCTCTGAGACGCGCATTGGAGAACGGCCAACTGAGCCGGCAGGACTACTACCGCCAATTGCTACGACTGGTCTATCGCCTTCTGTTTCTTTTCGTGGCAGAGGACCGCAGCCTCTTGCTAGATCCTTCAGCGCCAGGTGAGTTACGCGAGCGCTACCTCAATTATTATTCAACAGCCCGCCTACGATGGCTGGCCTCTCGCCGTCGGGGCACTCGTCACGGCGACCAGTGGCAGGCGCTCACGGTCGTAATGCGCCACCTAGGCTCCGACGAGGGGTGTCCCGGACTTGCGCTTTATCCTCTAGGCGGCTTCTTATGGTCCGACCAAGCTCTTTCCGAACTGTCGGCAAGTCAGCTCTCCAACCACGATCTGTTGGAGGCCGTGCGCAAGCTCTCATTCACTTATGAAAAAAACGTTCCCCGTCCCGTGGACTACAAGAACATGGGAACCGAAGAGTTGGGCAGCGTCTATGAGTCTCTACTAGAACTGTCGCCCGACCTTAACCAATCGGCCGGATCTTTTACCCTGATTAGGCAAGTTGGAAATGAGCGTAAGTCCACAGGAAGCTACTACACCCCCCATGAGTTGGTCGAAACCCTTCTCGAGTCAGCCCTTGAGCCCGTCGTAACGGAGCGGCTCGTAGAGGCCAATCGGAAAGGCCGCATAAATGGTCTGACGGGCGAAGCTCTCCAGAACCACATGGGCGAGGCAGTCTTGTCCGTGACAGTATGCGATCCCGCCTGCGGTAGCGGACATTTCCTCATTGCCGCGGCCCACCGTCTAGCCCGTCGACTCGCATCCGTGCGGAGCGGCGACGCCGAACCGGCCCCGGATCAGGTTCGTCGTGCGCTTCGCGATGTCATCGGGCATTGCATCTTCGGGGTGGACGTCAATCCCATGGCCGTGGAGTTGTGCAAGGTGAATCTTTGGATTGAGTGCCTCGAGCCCACCAAGCCACTTTCCTTTCTGGAAAATAGGATCCTCTGCGGCAACTCGCTTCTTGGGACAACAGATGTGCGCTTGAAGCAAGGCATACCGGAGGAGGCTTTCGCTGCTCAGGCTGAGGACGACAAGAAGTTCGCTGCATTACTGAAGAAGCGCAACGCAGCTGAGCGCAGCGGAGTGATTCAACAAGACTTGTTCGACCAGGTGAGTCGACCCCTGGCTCACGCTGCGAGGGATATCGATAAGGTAAGTGACTCAAAAATTCAAGGCATTCACTTGAAGGAAGAACTTTATGCTCAATGGTTAGCGAACCCAGATCGGCTGTTTGAAAGGACTGCCCTAGATGCTTGGTGTGCGGCTTTCGTTATGCGTAAGGACCCGAACGGACCGTCTATCACAACAGAGACGGTTACACGCTTGCAGCGTGAGAAGCAGGTGCATCCCGAGCTCCTTCAGGACATAGACGATATCCGCAAAAGCTATCAATTCTTCCACTGGAACTTGGAATTTCCGGATGTTTTTTCCACAGGTGGCTTTGATTGCGTGTTGGCGAACCCACCCTGGGGAGCCGCAGTAGCCGATCGAGTCAAGCCACTCCTTCGAACTGTCCTTCCGTCGGTTAAACGTGGCTCGATCGACACGTTCGCAGCCTTCGCTCAAAAGTCGACCGAATTGTGCAAAGATTCCGGATGGGTGGGCCTCGTTCTGCCTGACATCTTGTTACTCAAAAATTATCCAGACCTGAGGCTCTTCCTTCTGGAATTAACAAGTATTCACCAAATAGCACACTGGGGCCAAGCATTTCCAGATGCAAGCATAGATGTCTGCACAATATCAATCAAGGCCTCCAAGCCCAGTGCCGATCACTCGATTAACTGCGTTCCCGAGGTCGTTGGAGGCGACTTGGGCAATAGTCCAAGCAACAAAATCAAGCAGGCAACGTTTGTGAGCAACAAAGATTACCGGTTCAACCTGACTCTATCCACGGAGAAGCAAGAGCTCATCTCATCCATACGAGGGCTAGGACCCTCTGTCGGAGAGCTTTTTACCATTCGCGAGGGTGTCCACTCGGGCAATGTCAGAAGCAAACTGTTCATTGAAAGGCCCGAAGGCGAACTCTGTCGACCATTAATATTTGGTCGAGACGAGATCAAGCCTATGAGTCTAACCTGGAAAGGAAAGCATATCCAACTCGACCCAGCCCGCTTTGACAAAGAAAACGGGGAATATTACAACATTGGCGATTCGACACTCTTTGAACAGCCCAAAATTCTTGTCCGCCGCACCGGCGACTTTATACTAGCCGCATTAGACTTTGAGGGGCGTTACTGCTCTAATAATTTCTTTATCGTAGTTCCTAAGAAAGCCATGTCCAAAGAGTCCCTTATCTACACTTGCGCCACGTTGAACATGCCATTGGCAACGTTGTATTTTAGAGCAATCCAGCCGCGCACTGGAAAGATGTTCGCTGAGCTAAAAATTACACACCTCGAAGACATACCGGTTCCCTTCTTTCATGAGGATTTTGCAGCCACGGAAGGAAAGAATCTAATCCAGGACAACTACGAAAGTAGCACTCAAGCTCTTCTGGAATTCCAAAATAGGTTTATTGAGCACGTACGTGTTACGTCACCACTGTTAGCCCGCGCATTGGAGGGAGAAAATGACAAACACCGCTCCGACTCTTAAGTCTTCCGCCTGGACGATGACCGGCTTTATTGATGCTGCCCAGCACCTCCTGCGTAATGACTCTGCAGCAACGGAACTTCGCCTCTACTTCTACGCTGCAACGCTTGATGGTTGGCTTCAATTGGCGCAAGAAATTGCACATTGGGTTTCGGCTCGCGCCGATCGCAGTGTGACTGCTTATATCGGAACAGACCATGGGCTCACCGATCCCGATTCAGTAGACGCGATGCGAACCGCTGGCGTAACCGTCAGAATTCTTCGTCGATACAAAGGGGTATTTCACCCCAAAGTTGTTTGGTTTTTTCGTGAAGGCGCAGGGCATATCATCGTTGGAAGCAACAATCTTACATTCCAAGGACTTTGCGGAAACATTGAATTTGCGACGCTGACTAATTTTGAGGAACCCGACTCCAACTTGACCAAATGGCACGAATGCGTGCACTCCGCCAGTGATGTTTTTGATGAAACCCTTCTAAAAAGCTACAGAAGCGAGCGGGATGCCTTCTTTACCAAGCGTGCTGATGCGTGCAAAGCTTCAAAAGTGGGCGGAACTTTCATTTGGACCAAGCGGACAAGCGGTACTACTACTCCCGTTCAACCACAACCCCAGTTGAACGCCGTCCAAGCAGGCCAAGCAATTCCAGTCTCAAAGGGCGATCTCGTTGTGGAGATAACGCCTCGTGAAACGGGACCTAACGGAAGCCAGATTCAGATCCCTCAGAGCGCCGTCAGGCGGTTTTTCAAACTACCCTCAGGGCGAGGGAATCATAAACAAGTCAGATTACGGAATGTAGTGACCGCGGACACACGAACTCTAACGCTGACAAATTATCGTAACAGTACGGGTCGCTTGGTTGTTAAAGAATTGGACTACCGCGACCGGCCTTGTGTTATCGTCTTTCGGCCACCTAGCCAAGGGGTGATCGATTTTGAAATCGTGAGGGAATATATCGACCCCGATAGATACCGATCGCTAATTGCGGCTTGCGGACCTTCGACTCGAGTGGGGAGTCGACGTTGGGCCATACTTTAGCTTGATCACCATATGATCACCGGACTCAAAATCACGGGTGATCACCACGACATCCCAGAAACACCCCAACCCACCCAAACCCGCACCAGCTCTAATCTCCAGCACACTCAACAACATGTCAGATCACCCCAGAGCACGCCCCTGCTTATCTACCCGGGGAACCTACATGGGGGCTCTGCGATGGCGCCCCGACTGGGCGTAGTCTCCTGTACCCACAAAGCGGCTCCCATCTTCGCGCTGGGTGTTGTCTTGCGCGGGCTAGAGCTCCATCTTTCTCAGTTCGTCAGCGGCCCGGGAGACTTCACTCCATCGCTCGGCCAGACTTAGCTCTCTAGACGTGGCAGTCAGGTAGTCAGTGTCCAGGCCTGAGGCCAGGGCAGTAAGCTCAATGGCATCGGCTCGATCAATCGGTCGGAATGAAAGCATCTTGAGCAGAATCAAGTCCTCGGCGGTTGCAACGGGGACCGAGAATTCCCCCAGGGAAACGTCCCCCGCGCGAGCTAGCACTCGTTCCAAGAACGGATCTCGGGCAATCTGAACATCCACGCCCAGCGAAGCGGATTCGGAAATTGGATACCAGAAGCGCAAGAGAACAACTCGGTCCAGTTTGTGCCGATCTGCCCGCTCGTGATGAGCAAATCCAGCCTCCCGTAAGGAGTGAACGATTCCGTCCGGGTCTTGACTGAGCGCGAGGAGGTCCAAGTCTCTGGTGCCGCGCACGCGCCCCCGTAGTGGAAGGGCGGCTCCCCCTATCAGTGCCCAAGTAGCATGTATCTGAGCGAACACCCGGACCAGTAACTTCAGGAGGTCAATGGTCTTGTCTGCGAGCAAGTTCCAATGTCTTCCAGCGTTGTAGTTTCTCTGCTAGCCGAAGAGCGTCTTCTCGCTGCCAGCGAGCCCCAAGCTGACGTTCTGCCTGTTCACGTGTTGCGGCGCCGGCTTGCATCTCGCCAGCCAGTCCTAGATCCCATCCCAGATCGAGGGCTTCCAATGCGAGACGAAGACGCTCTTCTGGAGTAAGGCTCATGACCCCGCGAATCGAAGGTTCCACGCCAGTAGGTTCGCGTTCTTGAGTCATTGCGCCTTCACCAAGTCCAGTTCCTCCGGACAGACCAGGGCCAGAGACTGGACTCATAACGGCGAGCCAGACCCACTACTTTCTTTCTCTTTGCGCAGGTGAAACGGCTTGAGCTGGTCTGCCACGTCGGGCACGAGTCGTGCTTCAGGCCTGACTTCGAATCGGCTGGACGATTCGTCGCCAGGGGGGGCACAGGGTGCTCTCTCGTGACGCTGGACAGACCAACCCCGGTAGACCTCCTCCAGCTCCTCCCGCGTGGGGTTCAGGGGGGGCGAGCGCGCGGGCCAGCCAGTCCAGGATCCGGGTCTTGACGAAGAGCTTCTCGGCGGTAGGAAATCGATGCCCCCGTCATGAGTATGCCAGAAATCGGGGTTGGGGGTGCTTGACTGACCCCTGATGGGGGAGGCTTCCGCGGGAGGCTCGTGCTCGACCAGTCCGTGTAGCTCGACCGGTCCGTGGTGAGACCCAGGTGGGCCTGAAAGGGGCTGGAGCGCCAATGATGTATCGGAGCCTGCTACCAGTCGAGAGGCAACTGGCCCGTCTCGTCCCAGTGCTCGGGAATCTGGGAGCACTCGTCGGGAGCGGGGTCGTCATGGTAGATGTCGGGCTCCAGGGGCTCGGGCTGCCTGGGAGGCGGCCTCGGGGGATAGCCGAACCGGCCCAGAGCTTTCAAGAGTCGCACCAGCTCGAGCCGCTCGAGGACCGCGCGGCTCCTCTGCATTCGTTTACCGCAGCGAGGGCAGAGTTCCGGGTCGACCTGCCAGACTCGCAGCACCCGTGCTGCCCAACGCCCCCGTGGATTGGGAGCCTTCTCGACGACCTGCTCCTCTTTGCGACTGAGATGGCCAGTGGCGTTGGCGAACCATCCGTGATAAGAGACTGTCTGCTGTCTCGCTTTGGGGATGTGCTGGGCCAGGTCGGCCAGGAACTCGATGGCGTGGGGCCAGGTCTTGATATCGCCGCTGGAAGCCCGGTAGCGGGCCTGGCCGCTGGCCTCGTCGTAGTCCAGACGCTTGAGGCTCAGCGGAGCCCGCAGCAGGTAGCGCACCAATCCGCGCAGCCTGTCGCGGTCCTCGCCCTGGACGACCGGGCCGGCATACACGTTGAATCCGGACCGCTCCAGAGGCCAGCCCATCATTCTGGCGGCATTCTCGGGCAGGAGCAGATTGCGGCGCACCAGCGAGAACAGCACCGAACGCCGGAGCCGGGCAGTCAGCTCGGTCTCATCGAAGTCAGAGACGGAATAGAAGGAGCCGTCAGGTAAGAACAGCCCAGCCGTCGTCAGGACGTGAAAATGCGGGTGGATCTTGATTTGGTCGCCGAAGGACTGTTGGGCCAGCAGAATCCCAGGGTGGGCGCGCTTGAGGTCCTGCTGGATGGAGAGGCGCTCCCGCATCCAGCGTGTGAGGAGCCGGGTCACCAGGCGGGCGGTGCTGCGAAAAAGGCTGCGGTCCTGTCGGAATCGGGCTCGGATTCCCATCTTCTTGGGCAGAGTGAAGACCAGATGGCGAAAAGCTCAGCTCAGGAACCCGCAAGGCGCAGAAGAGGACGGCCCCGACAGTACCCCGAGGGGTATGCCGATGGAGCTCCCCAGGTCACTGTGCGACT
>JAANMU010001744.1_pt1 | contig 18404 bp, 9 predicted proteins | sample 7279701 | NCBI WGS metagenome assembly JAANMU01 (sample SAMN14094539, study PRJNA606508) | bioreactor metagenome | isolation source: A lab-scale SPAN reactor treating ammonium-rich wastewater day 57 | place: Ireland: Galway | collected 2017-03-13 | reverse complement strand
GCCGGTATCGAAAGGCGGTACAAATAATAGTGGGATAGGTGGTAACGGTTCGGTGGCTTATTCTGACGGTTCAAAAATATCTTATACATCAGTAGGTACATCAGGGGAAATTTTAATGTCAACCGGTGCAGGCCTGCCGGTTTGGGTGAATGCATCTCTTATTGATGCAACAACTGCAAGCAATGGTCTTACAAAAGTAGGGGCAGATATTCAATTGGGTGGAATTCTTACGAAAAATACAACCGATACTCTTAGTAATTACAACTTTGCTTTGATGAAAAGCGGAAGCGGATTTGTACAATTAAGAAATAATAATAATAATGCAAACCGTTTGGAATTTTATGAACCCAGTTCAAGCGGCTCGCATTTCAGCTCTATTCAAGCACAGGCACAATCTTCTCATTTAAAATATATTTTACCTTCCACAGGTGGAACTGTCAATCAGGTTCTAACCATAGCATCGGTGGCGCAGAATGGCCCTAACGACTCAACCTTTGCTTTACGCTGGGCGTTACCAGGTGACGGAAGCGGAACTGCTTGGCAATTGTACGGTAATAGCGGTGTAAACTCTAACCATTTCCTTGGTACAATAAATAATGAGCCATTGAGAATAAAAGCAAGTAATCATCAGCAATTACAATTCAATCCTGAACCTCACAATAGTATTCAGCGCGATGCAGCAGGCAATACTCGGGGACAAAATTCGATTGATTTGCAGAAATCCCGTGCAATTAATACACAAGTGGCAAGCGGCGCAAACTCGTTTATCGGTGCAGGTGAGAATAATACTGCAAGCGGTGCTCGCTCGGCTACATTGGGTGGCGTGTCCAATCAAGCGACAAATAATAATGCATCTGTTTTGGGCGGCGAAGGAAATAATGCAAACGGCGAAAGCAGTTTTGTAGGCGGCGGCGCAGGTAATATTGCAAATAATTTTGGTGCCGTAATCGTAGGCGGTTCTGCTAATAGAGCATTGGCAAATAATTCCGCCGTAATAGGCGGTACGTCCGACAGCGTTACAAATGATAACTCCGTAGTAGCCGGCGGCCAGGGAAACAGAGCCTCCGGCCAGAATAATTTCATAGGCGGCAGTTTGAACAGCTTTAGTTCAAATACGGCATCAGCCGTAATAGGCGGTACGTCCAATAGAGTAACGGCTAATTATGCAACAATAACAGGCGGTTCCAATAATTTTGTAAGTGCTATTTCAGCGGCTGTAATAGGCGGTACGTCCGACAGCTCCACTAACGATAATTCTGTAGTAGCCGGCGGCCAGGGAAACAGAGCCTCCGGCCAGAAGAACTTCATCGGCGGCGGCTCGGATAATAAGACAAACGGCAATAATTCGGCAATTGTAGGCGGACAAGGCCTTACGCTCGGGGATAATTCACTCGGATTTAATGCTACGGGAACAGCAAATATGATGTCCCAAAATATTGTCTATTTCGGTAATGCTAATACATATATCGGAAACAGTACCAATAATGCCGGCGAACTGCGCTTTATGGAGCCTACGGCAACTCCGCAGTCTGCAAATTATACTGCTTTCAAAGCACAAGCGCAAAGCGTAGACGTTACTTATACTTTACCAAATACAGCAGGAACAAACGGACAAGTTTTAACTACCGACGGTAGCGGTGTATTATCTTGGACAACTCCGTCAGGCGGCGGCGGAGGAAATGCCTGGCAGTTACTTGGTAATAGCGGCACTACGGTAAATAATTTTATAGGAACAACGGATAATATGCCGTTGCGTGTTCGCGCCAATAATGCGCAACAAATGCAGTTTAATGTAAACGGCAGTATTCAGCGCGACGGCGGCGGTAGTTCTCGGGGACAAAACGCGGTTGATTTGCAAAATGTAAGAACTTTAGCTACACAAGCCGCTATCGGAACCGCTTCGTTTATTGGTGCCGGGCAAAATAATACGGTAACCGGCGATTATTCTGCAATAGTAGGCGGAAATTCAAACCAAGCGCAGAATGTAAATAACTTTATCGGCGGCGGGCAAGGCAATACTGCAAATTCCGAAAACTCCGCCGTTGTCGGCGGTGTTGCAAATAGTGCGACAAGTGCTAAGGCTGCAGTTGTCGGCGGACAAAGCAATACAGCAAATGCGGTAAACTCTGCAGTTGTCGGCGGAACAACGAACACGGCATCTAATCAAAATGCTTTTATCGGCGGCGGGCAAAATAATACCGCGAACGAAATAAACGCTACGATTGTCGGCGGAACAACGAACACGGCCGCAAATCAAAATGCTTTTGTCGGTGGCGGACAAAGCAATACGGCGAATTCCATAAATTCGGCAATAATCGGCGGCAGCGACAATATCAATAACGGGCAAGCGTCGCTTATCGGTGCGGGTATGAATAATACCATAAATGGTAATTACTCTTCAATTCTCGGCGGACAAGGCCTAACCCTTGCAGCAAACTCAGTAGGCTTTAACGGTTCCGGTACTGCCAATATGAATTCCCAGAGCAGTATAGCCTATTTCGGCAATGTTAATACCTATATCGGAAATAGTGACAATACAGCCCGCGAACTGCGCTTTATGGAGCCTACCGCTTTGCCCGGCTCGGCAAATTACACTGCTTTCAAAGCACAAGCGCAAAGCGTAGACGTTACTTATACTTTACCAAATACAGCAGGAACAAACGGGCAAGTTCTAACAACAGACGGCTCGGGCACATTGTCTTGGACTGCGCCTTTAGGCAGTTTAACTTCCGACTCGGTTTGGAAGATAAACGGAAATACAATTTACGGCGATTCGACATCTAAATTCTTAGGCACAACCAATGCAATGCCTTTATCGTTCCGTACCAATAATACCGATCGTATGCGCATTCAATCCAATACCGGAAACGTCGGTATAAATACTACTGCTCCAAAAGAAAAATTAGAAGTTTCAAACGGTAATGTATTGCTTTCGACTACAAATGCGACTACCGCCTCGCTTCGCTTCCAAGAGGCTAATGCCGGGGCGGATTATGTGGCATTCAAAGCCCCGTCTACCATACCGGCCAATGTAACTTGGACTTTGCCTAATGCCGACGGAACTAACGGACAAGTTCTAACCACAAACGGATCGGGCACATTATCATGGACAAATGCCGTTACGGGAGTTACGATTTTGCGCCAGTCTTATCAAATTGATCTCAATGAAATTGAGCAAGAAGAACAAATTGCAATGAATGTTACGCTTACGGGAGCGCAAACTACCGGTACGGTTTATTGTTCACCTGGAACAGATTTGCCCGAAGGTATTGTAATTGTATATTGCAGAGTAGTAAGCGCGAATAATGTGAGGGTAGTGTTCAGGAATGAAAGATATCCTTTTGCGGATATAAATCCGGCCCTCATGTGGTTTCACATTACGGTAATTCAGTAATTACACTGCGAGCGTTACCATGAAAATATTTGCCGTAGCTTTGCTTGTTTGTTGCGCTTTGGCATTACCGGCCAAGTCGCAGATATTCACCAACAGCGGTGCCGTAATTTCGGCCGGAGCGGGTGCCGTTATGCTTATCAACGGTAATGCGCAGCTCTTGGGCGGTGAAATTTCGCTTGGCGATCGTGCAGAGTTGCGTATAAACGGAACTTTGAATTTTGATGCGGGATTAACTATATTCAATGCCGCTTCCATGGGAATAGTGTCCGGCGATTGTTTTATCGGAACAAAAGGAGAATTGCGCAGGCTTGGAACGGGCACTTTGTATTTGAATCGTTTCACTCGAAACAGAGGATTGATAATAAACGACGGTGTAATTGAGTACGGAATGCCGTAAAAGCGGATAATTCGGAAAAAGACCTCGAAAACAGAGGCATAGCACGCATGAAATCAAGTATTTACATATTGTTTGCCGCAGCCTTCGCATCGGCTTTCGGTATTGCGTCGGGACAGAATTTGCTGAACGACACAACCGGCCGCATAGTCAATCGGGGCATATTGCGCTTGGTTGCCGATTCTGCCAAATTCGGCAATGCACAGCCAAATATCAAAGATATTGATAATCAAGGTGTTATCGAATTTACCGGGCGGCACGGAACATTTACCGAAGCCGATTTCGGTTATTCGTTTCTTGGCGATGCCGGCTCCACCGCACTTGGAACTACGGTTGCTTTCCGAGTTCCGGGAACAACGCGGTACAGCCATGCAACCGCCGACACGCAATACGCACAAGCACGTTATTTTACCAATCTCGATTTGGACAAGCAATCACCCAAATTTATGCCGAACGACATTTATGTGGGTGGTTTATACAGCGTTTCATCGAAATCCGGCGGCCGGAGATACGAAGGAACTTTCCATTACGACGGCTCGGCACGTCAGATTATTTACCCTGAAAACAGCAATGTATTTCGCGTAAACCGATATTACAACCTTGATTTATTGGTTAGCGACGGTACAAGTAAAAGCGTCAAATTTCTCGATACCGCATTAGTTGCCCGATTAGACGGCGTATTAACCTCAAGTGTGCAGGCACCGCTTACGCTTGCAGGCTCAATGTTGCTTGGAAGCGACGGCCGAGATACGTCCGTAACCAACGGAACGGTAGATGTGATTAGCGACGGTCAATTGGAAATGGGGCGGCGGCCGATTCGTTACAATGCCGATGTAACCGTAACACAAGGAAAAATTTACGCACCCGATACAGCCGGTTCCATGCATATAACTGCAAATGCAACTTTGTTGCTTGCAGGCGATAAAGGCCGAATTGATATGCGTGAAAATACTTTGATGACGGTAACGGGAGATTATAGCAATGCGGGTGCGGGAACAAATGTCTCGTTCAACAAAACTTCTACAGTTGTATTCGACGGTAAAGCGGGGCAGGGAATAGAGCGAACTTTGGCAACCAATCCTTACGGCAATGTGCATACATTGCTTGCAAAAACGGCACGAGGCGATGTATTCGCAGCGAATAATCTTACGGTTGAGAACGGCGATATTCAGATGAATAAGGATACGCTGACAATGCTTGACGCCGGTTTGCAACCGCGCTATGTAAGCGGTTTGGAAGAAGTAATCGGGGCTATGCGCCGTGCGAATATCGGCAGTAATTCTTCGGTGTATGGTTTTAACAATGCCGCAACAAACGTAACGTTTTCTTCCGATGCCGCTACGTACCCGAGCGAGATGACATTGACGGTAACACCTTCGGCCGCACCGTCGAATCCGCCGGTTCGATATTTCAATTTGACGGACGTAAATCGCAGAATTATAGTAGGTTACTCCGATACGTCAAAGCAATGGCAGGCTACTTTTCGCGTTGGTTATCGAGATACGGAGGCTGCAAATCTCGACCAATCCAAATTGGTTTTCTACGAAAATTGGGCTGACAGTGCCAAAGAAATCAAAACCGATGTTATTAACCCGTCATTTATATATTCCAGGCAACCGACCGCGCCTTCGGCTTTCGGCTATCTTGAATTACCCGGCATTCACGCCGCAAGTGTGGCCGGTGTAGCAGGTTCGGCTGTATTTCAATCGGGGCATGACCTTGTGTTGCGCACAAGCGGCCCCGCACCTTTGATTATATTTGCCAAAGCATTTTTGGAGGGTGCATATCGCGGCAATGAAGCCATGGGCTTCGAGCTTCTTAATCGCGATTTGTTGCCGCTTTCGCCTCCGGCCATGTATCCGTATAATCTGGACCCTGCGCGTGTAAATCAAACCGTAGTAAAAATTCCCGATTCGGTTGTGGATTGGGTAACTCTTGAATTTCGCTCGCAACTGACGGGCGGCACACGCTACTATCGCAACTGTTTCATACGCGATAACGGAACTTTGGTGGATTTTGACGGAAAAAGCCCCATAATTCTGCCGATGAAACAGCCGGGAGATTATTATGTGATATTACGCCACAGAAATCACTTGGCTGTTGTTACGGAGTCGCCTTTTGCCCTTGGCGCTGCCTCGACAATCAATACTCTCGACTTTTCCAATCCGAATATTGTATCCGGCGGATTCTCCGCACTTAAGCCCGTGGAACTTATTGGCACAAGATATGTGTATGGACTTGTGGCCGGCGATACAGACGGCAACGGCATAGTTAATGACCTTGATTACACAAGAGTTTGGAATGAGCGGGATTATGAAAACTATCTGAATTCCGACTCACAACTGAACGGAATCGTAAATACGCTCGACTTCAACGTCAGTTGGAATAATCGTTTGCGCCAAACATTCGTTACGCCTTAATATCGCCTTGAACGAAGAAGTAAAATGAAAAATGCATTATACATAGCGGCGGCGTTTTTGGCTGCGTTTTGTCTCGGAGCGGCGTTTTCTTCGGAAGTGCGGGCGCAACAAGTTGACACATTATTGCAGGTAGGCGTAATAGATGCGCAGGTTTCGGAGGATACGCTGGAATTTACATTGGGGCTTACGCGCCTGAATAATATATGGGAGCGTTGGGCTAACGGAACATTTGAATTGTTGGTAAACCCGGTGCCGTCGCAGGACATATTGCAAATTTCGCTTATTCCCGGGACCACTCAACTAAACGCCGGCTATGTGATAACGCCGCGCATCGTAACGCAAACGCTTGTGCCAAGCAGTAAATTGACGCAACAGCGCATCAGCGTTACAATATTGGGACCGGAGCAGTTTGCGCAGGCTATGCCCGTGGATATTGACACTTCTAAACCGCTTTTGATTGGGCGTTTCCGCGTAATACGAACGGATAATCAACCGTTTCAAGAGCCGGTCGACATCGCTTGGTTAGGCGATTATACGTATTATCAGGCAACTGCATATAAAATTGACAAGGATAATACGCCTTGGCATATAAGCGATGATAACATAGAAATGGCGGCCAATACCAAATATATTGCCGGGCGCACGGAATTACCGCCGTCTATTCTGTTCGATTGTTCGTCTTTTCTGATAAAATATCTGGGTAGCCGCGTTGTTCGCCTGAATTGGGAAACGCAGTCGGAGCGCAACTTGAAAGGCTTCATAGTCGTTCGCGGGCTTTTGCCGTTTGGCGAAACCGATACGAACAGAGTGGAATTTACCGATACAATAGCCACGTATCATACAAATGCGGCTATGCGGGCAAAAGGAATACGCGGCAAGGGCGCACAGTATTCGCTGATAGACACGGCCGGTTTGCGCGGCGAGTTTTACTTCTATAAAGTTCTCGCCTACGACACAACCGACAAACGAACGGCCTCTTGTATAAAAGGCGTGAACGTACCGTTTGCCGTAATCAGCGCGGCCGCGCCGCAACCCAATCCGTTTACGCAAAAAACGACGGTTGAGTACACACTTGACGACGATGTATATTTGACGTGTAAGGTATATAATGCCGCCGGTCAGCAAATAGAAACATTGATAAATAATCAGTTTATGAAACTTGGCAAGTATACGGTAGATTTTATAGCGTCGCCGTTTGCCTTGCAAGGAATGTACGATATTATATTTATTGCTTCACCCGTCAGCGACAATTCCATCGAATTATCGCGTGCCGTGGTCAAGGTGCAGTTACTTCGCCATTAATGTGGCATATAAACTGCGGTTAATTTTTTTTGATGTTTTCCAAGATTCCGGAACACATCTGATTTTTGGGGTAAATTCGCGTTTGATTGCATAATAAACAATCAGGCTGTCGCTTCAAAAGAATATGAGTATGCACGTAATACACAGCATTGCAATACGGCGTTTTTATACGGTGAGCATTATCGCCGTAGCGGTGGCGTTTTGCCTTGCGGGATATGCTGTTTCATATTCTCAGTCTTTCACGGAAGAGTTCCGCGAAGTTGAAGCATTACAATCGAAAGACACAGTATTTCGTATCCGTCGGGACGGTTCGTTCCGTTTCGGCATACAGGCCGGCGGCAGCGGCAGTTACTATATCGGCGCACTCAAAATTCCCCGCATAGCCGCCGATTTGAAGCGCGGATTGATAGACGTTACTTCCGGCGACGGGGCGGGCTATTTTATAGGTGCGGTAGCGGAGTACCTGTCGCCTTCTGCGGCATGGGGTGCAGCCCTTAAAATCAATGCAGTAGATACTCGATTCGGCAACGGTATATCCGAACCGCTTAATATAGATTCCTCGCTGAAATACGTTTCGCAGACCAAGGTTAATTATCTGACCGTATCGCCCGAGGTTCGCTATAATTTACCTGTTGACGGGCTTTATTTGCTTGGTGGAATAGACTTTGAAATACTTACTTCTTCCGAAAGTAGAATAGGGCGGCAGTTCAATAATGTAGGCGATATAGCCCAACTTGCCCGCGATACCACGTTTACTCCAAATTCGTTTCGTCTTGGCGGGCACATCGGCGTGGGTTATGATATGTTTTCTGCCAATCTTCCGCCAAGTTTGCGCTTCCGTATAACTCCATTTGTAACCGCACAGACAGGCAGTCTGGTGGCCTCTTCGCTTGGTTCGTCGTGGAATTCGGTTATAGGTAATGCCGGCATAGCCTTGAAGTTAAGCTTCGATAACGTAACGGACAGCATTATTCCTTACAATCCGAATTACGTAGAACCGCCCAGATATTTGGCCTCGGCGCAATACGAGCGCGGTATTTCGTTTGCCGAAGCGCCGGTTGTTTCCCGCAAAATAGAAGTTCTGGATCTTACGGTTTCGTCAATAGAAATTCCGGAAGAAGAAACGCCGCGTATACAGACTATTGCCAGCCGACAGCCGGAGCAGTCCGATACTCCGGTACGCAGCGGCGGCGAAACTATTGCCGCAACCGAAATTCCGAGCATTTCCAACAGCGAAACACTTCGGCAAGAAATAAACTCTTCCGAAACTACTCCCGCCGTAAAAATAACGGCTAACGGCGAAATTAAACATTTCTCGTTTTCCGCTTCAACGTCGCTGAATCTTGGTGCAGAGGCGCAGAAATACCTTGATGCCGTGGCCGAATACCTAAAAGCCAACCCGCGTTCGGTTGTTCGCGTTGTCGGCCATTCCGACAATGCCGGCAGCAGTACCGAACAGCAGACATTATCCGAGCGTCGGGCGCAACAGGCTATGGAATATCTGCGTCGTAAGGGGATAGCGCAAGGAAGGATATTTCCCTCTGCCAAAGGCGCACGCGAACCGCTTGCCGATAATGCCACCGAGCAGGGGCGCCGCCGCAACCGAAGAGTTGATATTCGGGTAGAACAATAAATTTTAGTTTGCCGTTTAAGTTTTAAGCCGAATTAGTTGCAAAACGTTATTTTTGCGGCAGTCCCAATGTGTATCAAAAAAACCTCGGAGCAATTTCTATGACCGAACATACCTCCACGATTTGCATCATAGAGGATAATGCGGCGATTCGAAAACTTTTCAGCGTTATATTAAAAAAAAACGGTTTTGCGATAGTCGAGTTTGAAGAAGGTACATCGGCTATGGCCTGGCTGCGGGAAAATATGCCGACGGCTGTTCTATGCGACGATATATTGCCCGATATTAACGGGCGCGATATTATCAAACTGATTCGTCAGTTTCCCGGCGGAAAACGATTCTGTGTTATAGCGACAACCGGCTTCGCTTTGGTTGCTGACCGCGACCGATACATTGCGCTCGGGTTCGACGGCTACATATCTAAGCCTATAAATACAATGACTTTCACGGAAGAAATCCGGGAAGTTATAGCCTCCAAAGCGTCGGCAACGTAACTTATCGTTTTCGGCCATGAGTATCCGTTAATTTTGATAGATTGCGTATAAGTTTAATTTCCAATATATTATGAATTCTTCCTACGATGCGGTTATACGCGAGTCGTCGCAACGGCAACGAATTTCAATCTTTAATTTTGCCAAGACTTATCCGGCTTTTATCGCGCTGATAATAGGCGTTATTCTCAGCGGTTTTGTATGGAATATGGTCGACGACAAAGTGCAGACCGACCGCGCCGCCGAATTCGATAAAGCAGTGAGTTCTGTTTCCGGCAGGTTAGAAGCCGGGTTTGAGCAAAATGTACAAGTACTCGCTTCGATTGACGGACTGTATAGAAACAGCGTACAAGTAGTGCGCGATATGTTCGAGCTTTACGGTTCTATTCCTACGCGCACAAATGCCTCCATACAAAGTATCTATTACATTCCCTATATTCCCGACAGCAATAAAGCGCAATTCATATATTATGCACAGTCCGAACGATATTACGATTATTCGATAAAGCCGACTGGCATTCGTCCGTATTATCTGCCTGTCGAATACGTTGTTCCGTTGGCGCAGATAGGAAATCGTTCCGGTTTCGATATAGCGGTAGTGCCGGAGGCCGAAGCCGCAATTAAACGCGCCCGTGAAGCGAACGGCAAAGTTGTTGCCTCGCCGTTCTACAATGTACGCCCAGATACACTCGGTTTCATCATGGCTTTCAAAGTTGAAAATAAGCCCGTAGAATCATCTATTTTAGGCATATCGAGCGGCAGCCGCGAAGGCTATGTTGTTCTGGAAACCGATGCGGCTAAATTCTTTGAACGCGCTCTCGGAACAAGCGCGGCGAGCGACACTTCCATTATATTCGAGATTAGCGACAGCGGTACGGAAAAATCTATTTATGTTTCCAAAAATCACGATTTATTGGCTTCCGGCTTTACTCCGTTGCTCTCGGAATATCGCTCTATTCCCATGGCCGACCGCTCGGTCCGCGTGAGATTTACCACAGTTCCCGACTTCGGGGGCAAATTTCAGGCTTTATTGCCGTTATTGTCGTTGATTGCCGCACTTACGCTCAGTTTTGCCGCTTTCGGATTTACGCTTTCCATTGCTACAAGCCGCGCCCGCGCACTTGACCTCGCAGACAGACTGACGCAGTCGCAACGCAGAATTATTGAAGCCTCGAAAGATATTATAGCGGTTCTCGACCTTGCCGGAAACTATAAAACACTTAGCCCGGCCGCCGAGCAAATACTCGGATATTCCGCAGTAGAACTTTTCGGCAAAAATATAGCCGAGCGTTTTGTTCAGGCTAAAGACAGGGTTACATTCAAAAGCAGAATAGAAGATGCGCAAGATGAAACGGGCGTTTCTTTCGATGTGCAAATGTCGACTAATGACGGCAAAATGCGCTGGTTGAGCTGGAGCTTTGTGGTTTCGCGTACCGACGGCAATATCTATGCTACCGGACGCGACGTTACATTGCAGAAGCAGGCCGAAGAACAAATTCGCCTGAAAAACCGCCAAGTGCAATTGGCCGAACAACAAGCATTGCAGGCAAGCGAGTCCAAATCTCGGTTTATGCGCGATTTAAGCCATAAATTACGCAATAATCTTACGGGAACACTCGGATTTTTGCAACTTCTAAGCGGAAAATTCTACCAAAACGAGGAAGAAGAGCAATACTATATCGAGCAAGCAGAGTCCAGCTCCGACCAACTCTTCTCGGTAGTAACCGATATTATTGACGTGGCGGACGAATCCGAAACCAAAACACTTGCCAGAATTGATACGACATCTATTGACGATGCCGTAAAAGACATTCAAAAAAGTTTTGGCAAAGGAGATAAAAACAGAACGATAACCATAACGCCTAAATTGGAATTGCCCGATATATATGTAGTAGGCGAACCGACACTTGTTGCCGGTTGCTTTGCCGAGATTTGTGCTGCGCTTGCACCATCAGACGGCAAGTCCGATATTGAAATTAACGCACGTGTTAACTCTTTCGAAAAAGTTGCCGAAATAGAAATTCTTGCTCCTTACGATGAAACTGTTGCGCAACTTATCGCCATATACAAACAGCATGGCTCTAATTTGGTCGATGCTCTTATTTATGATAATAACGACGCGCTCTTTAATATAGGTCTTGCCATATCGTCGGTGCGCAGGCTGAACGGCACTATTATGATAGATTCGCTGGGCGAAGGTACGGAAAACGTTTGCTTGCTTACGCTTCCTTTGGCAAGGTCGGCAAAGGCCGCTATGCCGTGATTTTTTTTGACAGGCTTGCGCGGCGCACTATGCCGCATAATTTACAATTCATTTACGGAGAATTTTAATTATGGATGAGCAAAAAGATTGGCTGACCACATTGCTTCTTGCGATTTTTTTGGGTGGTTTGGGAGTACACCGCTTTTATACCGGACATATCGGTATAGGAGTTGCGCAACTTCTTACTTTGGGCGGTTGCGGTATATGGTCATTGATTGATATTATTCAAATTGCAACCGGCTCTTTCAAAGATGCAAACGGCGAGCCGTTAGTTCGCAAAAATTAACGATGTTTGCCTCTGTTTATGAGATGTATTGTACGAAGTATTCGCGCAAAAGCACTCGTTGGGGAGAGAAAATATGGCGGCGCGACAAGAAACAGAAAAATGTGCAGGCAAAACGCGCTCGCTTCGCTTGGCCGTAATAACGTCGGCGACGGCCATTATTGCCGTCGCTTTCGTTTTTTTCGCTAATCGCAATCCGGAGCAAGGTTTATTCATACCTTGTTTTTTTCATAAGGCTACCGGATTGTACTGCCCGGGATGCGGCGTTACGCGCGGAACGTGGAAATTACTTCACGGCGATGTATATGGTGCTCTCGGCGCGAATATTTTACTCCCTTTCATTCTGGGAATTATAGGCTACGAAATAATCAGAAAATTCGCCAAGACTTTATTTGCTAAAGAATTACCTGTTATGAGTTTTGGTAAAATGACGATAGGACTTGGTGTAATCATAATGATTATTTTTACAATTCTAAGGAATATCCCGAAAGAACCGTTCAGCAGGCTTGCTCCTTGAAGTATAAAACGGCATCGCTCGGTCGATAAAATATTTTACCGCAGAATAAATTATTTGCTATATGCGGCAGTATTTTGTAATTTAGCCTATCTTGAATTTCATTAGTGCGGATATTAAAATTACAGCCGTGTCTAATAGTATTGGCACCGCTGTTGATAAAAAGATATATCGGTGTATGGCAAGTGCGTATAATCGGTAGATTGTGTATTCTGTCCGTTATTGCAATTTGTTGAAATAATATTCTTTGAAAAATGCAAAGTATTGTGATAAATTGCTTTACAACCGATACAGCAACAATCTTTTCTTTGGGAAAGTGCGTCTGATTAACGGTCGTAATTAATCGTATCTTAAAAAAACTGAATCTATATGCCGCGTACGCCTGCCATAAACGCGCAAATGCTTGCAACCCTGCGACGAACAGCCGCGGGATTTGCTTTTTTGGCATTGGCAATAGGTGCGGCCGGTATCGCGGGCTGGGTACTTGACATTTCTTATCTGCGGAATTTCGCGCCGGATCACATTCCTATACGTTTCAACTCTTCTATCGGTATTATCCTGCTTGCCGTATCGCTTTTATTGCGTCAGCGTCAGAATGATAATACCGCCGTGCGCATATCGGCAAATATAGCGGCAGGGCTGGCTATAGCTTTGGGGGCGGCAACGCTTGCAGAGCATATATTTGACGTAAACCTCGTTATAGATGAAGCACTATGGAAATTGCCGAGTAATTCTCCGCAGCATTTAGGACGAATATCGGCGGCCGCAGCACTTTTATTTGTGATATTAGGTGCCGGTTTATTACGCTACGGTGTATGGTGGAGCCAGGTCTGCTCGCTTACGACTGCATTTATGGGGTTTGGCGTGGCAGCCGGATATTTACTCGAGTCAAGTTGGACGCAAAGAGCGGAAGACCTGCCTATATCGTTAAACGCGGCATTGGCCGGCATTGCTTTGGGGATAAGCGCAATTATGGGTGCGTCGAAGGGATTGCCCGAATTATTGTCGAGTAATACGCAAAGCGGACGTACATTGCGAATTATGTTGCCGATAATGGTCGTATTATTGGTAGCCGTGGAACTTACTGAAGAAGCGCCGCGCTTGCTCGGAGCAAACAATTCCGTACTTATGTCGGCAGCTCTTTCAATGACCATATTCGGAATATTGGCCTATTACAATATTCGTACTATGCGCCGTGCCGAATATTTGCAAATAGGCAAAGAACGCGCTGTCAATGTAGTGAATATAGTAACGGATGGAATTATCAGCATAGACTCCGATTTGAAAATCATATTGGCAAATCCGGCGGCGCAACGGATTTTCGGCTATACAGAATCAGAACTGTTAGGGAAAGATTCGGAAATACTGATACCCGAAAGAAGGCGCGACGAGCATCGTGCCAAGATTGAAAAGTATGCTGTAGCGGCTGCCGAATCTACGCAATGGACGTATGATATGAACGGAGCATACGGAATGCGTTCCGACGGAAGCGAATTTCCGATGGAAATTTCCGTATCGCAGACAATTGTAGAAAATCAAAAAGTCTTTACATTTATTTTTCGCGATATTTCAGAGCGTAAACAAAGCGAAATAATGGAGAGGCGATTAGCCGCAGTAGTAAATTCTTCGGCCGACGGTATTATAGGAACAGATCCGGACGGTATAATACAAAGCTGGAACCGCGGTGCCGAACAAATTTACGGCTATACAGCCGAAGAGGCTGTCGGTAGACATATAAACTTTGTCGTACCGCAGGAAAAAGAAAAAGAAACGTCGGAAATAATAGAGAAGGTTCTATCCGGCAGAAGCGTAACGAATTTATATGTAGAGCGCGTGAAGAGCGACGGAACGCGACTCATCTTGCTGTTGAGCGCGTCGCCTATACATGACGAAAGCGGAACTATTGTGGGTATGTCGAGTATAATCCGCAATATGACTGAACTTTCGGAGAAAGACATAACGTTGCGCAAAAGCGAAGAAAGATACGACACTTTGTTCAAGAATCTTCTTGAAGGTTACGCACTTTTTCGCCTTGATAGAAATGAAGACGGAGTACCGATTGATTTTACTTTTCTAGATATAAATCCGGCCTTCGAGGCAATGACAGGCCTCGGCGACGTAATCGGCAAGCGCATCAGTGATGTCGAGCCGACAATCTACGAAATGTATCCTACAATGCCGGAGCGTTACGAGCAGATGGCGAAAGAAGGTAAAGCGCGGCACTTCGAGTCTTTTATGCCGACATTAAACAAATGGTTCTCCGTACTGGCGTTCAGCCCTTCGCCGGATCATTTTATCACAATGTTCAGCGATGTAACCGATATAAAACAAGCAGAGGAAGACCTGCGCCAAAGTGAACATCGCTACGATGCTTTATTTAAAAATCTGCTTGAAGGTTACGCATTGTTTCGTGTTGTAAGAAATGAAAACAATGAACCGTATGACTTAGAATATATTACTGTAAATCCAGCGTTTACGGCTATATTAGGATTAAATGACGTTGTGGGCAAGCGCGTAAGTGAAGTTTTTCCGGGTGTTTTTGAATTATATTCGGGAATATTGGGCAAAAACTATGAGGAAATGTTGGAAACAGCAAAATCACGACAAGCGGAGATATATCTTCCTGCGTTTTCTAAGTGGTTTTTAATTATGTCGTTCAGCCCTTCGCCGGAATATTTTATTACTGTCTTTAGCGATATAACGGATAAGAAACAAGCCGAAGAAGATTTGCGGAATAGCGAAAAACGATACAGAGAACTATTTGAAAATATGTCGGAGGGCTATGTCTACGCTCAAATTCTATGCGATGAATCAGGTCGGCCGGAAGATATTTTGTGCATAGCGATAAATCCGTCCGGCGAGAAAATGACCAAATGGTCCGGTTTGGCGGGAAGAAAAATAGGCAGTGCATTGCCCGGATTTTGGGAGTCGAACCGCGATATATTGGAGGGTTGGAGCGATGTGGCTTTTGGCGGTGTGCCGCAGCGTTTGGAAAAGTACGTCAGCGAACTCAACAGTTGGTATTCGGTATCGCTGTCAAGTCCGGCTACGGGATATATAAATGCCATATTCGAAGACGTAACCGAGCGCAAACAAGCCGAGGAAAAATTACGGCAAAGCGAAATGCTGTATAGAACAATGTTCGAGAATATATCGGAGGGCTATGTCTTGTCGCGAATACTCTACGACGAAGACGGCCGGCCGGAAGATATGATGTGTTTGGCCATAAATCCGGCTGCGGAGCAATTGACAGGATGGCGCGGACTGGGCGGAAAGAAGATAAACGACGAATTACCGGGCTTTTGGACAAGGAATCGCGAAATATTAGAACGTTGGAATAATGTTATCGTAAGCGGAAAGCCCCGCCGTTTCGAGAATTATGTGTCCGAGTTGAATCAATGGGTATCAGTATCGCTTTCCAATCCTGCTCCCGAACATATTGTCGTGATATTCAGCGATATAACCGAGCGCAAACAAGCAGAGGAAAAATTGCGCCGCAGTCGCGAACAATTGTTGGCTTTTGTGCGCGAAACGCCGATGAATTTGGCTATGCTGGACAGGGAGTTGCGATACATCGTAGTAAGTCAGCATTGGTTGGATTATTTCGGTAAAACCGACGAAGAAATTATCGGTAAGCCGCATCATGAAATCCTTCCCGGAATGCCCGAAGTTTGGTATGAACAACATTTGCGGGGTTTGGAGGGCGAATTATACAAAAGCGATGAAGATTTATGGGAAATGCCGGACGGTTCGCGTAAGTGGCTTCGCCGTTCCATAGCTCCTTGGCATGATACGGACGGGACGATAGGCGGCATTATCATAGCCGCCGAAAATATAACCAAATTCAAAGAAGCAGACGAGGCGCGCAGGCAAAGCGAAGAGCTTTTCAGAGCAATAGCCGAAAGTACAATTGATTATATAAGCGTTCTCGATATAAATGCAAAACGTCTTTATATCAGCCCGTCATATTCATCCGTACTGGGGAAACGAGATAATCCTACCGGAACTACCATATTCGGCGACCTGCATCCCGACGACCGCGAGCGGGCAAGAACAGCATTAGGAGATGTGTTTAAATCCGGCACCGTCAAGACGGGAGAATTCCGTATGCTGTCTTCCGACGGCTCTATTCGCGATACAGACGTATCGGGCAGTCCGGTATTCGATAAAAGCGGCAAGGTGATGCAGGTTGTGGTTATAGTGCGCGATATCACAGAAAAAAAACGCGCCGAAATGCAAATGCGCCGCGCACAACGCTTGGAAAGTATCGGAACGCTTGCGGGCGGAATAGCCCATGACTTGAATAATATACTAACGCCGATAATGCTTTCGTTCGAGATTCTGAGCGTTAGATTCCCCGACGAAAAAACAGCCGAAATACTAAGTATGCTGAAGTCTTCGGTGAAACGCGGCTCCGATATGGTAAAGCAAGTGCTGAGTTTTGCACGCGGTACGGAAGGCGAGCAAACCATAGTTCAAGTACGCCACATTATTGTCGAAATAGTAAAAATTATCAAAGAAATTTTTCCTAAAAATATTATACTGCGTAAAAATATAGCAGATGACCTGCCGACTATACTTGCAGACCCGACGCAATTGCACCAAGTATTGATGAATCTTTGCGTAAATGCCCGCGACGCAATGCCGAACGGCGGAATAATCGATATTAAGGCCGAATCAGTTACGATAGACGAGCAATATGCCCGTATGCAGTTGGATGCCAAGCCCGGATTCTATGTGGCCATAAGCGTTGCCGACCAAGGAACGGGAATTCCGCCTGCTGTACTGGAAAGACTTTTCGAGCCGTTTTTTACTACGAAAGAAGTTGGCAAGGGAACAGGTCTCGGGCTTCCGAGCGTATTATCTATCGTAAAAGGCCATGAAGGTTTTATCAACGTGTACAGCGAAGTCGGCAAAGGAAGCACGTTCAAAGTTTATATTCCGGCAATGATTGACGAAGATAAATTACCTCAAAAACAGGAGCAAAGAGAAGAAGAGAAAGAAATTGCAGGCAATGGACAGATTATTTTGGTAATTGACGACGAGGCCGCTATACTTGAAATAACGCGGCAAACGCTTGAATCGAACAATTATCGGGTAATTACCGCTACAGACGGTGCCGAGGGCGTGGCTGTCTATGCAAAACAACATTCGGAAATTTCATTGGTGATAACCGACATTGAAATGCCGTATATGAACGGGCGGGCTGCCATTCAAGCAATGCAAAGAATAAAGCCGGACGTTAAAGTTATTGCTGTCAGCGGATTTACGCAAAATGGCAATAAACTCGAAAAAACTGCAAATATACGCTTTCTTGACAAGCCTTACACGTCAGAGAAACTATTACGCGCCATGCGTAATATGCTTGGCTGAATAAATGGAAAAGATAGAGAAAAATAAAAAAGAAAGGGAACGATAATCACCGCCCCTTTTCTTTTTTTTGATGTTAAGGCAAAATTATGTTATCGCCTTCGTATTCGCGTATTAGTTTGCGATAACTTTCAGGAATATGTTCCGGGTTATGATGCGCTGCATTTAAATGCACCATAACGCTGCGTGCCTTCAGTAAAATACGTCCGTCCGTCAGTCGCGCTGCTTGTTCAAACACAAAAGAAGTGTTGCGCATTTGCGGAATTCGGGTAAGAACCTCGTATTCTTGGTCGAACAGCGCAGGATAAATATAATCTATTTCGGTTCGCGCCACAACGAAGCG
>JAANMU010001737.1_pt1 | contig 18468 bp, 16 predicted proteins | sample 7279701 | NCBI WGS metagenome assembly JAANMU01 (sample SAMN14094539, study PRJNA606508) | bioreactor metagenome | isolation source: A lab-scale SPAN reactor treating ammonium-rich wastewater day 57 | place: Ireland: Galway | collected 2017-03-13 | reverse complement strand
AAAGCCGCCGGAATTGCTAAAGTAAAAATAAGTTTTTGAAAAAAGAACATAGAAACATTTTCCGGCAAGAAAAGAAAACCGGAAGCAAAAACTACAACCGGAGTTGAGATGGGCGGAATAACCTGGGCGAAAAAGGTTGCCAGAAAAACCCCAAAACCGCCTAGTGGTAAAAAAATATTTTGAACTAAATTTATGGCAGACTCTAAGAATCCAGATATCATTTTAATATTTCCATACTTTTGTCTATCATATTTTCCTCGTCAGCAAAAATAAACCTGCCTCTGAATTTCCGACCGGCAAAAAACAAAGGCAACCAATAAACATCGTCCGGCCACATTTGTCGAAACGGTATTTCGTCTAGGAAAAACCACTTCGGCTTCATCTCTTCAGTCTCCCTCTCTTCTCCGGAAAATTCAAATACCTTAAAAACACTAACCTTCGATTTCTCCCCAGTATTTTTGAATTCAAAAAACAACTCTCCAACCTCTTCTATCTTTAAAGGTTCAATTCCAACCTCTTCTAAAAGTTCCCTCTTGGCTGATTCTTCAATTGATTCCCCATCTTCCACCTTACCGCCAAAACCATTCCAGCGACCCGCACCAAATCCCCTTTTTTTATAACCCAAAAGAACCCGCGGGTGCTTATAAACTATAGAGAGAGTCAGGATCTTTTCTCCTAGTTTTGACATCCAAATATTTTACCACTCTTTCCAAAATTTAAGTGGAGTAATTATAAATTTAACTGCCGTGACACTTTTTATATTTTTTACCACTCCCACATGGACAGGGGTCATTCCTACCAATTTTTTCGTCTGTCGATTTTTTTCCGGTGTTTTTTGAATTTGAGTCAACAGAAGAAGATTCCGGCCCAGACAATATTAATTTACTAGGAGATGGTTTCGGAGAAGTGGTCGTCTGCGTGTTAATTGATGAAATCGCGGAAAAAACTTGTTCTTTCAAAGTTCTTTCCATTTCTTTAAACATCCTCAGACCTTCTTTTTTATACTCAACTAAAGGATCTCTTTGCCCATAAGCGCGCAGATTAACACTCGACCGTAAATAATCCATTGCCTCCAGATGATCAACCCAAAGAAAATCAATACCTTGCAAGACTAGAGATCGAACCGACAAGAAAAAAGCTTCTTCGCCGAGTTCCTGCTTTTTCTTAGCTGAAACATCACCAACTTCCGGAGCAACTTCCGCAACACTACCTAGAAATTCATCTATAAATTGCCTGTCTCCGGAAAGAATTTTTCGGCGTCTGTCATAGACGATTTTTCTCTGAAAATTTAAAACGTCGTCATATTCCAAGACATGTTTTCTGGCATCAAAATTAAATCCTTCTATTTTGGTTTGAGCCGTCTCAAGAGATCTTGTTATAAGGCGATTTTCAATCGGCTCATCTTCAGCAATTCCCATTCTACCCATCAATTTCTTGACTGTATCTTTAGCAAAGACCCTCATCAATGAATCCTCAAGAGAAACAAAAAACTGTGTTTCTCCAGGATCTCCTTGTCTTCCGGAACGTCCTCGAAGTTGATTATCAATTCTTCTGGCTTCGTGACGTTCAGTGCCAAGTACAAAAAGCCCACCAAGATTTTTGATTTCCTCGGAATTTTCTGGGGTTCCCGGGTTACCGCCTAATTTAATATCGACCCCACGACCAGCCATGTTGGTCGCAATCGTTACTCCACCACGCCGACCGGCCTGGGCGATAATTTCACCTTCGCGCTCATGGTTCTTAGCGTTTAGAATCTCGTGTGGCACACCGGACGTCCTCAAATACTCGGAGATCATTTCATTTTTCTCTATAGAAATGGTACCGATCAAAACCGGCTGACCTTTCTGATGAAGTTCTTTAACTTTTCTAGCAATAGCTTGAAGCTTTCCTTTCTCTGTCTGGAAAATTAAATCGTTTCGGTCAATCCTTTTCGATGGTCTGTTGGTCGGAATAGCAATCGTATTCAAACCATAAACTCTGAAAAACTCTTCCTGCGAGGTTAAGGCAGTTCCAGTCATTCCGGAAAGTTTTTTGTACATTCTGAAATAATTTTGGAAAGTAATTGAGGCGAAAGTTCTTGATTCTTGTTGGATCCGCACACCTTCTTTAGCTTCTATGGCCTGATGAAGTCCGCCAGACCAACGTCTCCCGGGTTGAAGTCGGCCAGTGAAATGATCAACAATTATTATTTCTCCCTCTTTCACAACATAATCCACGTCCCTCTCAAAGAGAGCTTTAGCTTTTACAGCGTTTTCCAGATGATGCACGAGTTTTATACCTTCGTCGGTATAGATATTCTTAACACCTAAAAGTTTTTCGGCTTTATCTATCCCTTTGTCGGTCAAAGTGATAGCTTTAAGTTTTTCATCAACTTCAAAATCTTCATCGCGCTTCATCTGCCTTACCAATCCGGAAAAAGTTCGATACAAATTTTCGGCCTCTCCAGATGGAGCGGAGATTATAAGCGGGGTTCTGGCTTCGTCTATGAGGATTGAGTCGACCTCATCGACAATTGCATAATTGAAGTCCCTTTGTCTAACATTTTGCAAATCATACTCCAAATTGTCCCGTAGATAATCAAAACCAAATTCGTTGTTAGTGCCGTAAGTAATGTCTGCCAAATAGGCGTCCTTTCGACCGCAGGGCTTTAAAAATTCATGAACAACTTTAAAACCTCCGACTTCATCTCTTTTTTCATCAAGTTTTTTTTCATCATCTTTATGCGCCGGATCATAAATATAACTTGCATCATGATTAATACAACCGACACTCATGCCTAAAAAATCATAAATCTGACCCATCCAAACCGCGTCTCTTCTGGCAAGATAATCATTCACAGTCACCACATGAACACCCCTACCACTAATAGCGTTTAAATAAGCCGGCAGTGTTGCAACAAGAGTTTTACCTTCACCAGTTTTCATCTCAGCAATATCCCCCTGATGTAAAACAACCCCGCCAATCAACTGAACGTCAAAATGTCTTTGATTCGAAACTCTTTTAGCGGATTCTCGAACAGCGGCAAAAGCTTCGGGCAACAAATCATCCAAAGTCTCTCCTTGACTAAGGCGATTCTTAAATTCCGCGGTTTTTAGTTTCAGCGCGTCGTCTGAAAGTGAGGAAAAATGGCTCTCTAAAGAGTTTATTTTTTCGATCTTCGGCAGAATTTTCTTTATAATTTTTCCGCTCTCGTCACCCAAAATCTTCTTTAAAAACGGCATAATTGAGAATTCTAGCATAATTCCGTCTTCTAATATAGACAATACAAAAACTCCCACGCTTCTGGCGTGGGAGTTTTTGAAAAGCTCGCCAAACTATCTTCTTCTGCGAGTTGATCTTTTGGCTGGTCTCTTAGCTGTTCTTCTCTTGCTGGTTGTTCTCTTAGCAGTAGTTCTTCTTTTTGTTGTTCTTCTTTTTTTTGTTGCCATTTGATTATTGTTGGAAAGATTATTCCAACAACAATTACTTTTAAAAGATGTCTTGTTGATCTGGAAAAACAATTCAACAAGCTCCGACCTCTTTTAATTATCGTTCAAACAAAAATAAAAACAACAATTTAAATTTCAAAATTGGGGATAACTTACAAAAATAATTTCCAAACTTGCAAAAATTAAAAATCAAATTCACCAACTAAAATAATTTCTCTCTCCAAAGTAATTCCGGTTTTTTCTTTCACATCTTTAATTATCTTGTCAGTTGTATTTTTGATTTCAGAAGACAAAGCTTCACCAAGATTAACTACAACTAGCGGTTGGTCTTTAAAAAATTCGACCTGCCCAAAAATTTTTCCTCGAAGGTTGAAAACTTTATCCAAAATCCAAGCCGCCGGAATCTTAAACTCTCCGCTTTGGTTTTCAAAGTAAGGTAAATCCGGATAATTCTTTAGTATCGATTCCAATTTTTCTCTACTAACAATCGGATTTTTAAAAAAAGACCCGGCAGTTCCAAACTTGTTAAGATCTGGAAACTTCCGACCTCTGATATAAAGGACTGCTTCTCTTACCTCTTTCAAGCTTGGCGAACGATCCAAAAAATATTCTTTCAAGTCTTTATAAGACAAATTGGGTGCACCTTTTTTCTTTAAAGAAAAACAGACGCGGGTGATAATCAAACTCCCTACTCCCAACTCTTTAAAAATACTTCCTCGATAAGAAAAACGGCAATCCTCCTTGGAAAGTTTTTTGATTTTATTGTCTGCCCTATCAAAAACTTCAACCCAAGAAAGATGGTTTTTGATTTCGGATCCGTAAGCGCCGATGTTTTGGACTGGCGCCGCTCCAACCGTGCCGGGAATTCCGGACAAATTTTCCAAACCATAAAGACCCCTTGAGACTGATTGTTCAACAAGTTTGTCCCAAGACTCACCAGCTGAAGCCACAACATCAATCTCCTCGTCACGTCCTAACCATTCAATTCCCTTGAGACTGATTTTTATAACAAGACCCGGAAAACCGTTGTCCGAGACTAGAATGTTTGAACCGCCACCTAAAACAAGAACCGGCAATCCTTTCTCTTTGGCAAATTGAAGTACGTCTGGCAATTCATCTACCAAATTTATCTCTGCGAAATATCTTGCTTCGCCACCTGTTTTAAAAGTATTGAAAGATTTAAGAGATACGTTTTCCTTTATCATAAAACAACGCCAAGTCATGACCGGCCGCTGCGAGCTCCAAAACAAATGTCTTATATGAGTGCTAACGGCCGGCCATGACTTGGCACAGTCATTTATAGTATAACAAAACAAGCATAAACGAACAAAAGGGTACGAAAAACCCGCCGTGAAGCGGGGTTTTCGCAGACATTCGTTTATTTTGGAGTGCGCTACGCACTCACACTTCTATAGTATATCAGAAAACAAAAAAAATGCAACTAATTTGCCAAGAGCCCGGCTCCCCTGCCGGCTCGAATCTCGGAAATGGCATAATCAGCAGTTTCCTTAAAATTCGGGTCAATCTCAACTATTTTCTCCAATTCTTCTATGGCTTTCGGCCAATTTCTCAAAGACAGATAAGAAGCGACAAGGGCTTGGCGCGATTCTAAATTTTCCGGCTCAAACTCAACTCTCTTCTGCCAAATTTCTAAAACTTTTGAATACTGTTTTATTTCCGCTAAAGTATTCAGGAGTCGATCGTCAAAATATTTGACGGAGTCAGGTAATATCTCCCATTCAGAATTAGCTTCCGATAATCTGTCGTTTGCAAGAAGAGCCATCAAGTAAAATGTTCTGGATTCTGGATTTTCCGGCCATAAGTTTTTTGCGGATTCCAACACTTCCATCGCTTCCTCGAACCGACTGGCAGAAAACAGGGTTGAGGCAATTTCAAAATAAATACTTTGTTTTTTTGGCGAGAGTTTAGAAGCTCGCTCCAGCATCTCAAGAGACCTGTCATATTGCTCCACCTGCCTGAAAAAAACTCCGGAAGATATCAAAACCCTTGCATCAAGCGGAAACCTTTCTGTCTGAACAGATATTCTATCTTGAGCTAAGTTGAAAAAACCAAGCTTCAACTCTTCAGGGTTGTCGCTAGCAATCACCATAGACGCTTTGTTTAAAAAATGAATTAGCCCCTCTTGATTGCCAAAAGTATTGTAACTAAAAAATTTCTTGAAATGCTCTAAGCTGTCTTGATTTGCTGTTTGAGGATGTATGGCATCAATAATCGTTTTTGCCGCTAGTATTGGCTTGTAATGAAGAAAATAACCTGAAATAAAAAACACGGCGACAAGAGCAGACAAAATTATCGTCTTGGCGTGAGCAAAAGGCAGGCCAACAAACGGTAGTTTTATTGATTCCCCCGGCGTGCTCTTATAGCAGATAAAAGCCAGAATTGAGAACAAAAGAATATAACTCGTCAAATTATCAAAATCAAATATCCCCTGAAACAAATACGCGGCTAGAAATCCGGACAAAACACTTTTTTCTAAAATAGAAAAATTGGGTGTTTTCCAAAGATAAAAAATAGAAGAAAAAATAATCAATAAGAAAAATAGAAGCGCCAAAATCCCACCGGCAACAAGCCAGTCAAGATAAACATTATGAACGCGATCAAACCACGGCTCGTGACCATACATTGCCGGATTGTAGTTTTCACTAAAGATGTGAATAAAATTTTCCTGACCATAACCAAGAATCGGCCTTTCTTTAAAGCCCTCAATCGCCATCGGCCAGACAAAATAGCGTCCCTGTTCTTTTATCCCCTCAAGAGAAATAGTGGAAAACCTGGATAGAACGGGACTCTCTTTTACAAAAGACGAGTCTTTAAAAAACCAAAACGCTCCAAGAAAAACCAATAAAAGAAGCAATAAAACTAGAGATTTTTTCCTAAGACTTTTATGCTCTTTTCCAAATACAAGTAAGAGAAAAAATGTGACTGCTAGGCCGAAAATCAAAGCTAGAGTTACACCTCTTGTCGCGGTGTTGTATAGAATAAAGACCTGCGTCGCAATCAAAAACAAATAGAGATATCGATAGTTGTCGCGCCTCTGAAAGAAATAAAAAATCCCGATAAAGATATGGAACATTAAATAAACTGCCAAATAGATAGCGTTGCCAAGTGTTCCGTCCAATCTGAACCCACTCTGTCTTATATCAACCGACCCCGCAAGCTGAAGAAAACCATAGAAACACATGACCGCGCTTGTCACTAAAGAAACATGAAAAAATATCTTCCAGTCTTTTTCTTTCAGAACCGAGATCATAACTACAAACAACCCAACCAAGTAAAATAGGGTGATCAATCCTTCCATTCTTTCAAAAGTTGACCAAAAGCTTCTATACGGGTCAATCCCGAAAATAGCTGAAAAAACAAGAACTACCAAAAAAGAAACGGTTGAATACAAAATCCATGATTTTTTTGGTAAATATTCTTTGTTCAAAAATACAAGGCCAACCCATGACAAAAAAACGATGCTGACAATTATTCTGAAGGCAAAGGCCTTGCCTGTTATAAAAGGAAAGAGAAATGATGAGGTTATAATCAGAGGAATTAATGGCAAGCAAAAAATGCCAGCGAGAATTATGTTTTTAAAAGATTTTTCTAGACTCATTTTAGAATTAAATATAACATAAAACTCTCAAGAATATATAGGAAAAAGATAAATATGGGATATTGTGTTTTGACATTAATCAATCCATTACAGAAAATTTCGAAAAAGGGTTTTAAAAAACTAGCACACAATAACTATTTATTTAATGTAACAGTATTTCAATAATTTGCTCTTTAAACTTTTGCTTAAGAATAACAAACCAGTATGATACACGACGAGTCGCAAATTCCGCATTCGCAAAAAAAAGTGATAACCAAGAGTATTTTATCTCTTTAAGAGCTTTTTCGATTTCAGAATTTATCGCTTCTATCTCACTCTTGTCAAAGCAATATTTAATATATTCTTCAGACTCCCGTGTATTATCAGTAGAATGTATGCAACTTATCCCCGTAGTATCAAACCGACTCCGTAGTAAAAGCTTCAGTTTTCTTATTCTTTTACCAGAATCAATTTGAGTAGGATTAGTTTTAGAAATTCTAGCAAGTCTCATATCCAAGACTGCTACTGCCATGGCAGGTAGGAACCCGGTCGATTCCCCGGACTTATCGTTCCACACACCGCCCCTTAAATGCTCCGCCACATATCTAACTTCTTCCGGTTTAAATTTCTTAATCCTTAAAATCCGAAATTCTCCCCCATCCTCTATCGTCTTAAGAACTGCGTCGCCAATACCCAGATCAAATACTTTTTGCTTTAAAATAAATATCCCCATACCGTTTTCTTTCGATCTTTCAAAATCAAAGAATCGTTTCCACACCCATTTGTTACGTGGTGCTATTTTCGCCAGAGTATCAAGTTTTGGTCGCCATCCTTCTTTAGATAAATATTCGTCAAGCTCCTCCATATTAACGTCTATATCAAGACCAATATTTTTCGCTAGACGAGACAGCTCTCTGACATAGTCATTCTCCGGATGTTTATTAGCTTCAAGTCCTGAAATTGTAGTGGGTACTCCAGCAAAAAGTCCTTTGTGATAGAGAGTGTGGTAGGCAAAAGAAAGGAATGCTTCTTTCGGAGCCGGAATACGGGAATTGGCCGGACCAAGAATCGCGCTCTCTAAAATAGTTCGTGCCAGAGGAGGTGGGTAGTAAGTAATATTATTATGGCTTGTGCGAGAAGGCGTCCACACATCAACGCCGATTTTTCCAGGATTCTTTGCTAAAAATTCTTTTACCTTAAGTTCGTCTTCATCCCCCACTAAAAGGTCCAAGTCGCCACCTTCTCGGTAAAGATTGGGTAATTTCTCATAAAAACGGAGTACCACATATTTAGTGCTTTCCTTACCCAAATATTCAAGCAAGCCCTGAACCCCTATATCATCCGAAAGTGAGAGACGAGTATGAAGTGTTACCACTCGAAGATGCTTAAGAACCAACCAACGCTCAATAGAATCCCCGTTCTGCAATGCTACAACCCTCTCTATTTTTATAAGCCCAAGACGGAGACGTCTAATAAGGCCGGGAATAGCCACAACCCAACTCAACCTCGGCAAGAGCCGTACCAAAACATATCGAGCGGAAGACGGAAAATCTGCAAAAAGCACCTTTACCGCCCTGTGGTCAAGAAGATAAACATCGGCATACTCATCGCGCATCTCCGACAAATTTTTCGGAGTAAAATTCTTAATTCTCCCGACCTTCTTCTCAACGATAAAATCTGGTAGCCGATTTCTCCTATATCCGCAGAATACTACATTGCCGTTTTTTAAATAATCTTCCAAGGTCATGATGATATATATATTGAGCTCTGACCTAGTTTTGAATGAAGTTTGTATGATTTTGAATACATAAAAGAAGAAATGCCGTTTTCATCTTCAACACAAACAACCCTAGGCATATTTTTTCTCCAATCTATTGAACGTAAGACCTCAAGATTTAATCCCTCAACATCCACATTCAGAAAATCTATTGTTTTTTCTGATGCATACTTATCAAGAATTTTGTGTAGTGGTTGACACTCAACACTGGTTTCCTTTACGAGACGAATGAATGATTTCTTAAGCATCAGCTCTTTTTGTTCAGTCGAAAAAGTGTTACAGCTCTGATGGTTAAAAATGTAATAACGCTTAATACCAGATTTCTCTGAAACTCCGCTTAAAACGTTGACATCCCTCTGCCGATGCCATTTAAAGAGCATTAGAGCGTTCGGATTAGGATCTATATTGATACCACGCCAACCTCTCTTATATAAAAGATAGGTGTTGGAATAATGCATCGGATGATAAGCCCCAACATCCACATAAAAACCGTTTTTCTTGGCGCTGAAAATACTTGAGACAACAATATCTTCACCCCATTGCGAGTAATACTTCTTACCGAAACCGCCCTTCAGGAGCCCTTTGAGATAAACGAGAAAATAAAGATTCCGGTCAAGAAAGGAAGTCCATAGCGCCATAATGAAAGAAAGTATAATATAATCTAGCGAATGATTCAAAAACTCAAAAAAGTAACTTATCACCTGTTACAAAAAAGCGAGCGTCATACCAAAACCGACATGGTTTACTTGGCTTCCGGTGGATTTTGGCTCACTCTAAAAATGGTTGTCGCGGGAATATTAGCTCTCGCACTTTCTATAGCATTTGCAAACCTTTTGCCCCCGCAGGTATTTGGAGAATATAAATATTTTTTCTCTATCTTTGGACTTCTTGCTGTAACCGCTCTGCCTGGATTAGGTAGTTCAGTGATACGCTCGGTCGCTAAGGGATTTGAAGGCACCACATTAGTTGCAGTAAAAACTAGAGTGCGTTGGGCTATGATTGGTAGCTTTGGTAGCGCCATAATCGCACTTTATTATTATGTACAAGGAAATAATATTCTTGCCGGAGCATTCTTGCTTGGTGCTATCTTTCTGCCTGTCACCGACACGTTTAACATGTTCAATACTATTCTAACTGGAAAACGGCTCTTTAAAATTTCCGTCTGGTACGAAGCGTCTATCCAAGCCGTATCGATCTCGGCCATTATTCTGGCAATCTTTCTGACAAACAACTTGATTGTAATACTTGCAACTTACTTCATAGCTTACACGACCACTCGCTTCATAGTATTTTTGCTTGTTCTTAAAAGGCACGCCACAAATAAAAAAGTGGATACGGAAGCCATTTCTTACGGCAAACATCTTAGCGTAATGGAGATATTGGGCATAGTGGCCAATACTGTTGACACTATACTCTTGTGGCAATTTCTGGGAGCTGTTCCGCTCGCCGTCTATTCATTCGCGAAAGCTATTCCCTCTCAGATACGCTCCGCCTTCGGCAAAATAGCAACACTCGCATTGCCCAAATTTGCCCAGCGTAATTGGAACGACATTAGAGAGACCATGCTCTATAGAATTACCATATTATTTCTTGTGGTCTTAATAGCCGTGGCTACGTATATCGCTCTAGCCCCTTATATATTTAATCTCCTTTTCCCTAAATATCTTGATGCCATAATTTATTCACAAATCTTCGCGCTCACCCTCCTCACCTTTCCCAAAAAGATGCTCGGCACTGCGCTTAACGCCCATGCACGTACCCGAGAACTCTATATCTCCTCCATAGCCGCACCGATCTTGAAAATCTCTCTTGCCATCGTACTTATCCCGACCTTCGGCATTATGGGAGCAATCTTTTCGGAAATCAGCACCCAAGTATTCAGCTTATTGCTTCTATCTTTCCTATTTTTCCGCACCCGAGCTTGAATACTTTTTATATCCTTAAAAATTGACCGAGACCTTCAATCTGATTCTCCTAGTTTTTTAACCAAACCCAGAAATATTTATTTCCTTCACCCTCGATGTTTAAAAGGGACAGAGGCAGACCAGAAATCAAGTCTTGAACATCTGCACTATTAAAAGAGGGGCCATAGTACCAGTTTCCCTTACTTACTGGAATACCTCGTAATTGTATCTTCGCTATCCCATCAGATTTCAGCACACGGGCAATTTCCTCTATATTCTTACGAATAATTTCCCTGCTCGGCATGTGTTGAAAGACGATAAAAGAAAATACTAAATCCATGGACTTATCGCCTAACGGAAAGCTCAATCCGTCAGTAGCGAAAAATTGAGCGTTATTAATATGAACCAAGCGTTTCTTGGCCCTTTCGATCATTTCTTCGGAAATATCCACACCGTACAATTCTCCTACATGGGGAGATATAAACTCACTTAGTCTTCCGATACCACAGCCAATCTCTAGAACACTTATGTCTGGATTGTTTGCTAAAATTAATTTTATATATTTATCATCAAGAAAATGCTCCCTGACATCCTTCTCACCAGCTCCACTAAATTCTTCTTCGGAAATTGACTCACCCTTGTCTGTAAGCACAAAGTATCTAGCATTTTTCTGGGCTAAGTCGTTCCATTTTTTCTTAGCTTCATCAATCCCTTCGGTAGGTTTGAAAAGATTATAAATTTCCAATACTTTTTCCTTTAAAAATTTCTTAATCTTGTATTTTTTCATATTTTAGCATGACTCCATATTGATTTAACTAAAGATTTTACCTAACCAATACATAACCCTCTTTTTCATTAGCTCCCATTCAGAAAGCTCATAATAGAGACGGGTTACTAGTCGAGCGAACCAGCTGTCACTCAGACGACAATATATTGCGAGTCCTCCTTTCCAATAACGACCTTCATGCCACACACCTTCGTAGACTACTTCGCTACACACAAATTTTTTTGCAAGTTCTCTACGTATTAGCGAGCGCTGCATATACCTATCTCCCTCGATAAAAACTACTCCAACATCTCGCAAACATTGAAAAATATCTTTGATGACAAGAGGTCTTCCGCCGTCATTTCTTTTTCCTCCCCCTCCGTCTACAATGACAAGATCGTACGAATCTAAAGGTGGTCTATCAGAATAACTGGTAAGTACTCTGTATCGTCCCTCAAATCCATCAAGGTTCTTAGAAAGAGCGCCCTGGCAATATAAGTTATCTTCGTATGTATCAATACACGCCGTGGTGTTTTTAAGAAACGTATAAGTTAACGTACCAATACCAGCCCCCATTTCAAGAACGTGCTTAAAAGGTTTCTGTTTATTAATATCGAGGAGCGCCTGAATAGTTATGGGAGTTGCGATGTACTGCGAACCTTCTTTTTTCTCAAAAGTTCTATATACTTCGAGGACCTCTGGGGTTATTTTTGCGTAGCGAATATATTTTTTCATCCTCGTGTAGTGTATAGTATCATATGTTGTTGTATGGAAAGATCAATATATATTCCAAGACAAGTAATTGACGATACGCTAGAAAGCATTCCGACAGAAGGTAAGAAATCGTTAGAACCTTTGAAGAGTCTTGCAAAAGAGAGGAACCTCCCTATCAATATTTTAGAAAATACAAACAAAGCGAATCCTCCAGAGATTCATCTCCACGAGGACGACTTGTGGATCTCAATTTCTGGGAAAATAACTTTCGTTGTCGGTGGAACGATAGTTGGAGGAAAAGAAAAAGTAAGGTCGGACGGATCAGTCGATAAAAACGAGATCATTGGAGATCGTATTGATGGTGGCGAAACGTATACGCTGACTCAAGGTGATATTCTCTACATCCCTGCTGGAGAACCGCATATGCACAACGCCGACGGAACGGCGCGGCTCTACATTATTAAACTGCCTAAGAACTAAAGATTACTTCAGAGTACGCTCTGTAACATCAACTCCTTGGGCGTCTAAAATAATATTCACCAGATCTCGCACTGCGCCGTCGCCGCCCCTCCTAGGCGCGATAAAATGCGCGATTTTTTTTATAACATCTTCAGCCTGCGAAGGGGCGGCAGCTAGGCCCACCTTTTGCATAATTGCGTGGTCAGAGAGATCGTCTCCCATATATGCACACTCCTCCCACGTCAGACCGACACCTGACAACCACTCCTCGCCGAGCGATACCTTGTCCTTCGCGTGAACATGCTTGCCTCCCAAAACTGCTATTGGCGCCCACGTTCCGTTTCTCACGGAGGGCATTTCATTAAACTGTTTGGTGAGTAAATTAAGGAAAACGGATGATCCTCCAGTAATCACGGCAATACGTATCCCCACGTCGCGCAAAAGCCCAATACCGAGAGCATCTACACGACTCCTCTCCTGAAAGCGCTTCCCATCTTCGCTTATCAGTATTTTGCTGCTAAAAATCACTCCGTCGGAATCAAGCGCCACTGCTCTTACTTTTCTCGCCTTTGTTTGAATATCAGTATCCATGTTTTTTTATTAGATATTCATAATACTCAAAATCGTCAAAAGAGTTTATGCCACTGTACGCCTTCCCTAAAATGAGAGGAAGGACCTTATCTCCTGTCATCTGCTTCTTTTCCATAATAGTCCTATACCACATAGCGTCAACATACCCCACATGCTTGTACACCTTCGGCAGTTTTTGTTGCGGGAGGTTAAAGGACTCTTCGACACCTTGGAGACGGAGCAGTGGTTCAAGATAACCACTCTCATTCGTGTGGTACATTTTGTATGGAGACTGATCTGGTTCCGTTACTGTGCGCACCGAATCAGCTTCAGGATGTTCCGACAGAAGTTTAACAGCATCATCTATGTGCTCTGCCCTCCTTAGGGGAGAGGTCGGTCGCAATTGGACAATTATGTCCGGCATGTAGTTTTCGTGTTCTTTGAGCCAATTCAACGCGTGCACAAAAACCGGAAAGTCGGTCGCGGTGTCAGTCGCAAACTCTTCAGGACGCATAAACGGCACTTCTGAGCCGCACGATCTGGAAATTGCCGCGATTTCCTCACTATCCGTGGACGTTATAATACGATCAATATACTTTGACTGTTTTGCAGCTTCAAAGGTGTGGGCAATCAGAGGTTTGCCGTTTAACTCCTTTATATTCTTTTTCGGCACCCGCTTCGATCCTCCGCGCGCGAGCACCAACCCCAAAACTTTTTTATCGCCAATCATATTAGAATCGTTTTAATTTTTTGCGCTGTACATCCTCCACATCCAGTATATCCTTTGCCTTATAATTCAGTGCCTTTTTCGTTGCATTAAGGTCAAGTACGAGTCGGCGGAGCGTATCAGGCTCGAGGGAAGCCGAGTGGTCGGTACCCTTCCAAGCGCGGTTGAGAGTAAAGTGCCGCTCGATGTGTGTGGCGCCCAGCGTATAAGCTGCAATGTCGAGCGCAATACCCAAGTGGTGACCTGAGAAGCCGATCGACTTCACTACCCCGTCGTATTCATTTTTAAGCCGTGTGATCTCAAGGAGCGCAATGTCTTCGGACTCCACAGGGTATCCTGAAGTACACGCATAAAGAACAGTATCTTTGGATCGTCCTTTGGAAACTAAAAAATCAACGATCTTTTTTTCTTCACTCTTTTTTGTCATACCAAGGGAAATGTGGATCTCCCCTTTGTGATTTTTGCAAAGATATTCAAGTACATCGAACCTCAGGTTAATCGCGGAGGGCATTTTTATGATCTGCGGCCCAAGAGATGTAATCTCCTTCGCTGAAGTGTAGTCCCATACAGAAGTCGAATATTCAATACCGACCTCTTTACAGAATCTAACGAGCTCGCGATGCTCGTCAGCAGAAAACTCAAGAAACTCGCGATGCGCACCATAAGTATCACCGTAGCTATTATGCGGATTAGGGTGAGGCGCATCATATTCCTCAGGCGTCAGAAGTTCCTTGTTGCATCTTTTTTGAAATTTAACCACATCGGCTCCACAGAAAAGCTTGGCTGTTCGGATCATCTCCTTAGCAACCTCAAAATCGCCCTTATGATTACCGCCGATTTCGGCTATGATTATAGGTTTGTTCCGCATCTTTTGAGCACCACTATAACACTAATAATGGCAAAAATATAGAGCTAGCTTAGAGGTGCCAGAAGACATTCGGCTACGCGAAGAGCCGACTTTCCGTCAAGAACGTGCGCGTACCGAGAGACAAATTCTGCCCGTTTTTCACCATGGAGCGTAGGGTCATTTAGATACGCATTGATAGTCTCAACAAATTCTACTTCATTCTTGGGGACAGGAAGGAGACCTGATTGCAACAGCTTTCTAAAATGGAGCCGTACTGCAAAACTACTTACACTCTGCTCGGTCGCGCCTGGTGCGTCAAACCCGATTATAACTACCGGCTTATTGAACACGGCCCCGTCAATTGCAAGCGTTGATACTAAGGTAAGTACGAGGTCGGCGTGATAAAGGCTGTCTTCGAGATGTGCGTTATCCTTAGCCGAGATCTCGTTTTCTTTCTTGCGCTCCGTAATATTAGTGCCTGGCTTGTCAATAATAAAATGAGGGTGTCCTTCAATGGGGGTGGTATCGAGAATATCTCCAGGCGGAAACCGCACAAGAAATTGAACGGGGACCGTAAAAGCTCCAGAGTCCAGCAGGCGCTTAAGCATTAGAAGCACCTCGCGGTCATGCTGGTAGAGTATTTCTCCGGCTGGACCGTACAATATAGTTTTTCGCCGAGGATCAAGCCCCATAGCAGTGAAAAATTCCTCTCTGGAAACGTGGGGGGCATTCTGTACACTGTCGTAATGGGGCCAACCAGTGACTGTAATAATGTCTGCGCGCATGCGATGGATCTCGACTAACTCTTCCTTGAGTACCGGGATTGGCACCGTAATGTGGTCTGGGTTGCAGAGAAATACCCCCTTCGTACCCGCGTTGTCCCACGATCGGATCATACCAACAGTCTTGATTCCACGGTGTTTTGCAGTAATGCATATCGCACGATCTTCCCTGAAAAAGCTGTCAGTTGTAACGACGACACTTGGTTTGTACTTTTCAATCAGCGGATCGAGAACGTCGGTCACGAGATACCACGACGCGACTTTTCTCAACCATACGCGCATGATTGGTAGGTGTGCGAGTGTATTGTTAATGATCACCGCGGCAATATAGAGATGCCACCAGTTTTTCCGCTTCCAGTCACGAACAATGCGATTCTGAATGTTGAATAACCCGAAGGCAAAAAGCATGATCACGCCCTCGAACATTTTCTTAGGAACTGATACAGCTTCCACAACAACATTTTCTCCGCTGAAGTTCTCCTTGAAATACTCTAGCTTGGGCTCAGGCACAAGCAGAACTATCCTGACGTCCTTCTCAGTAAGAATCGGAAGAATATCCGTCTGTAAAATGTTTCTTGATATAAGCGCATGGAAACTTGATAAGAAAATAGTTTTCATTTTTTCACCTGCGGTTTGGGGAGATATACGAACAAAGCGGCCCCAAAGAGGGATGGCCATAAACGGTCGAGCACAGGCACCCCTTCATACGTATGAATCTTGTAATTCTTGTACCCTAAGGCCTCAAGCCACCATTTAAGATCAGTATATGTCCAAAAGCGCAGATGCTCGCTCGGATGCAAGCGCCATTGTAGAGGGAAACGCCCGAACAGAACCCTTAGCCGGTGTAAAATATAACCGGTATTGGGGAAAGAGCAGAAAACACCATTACGAGATCTCTCTAATGCCGCGGCAAGAAGATCTTCCGAATTTGGTATATGTTCCAAGATTTCAAATAAAATAAAGTAGTCAACTTCCGGCACGACATCAACACTCTCCAGCAGATCTTTCCCAACAAGAATCGTTTCTACGCCTTGAGCGCGCGCCTTTATCAAAGCAGTCGAGGATATATCTACCCCGATAATACGACCAACTTGCGTTTTATCTTTGATATAAGAGAGTACTGATCCGTCACCGCAACCTATATCCGCTAGAGAAACCGAGCGAGTATGGTCAATATATGAAAGGGCTATATCAGCACGAAGTCGTTGCCAATGCGAAAGTTTTCCCAAACCTACTCCGCGCTTATCGACCCAATACGCATCGTAGTCCACGCTTGCATGCCTAAGGCGCCTAGTTGGATAGTTAAAAAGCGAGATAAAAGCATCTTTTATTTTACAGAGTGCGTGTTTCATTTGAATCCATAGATTTTAACATATTCCTTGGCAATTTCTTTCCAACCATGCTTCCTGGCCCACACAAGCCCTTCTCTGCTCATCTGTTGCCACAGATCTCTATCTGTAAGCATCTTTTCAACCTTTTGTGTCACGTCCGAGACGTCTTCTTGATAGACGAGAAAACCAGTCTTATTGTCTCTAATCGCATCCTCCGCGCCAGAGCGGCGACTGCCAATTGCCGGCAAACCACAAGCGTTAGCTTCAAGATATACAAGACCAAAACCTTCAAAGTGACGTGGTGTGCTTATTGATGTTAAGACAAACACCTTAGCGCGTCGATAAAGAGCGAGAAGTTCTCCATCCGAGATATGGCTTAAAAAATCCACTTTATTTTCTAACCCAGCATTCTCAACTATTTTTTTAAGCTTGGCAGTATAGACCGCATCATCCTGACTACCCACTAAAATATATCTTAACTGCGGATGACTTTTAACAAGATTGGTAAAAGCAACTAAAGCAACATGTTGACCCTTTCGATACTTTAATGCTCCAACAGAGATCATGAGGTCTTCACGTTCCGCAAACGGAGGATTGCTCCCAGTAAAAACATTCAAGTCTATGCCGTTTGGAATAACCACAAGGTTTTTGAGCTTGTAACTACTCATCACTTCTTTTGTGTAATTACTAACGCAAACAAGGGTCTGGGCATCGGCAAGAGATTTACCATGAAAATATTTTTTTATAGGTAAATTATAAGGTAAAACTCCATAACTCCCATGGACTGTGACAATATAAGGCTTACCGGTAAATTTTGAGAGTAAGTTGGCGATAACCACGTATGGCTCTGCGAAAACATGAATAAATTGGCACTCCCTGGCAAGTGGAACAAGTTTCAATGCATACCACAGCGCCAAAAAATAATTTTTGTTGTAGTTAAGAGTATTAGGTAAAGAGATTCCGTCTTCGGCAATTACCACTTCAACACCGGAATCTCGCAATGCTCCAATGAGACCAAGGGAGTAACGCCCCCAACCGTTTCCTGTTTCAAGTTTGCTTGTAAGAGCAAGTATTTTCATATCAATAGAAATTCTCGCAAAACATCACCATATTCCGACGGATACCTTTTGCGCATAATTTCAAGCACTGAAACAAAAGAATAAATGGCCTCTATTTCCGTCAGACTTAGGCTTGTATATTTTTGAAACTTAGACTGAACACGCAAGCGCCAATCTTCGAGACCCTTTACTCTATATAATCTGCTCAAAAAATACACGGCATCACTATGCGCTACCGGCCTTTCTCCGGAACGCCCCCAATCAATAAAATAGAGTGAATTTTTGTGTGCCAAAATGTTCGGCGTACCCAAATCGCCGTGGGTCAGGCCCACTGATAACACCACCTTTAGACCGGCAAGATGGGTAATAAGAGTGGAGAGGCGCTCATCTTCCTTTGGAGCATAGAGAGAAAACGTGGCCGCTAATTTTTCCGAAGGAATCGTTTTCTTGTGTAAAGGGAAAGAATTTGTAAACTCAATAATTTTGCGCTCATGCTTTAAGGCGACC
>JAANMU010001732.1_pt1 | contig 18525 bp, 15 predicted proteins | sample 7279701 | NCBI WGS metagenome assembly JAANMU01 (sample SAMN14094539, study PRJNA606508) | bioreactor metagenome | isolation source: A lab-scale SPAN reactor treating ammonium-rich wastewater day 57 | place: Ireland: Galway | collected 2017-03-13 | reverse complement strand
GCCGCTGCCCAACTTTTGGATTCGTACAGCCGGATGGCGCTTTCCCAAGGCGCGATCCCGATTCCGGGATAGGAGGCGTTCATAATCCGCGCCATCTCCGGCGCGACGTACCCGTTCAGCTGCTGAATGGTCTGTTCGCTGAGCCTGTTGGGATTGTCGTCGCCTAAGACTTCCCAGTTCAGCGGCGTATTTCCCGCCTCACGCATAAACTGCGCCATGGTGTTCTCGATTTCAAGACGCTCCAAGGCCGGACGCGCCTGATATTCCCTGAGCTTTTCCACTGTATCAAAGACAACGACCAGATCGTACCGGAACGTCGTATCAGGAATATCCGCCGACTCCGGACCATAACCTTCGGGAAACCCGTTAACGCAATCTTCCACGGGGATCGTGATAGAACGGTCCCAGATGCTGTCGCCCTGCCCTGTGGGCGGGTTTGTCTCAAGCGGTGCGGTCGGGTCTGATGTTGCCATGGGCTCACTATAATCCTGTAAAAAAATTCTGACAAATAACAAATTAGGGTCTCACGGGTGCGCTGACGGGCGGCTCCGCGCGTGGCCCCTGAGATCCGTCCGGTAAGGCCGCCAGACCGTAGTACTCCGGTCTGATTTGGGCGTCACGTGCCATATAATCGGTCAGGCGCTTTTGGATGGGATCGTCCGCAAACGCCCCTTCCCGGCGCAACTGCATTACAACGTCCAGCATCGGCTTCTGTATACCCGCGACAAATTGCTCTGGCGTACGCTGGCCCAACTCCATATTGATAAGGCCGGATTGCCTATTAAACAGGCCAAAATATTCGCCCACGATATGCTCGCGATAAAGTGAAGGATTGGTTTCGCGCATGTAATCAAGCGCTTGCTGCAGCTCGACTTTAACCTGTTCCTGCGCTTCCTTGATTTGCTTCGCAAGCCCGATTAGTTCCTCAAGAATCAGCGCCGCTTCGATTGCCCGGTTCTGGTACCGCCGGACGGAGTTTTCCAGCAGTTCCGAAAACGCCCGTTCCTTGACGATGTTCGTCCTGAACCTTGCCTTGATTTCATCCTTGAGCAGTTTCGCCAAGGCTTCCACGGCGAGGTTCCGTTGCGGCATTCCTTTGAGTTCCGCCAGGAATTCATCCGACAGGATAGAGATGTCCGGCCTGGACAGCCCCGCCGCCTTGAATATATCCACCACCTCGTCCGAAGCGACGGCGCGCGAGATTATCTGCTTAACGGCGGCGTCCAACTGCTCAGCCGTCTTGCCCTCCACGGGAGTCGCCTTGATGAACGTGGCGCGGATCGTCTGAAAGAACCCGACCTCATCCCGAATGGCTATTGCCCGCTCGTTCGGCACGGCAAGGGCGAACGCTTGCGATAGCTCCGTCACTGCCTGAATGAACCGTTTCTTGCCGTCTTCCTGCTTGAGGATATGTTCCATCGCTGGCGGGATGACTCTCAGCCTTTCCTTGCCCTTGAGGGCGAAATAGGGGGCATAGTCGAACCCGTGGAACATCGCCTTGATAACTTCGTACTTGGCCAAGAGCGCATTGACCGCTTCTTCCTGGTCTATGCCCACTTCTTCACGGTCTGCTTCGCTGTAATCGAGCAGGGCGCGCTTAAGTTGATCCGCAAGTCCCAGATAGTCCACAATCAAGCCGCCCGGCTTCTCGCGGAAGACACGGTTCACCCGTGCGATTGCCTGCATCAGCCCGTGTCCCTTCATCGGCTTGTCCACGTACATCGTGTGCAGGCTTGGCACGTCGAATCCGGTCAGCCACATATCCCGAACGATTGCGATGCTGAACGGGTCGTCCGCGTCTTTGAACCTATCGCCCAACTCATCCCGCCTGTCCTTGTTGCGGATGTGCGGTTGCCAGCTTAGCGGGTCGGTGGCCGAGCCGGTCATTATCACCTTGAGGAAGCCCTTCTTGTCGTCCGGGTCGTGCCACTGCGGGCGAAGCTTGATTAGCTCGTTGTAGAGTTCGACGCAAATTCGGCGGCTCATACCGACAATCATCGCCTTGCCGCCAATGTCCATAAGCGGGCGCATCGCTTCCTGCCGCTCGCCGAAATGCTTGACCAGGTCTTCCGCCACGAGCTTTATCCGCCGCTCGCTTCCTACGACTGCCTCAAGCCGCCCCCACTTTGTCTTGAGCTTGCTTCTGACTTGTTCTTCTTCCTGCTCCGTGACCTCATCGAATTCGGCGTCTATTGTCGGTTTTTCGGCTTCGTTCAGGTCAAGCTTGGCGAGCCTGCCCTCGTAGTAGATCGGCACGGTTGCGCCGTCTTCAGCACCCCGTACGATATCGTAAATGTCTATATAATTGCCAAACACGGCGGGCGTACTTCTATCCCCGCGCTCGATTGGTGTGCCCGTGAATCCGATGAACGAGGCGTTGGGCAGGGCGTCTCGTACGTGCCGGGCGAAGCCGGTAATGAACCCGTACTGGCTCCTGTGCGCTTCGTCAGCGATGAAGACGATGTTGCGCCTTTCGGACAGCGTCGGATACTTTTCGCCTTTGAATTCGGGAAGGAACTTCTGGATCGTCGTGAATATCACGCCGCCCGCAGCCCTGTTTTCCAAAAGCTCTTTCAGTTGGCCCCGGCTTTCCGCCTGTACCGGCTCCTGCCGCAATAACTCCTGACAGGCAACGAACGTCTTGTGAAGCTGGCCGTCAAGGTCGTTTCTGTCGGTGAGCACAACCAGCGTCGGATTCTCCATCGCCTTTTGCTGGATTACCTTACCGGCGTAGAACGCCATCGTAAGGCTCTTGCCCGTGCCTTGAGTGTGCCAGACCACACCGACGCGCCGGTCTCCCTTTGGCGCGGACGCCTTGATCGTGCAATCCACGGCCTGGTTCGCCGCGTGGTACTGGTGGTAGCCCGCCATCTTCTTTGCCGTGCCCGCCTTGCCCGCGTTGAACACGACGAAGAACTTGACTATGTCCAGGAAGCGCTTAGGCTCGAACATCCCCTTGAGCAGCACTTCCATCTCTAGCGATCCTTTCGGGGCGAGCTTCTTTCCGTCCACCGTGCGCCAGGGCATAAACCATTCCCAATCGCCGGTCAGCGTGCCCGCACGCGCCTCGACGCCGTCCGACACGACCAGGACTTCGTTCCAGTTGAACAGCGATGGGATTTCCGCCTTGTACGTCTGAAGCTGGTTGAACGCACCCGTGATGGTCGCGTTCTCGTCAGCAGGATTCTTTAGCTCGATAACGGCAAGCGGAAGCCCGTTTACGAATATCACGACATCCGGGCGGCGGTTGTGCCGGTTCTCGATTACCGTAAACTGGTTTACGGCAAGGAATTCGTTGTTCCCCGCTTCGTCGAAATCCAGCACCCGCGCCGTGTCGTGCACAACCCGCCCGTCCCTGTCCCTGTACTCCACCGGCACGCCTTCAATCAGGTACTTGTGGCATTGGTGGTTATTCTCGATAAGGTTCGGGCTGTCCGTGCGCGTGAGCTTGCGCACGGCGTCCTCGACTGCCCCGGCGGGCAGGTTGGGATTTATCCGTCCAAGCGCCGCCTCAAGCCGCCCCGCAAGCACCGTGTCCTCGAACGACGGCGAGCGTTCGGCGAACAGCCCGTCGGAGGCAAGCTCCGGCCCGTACGCGGTCGAATAGCCGATACCGGAAAGTATTTCCAGCGCGGCTTCTTCGACTGCGGATTCTGTGATGAATTTGGTCATTGGAATTGGTTTTCGCGCCAAGCATTACCATTTAGGCCGGTTGGTGCTGAATTACCTAGTTCAGCGATAAAGGGACTCGCCATTGCCAAACCCAGTCTGCCCCTCCGCCTCACAGTAGCTCCGAGTTGATATGCCATCGACAGATCCAAGTATGTGCTTGATGAAATCACTAAGTGCTCTGTGCATCTGGTGATTGCAACGTAAAACAGCCGACGCTGTTCTTCCAATAAATGCCTTTGCTCTACATCGGTAGCATTCGGTTTTACGCCGGGTATCAGTCCTTGTAGACAGCCCGCCACTACCACAGCACGGCTTGTTAGGCCCTTTGATTTGTGCAAACTCATCACGCGAACAAAATCACCCTCAGGCGGCATTTCAGGCTGGGTTATCCCTGTTTTGAGAAACTCGAACATTTCGGATGCAGTGCTCGAAGTGTCAATCGTCAACAGAGCCGCTTCGCGCAATGCTTTTGCCCAATCTACCTCGTCGGGGAAAAGATTATTTATCAAATCTGGAATCGCAAGAGGCTGAAGTATGGCGAGACGCTGTCGCAATTCTGAAAAGCGTTGCACAAGAGTTCTGGTGCCGTTCACTCTAACAGTGGCAGCCGATAGCTGTTCTAACGCTTCACGAAGCGATACTCCATTATTTTCGCAATATATCCTAAGCTTTGAGTATGCAGTCGCATTCCAGGTCGGACTGCCGTATCCAAGCCACCACCGTAGAGATGGTCTATCTTCACTGTCAACCAACTGCGTGAGTAGACAAAACGCTTCTTGAGCATTTCTGTCTTCGAGTGATTCCTCGTGATAAAAGCTATGAGTTTGCACGGCCAAGTTTCTTAGTTCATCTCTTATTCTGTATCCGATTAAACGGCGCGGTGTCAAAATGAGTATTTCCGCTGGTTGATATCCTCTGTTGTCGATTAAGTATTTCACGAAAGCTGCCAGCCCCTGTACTTCATCATCTATTGAATTCCATTGAACAATTCTTACTTCCCCGTCCGGCTTTCCCGTCATAGCTTGAAGTCTGCAAGTAGCATCTGTAGGATGGTTGTTTCTAATAAGACTGTCCGCCATATTGACAACTAGCTTTGGGCATCGGCGGCATTCGTCCAGCGTTTCATCGTGAGTTCCATTATGTGTAATGTGGAAATCTCGTATGCCCTCTGGATTTGCGAACCGGAAGCTATAAATGGACTGATCTTCGTCTCCTACAAGAGCCAAAGCGCCATTGTGTGCGAGCACATCCAAAAGTTCTTGCTCAGCCTTGTTTAAGTCTTGATATTCATCAACGATTATGTGGTCGTATGCGGTATGAACGGCATTTGCCGGATTGCTTTTAATAAACCGAAGCGCTTCTGGTACCAACTCACCAATCAGCATTGCCTTATGAAAAATCAGCCAGTTAATTAGGTTCCTGTGAAATTCACGGTCTGTGCCGTTTTGTGGCCATCCGGGTTGCTGATCCTGTTGCCGCGCCCAAGCGGCCTCAAAAGCACGGATTCTCTTGGTGCAATCCCGTTTCGTTTCAAACCTACCCAAGCGCATTATATCGGCCAATAACGGGGACGCCTCGAATTGGGCCACGCCCTTGTCGGCAAAAGTAATAAGTGGCCTGGGATTTCGGCCCAACTGCTGCAATACGTCCTGACGAGACAATAATCTGAAGCAAAATGAATGTAAGGTTCCACAGCCTATGCTCTCACATCCCGGAACACCAAGTGCCCGAAGATCAGAGACGAGCATTGAAGCCGCTGTACGAGTGAAAGTGACGGCCAGAATCCTTCTGGGATCTGCTTCGTTTTCGAGGAGTCGAGCCACTCGTCGCTTCATCGCGAATGACTTACCGGTTCCGGGGCCTGCCATCACACGCAAAGGACTGTCATCTGTTTGAGCAATTATTAACGCCTTTCCCTGTAAATCGGTGTTCCAACTCATTGACGGTGACCCCCTAATGTATTACTGGATAATTCGACATTCCCTGAAAGTAACTCTGGTAAAAGCAAATCTCGTGCTTCTGCCAGTTTCTGAGCATTTAAGCCGCTATGCTGCCTAAATACTAAAAGCGATTGGGCCTGTTTAGCAAACTCTTGTAAGACCTTCTTGGTCGGCATTACCACAGGATAAACTGATGCAAAGTGTGCAAAGGCAAAGTTTTTTATCCCAGTAGTTCCATTCTCGTATTGCAGTAAGGCCTCCTGGGAGTATAACCACCGAAGCCAAAGATACACGAATTCCGAGGCTTCTCGTGAATTCAGCCTGACGTGACGACAAAAGTTGGAACAAATCAAAGGGAAATAGAGCCGCCTAAGAAGGGACTGTTGAATGAGGACTGCGCGACCCGTGCTTTGTGTGGGACTACCACCTGATATTTCCACGACCAAATCGCCATCCTTCAAAGCGCGCTTTTCTAGGCTTGATGCTTTTACATATCGGATAGGCATTTTGCCTAATCCGCCAGCCTGCAAATCGGGAATGTCAGCACCGCGAATGCAATAGCACGGGCAGTTAAACTCTGTTGTTTGCTCGTCCTTACCCCAGTCACCGCCTAGAGCAAAATCAGTCAGGTCGTCCAGATTTACCACTTCCCACCCTGCCGGGATTTCGCCAAGCTCGCTTTCGACGAACCTGTCAGGAAAGAGGGCGGCGATGTCGGGGGCGAGGCCCAAGCCGCCTTCACTTGCAGGACGGGAGAGCGCGGCGTTTGGGTCAACGCCTTGTTCGCGGGCGGCTTGCTTTATGCGTACCGGCTCGAAGTCCACGAACCAGCACTTGAACAGCGCGCGCGCCATCGCCTCAAGCGTTTCGTTCATCCACCGGTTGAGTTCGATTTTGTCGTCAAACGCCCCTAGGATTTGGGCGATCTCCTTCTGTACGGGGAGTGGTGGCAGGTATATCTCGATTGACTTAAGGTATGTTACTGGTTGAGCAATTGACGGAACACCGCTTGGAGTGGAGTTTGCCTTGAGCAAATGCTGTCCGATGCGACTTCGGAAAAAGTAAGTAATGAATTCGGGATCGGCCTCGTCAGGCTTGCAGGTTAGCTTGAACTGCCGTTGAGACATTACATATCGCTTATATTTTGAGTTTTGCGGTATTACCGAAACTTGCCCAATCGTCCCGCTGTGTGTAAATATCACATCTCCCCGAAAAGCATTTGCGCTTCGTAGTTCATCTGCTTTCTGCTCCGTTAGATAATTGAATGAGTTTTCGCTCAAACGGCTTTCGTGAAGATGCTGTCCGCTTATGACGGGGATACCTTCGGACACAAAATTGGAAATAAGGATATTGGAGCCGAACGGCCCCATTGCCACCCTTTCGGCAATATCCGCAATCTTAACTTTGCGCCATTGGTTATCTATGGCCATAATGGTCACTCTTTCCACCCGTTTCGTATTACTTCTTTTAGGAATTTGCTTGTGCCTTTGGCGGTAACCCCGCAGGCAGTTTTGGCGTAAACGCAAATTACTTCATTCCAAGGTATGTCTTTCTTGCAGTCCCGAAAAGTTTTTGAGTAGCTTGCTCTTGACTCCAATCGAATTGGCAGACGACCCTGCGGTTCAATCGAATCATCCTTTAAAAATAAAGCTGTCCGATTGCCAGATAATTTAAGTCCTACATTGATAATTGTTACAGGGAATTTGCTTAGGTTAATGACTTCAATGCTCAAGTAATCTGCCTCAATACTTCTGTCGCTTAGAAGCAACGCCCGTTCTGGTGTTACCTTTAATCGAACTCTGTCGCTAACAAATAATCTCCACGAGTTTAGAATGCCCAGAATGGCCCCTGGTATTCCAAGCAAAGCTCCGATGGGGACAATTACATCTGAGACGACCTCATTCATACCCAATCCTCCTCAAATTTTCCGCTATCCGCTTTTCCAGCTTCGCACTTTCGGCGAACTGCTCCTTGAGTTGCGCGGACAGCCGCGCCATCTTTTCGGCGAACGGTTCGCCGTCGTCTTCCACTTCTTCCGCGCCTACATAACGCCCCGGCGTCAGCACAAAACCGTGATCGCCGATTTCGGCGGTTGCCGCCGCCTTGCAGAATCCGGGCACGTCTTCATATTTGCCAGAATCCGGTTCGCCGCGCCAGGCGTGGTAGGTGCGGGCGATGCGGGCAATATCGTCAGTGTCAAGCTCCTTGTGCGTGCGGTCAACCAGTTTGCCGAGCTTGCGTGCGTCAATGAAAAGCGTCTGGCCCCGGCGGTCGCGGAACTTGCCGTTGCCCTTGTTGCGGGCGACGAACCAGAGGCAGGCCGGTATCTGCGTGGAGTAGAAAAGCTGGCCGGGAAGTGCGACGACGCAGTCAACCAGATCGGCCTCGATTATGTTCTTGCGGATTTCGCCCTCGACGCCGCCGACGCTGAGCGAGCCGTTTGCAAGCACGAAGCCCGCGATGCCTTTCGGCGAAAGATGGTGGATGAAGTGCTGTATCCAGGCGTAGTTGGCGTTGCCGCCGTCAACGAAGATCGTCGTTCCGTCCTTCTGCTTGCGCGGCCCGCCCGCGGGCGGCTTGCCGAACTTCCAGCGCACGTCGTCCGCAATCTGGGAGAAGCCCCAGTCCTCGTCGTTGAACGGCGGATTGGCAAGGATGAAATCAGCTTTCAGGTCCTTGTGGAGATCGTTATGGAACGAATCGGCGGAGTGCGCGCCGAGGTTCGCCTCGATACCGCGGATCGCAAGGTTCATTTTGGCGAGACGCCAGGTGGTCGGATTCGATTCCTGCCCGAAGATGGAAACCGTGCCGCGCTTTCCGCCGTGCTCGATAATGAACTGCTCGCTTTGGACGAACATACCGCCGGAGCCGCAGCAGGGGTCGTAAATCCGGCCCGTGTACGGCTCGATCATCTCGACGAGCGTGCGCACGATGCACCGGGGAGTGTAGAACTGCCCGCCCTTCTTGCCCTCGCTTGAGGCAAATTCGCTCAGGAAGTACTCGTAGACGCGGCCTAGAATGTCCTTGCTCCGGTTTTCCGCATCGCCAAGCCCGATTGTACCGACAAGGTCGATAAGCTCGCCGAGCCGCCGCTTGTCCAAATCCTGCCGGTTGTAGTCCTTGGGGAGAACGCCCTTGAGGACGGGATTCTCTTTTTCGATAGCGACCATCGCATCGTCAATCGCCTTGCCGATGGTGGGGAGCTTCGCTTCGGCTTGCAGCTTTTCCCAACGGGCGTCCTGCGGAACCCAGAAGACGTTTTCAGCCGTGTACTCGTCCCGGTCTTCGGGATCGCCGTGCGGATCGGCTTTGACGGCAGCGTACCGCTCCTGGAATGCGTCCGAAATGTACTTGAGGAAGATAAGCCCAAGCACGACGTGCTTGTATTCCGCGGCGTCTAGGTTGCCGCGAAGCTTGTCCGCCGCCGCCCAGAGCTTCTTCTCGAAACCGAGATTGGCCCCGTTGGTGGAGGGAGTGGTGCTCATTTGTCGTTTTTCCTTTGCCATAGCTACATTATGCCCCTCCAACGACAGCAATCCAACATCCGCGTTGTCCTTCTACCCGTTTGATTAATTTCTCTCTGTCAGGGATCACCCCTAGCGGATCGAGAACCAAAAACAGGACGAAAGCCCCTTGATCGGGGTAAATCACAGTCCTGCTGGTTATTTCAGTAAGTATGCCGTTGAATCTCTTTCGCTCAGTAAGGTATTTAACTTCTATGTACAAATATCCGCTTTGAAGCCTCTGAGATGCGTCGGGTTTGAATGCAATCCCCGCAAACGGTAGCTGGGGAGCTTCCTGATCAAATTGCCCGCCGCTCCATGCGCTTAGTATGGTGTTCACATCCTTGTGTGCTTCCAATTCGTCTTTCCATTTCGCCCAACCGGAACAGCCAGGCAATTCCTTTCTAAGGACATTACGAATTACATCAATCATTTGAGCGCGTGGATCAATTTCGCCACTTCCAGCGACCAACCTTAGCAAATTAGTGTCCGGTAATGTACTTGTCGCCAGTTGCGCAGAGGCTATTTCCGTGTTTACTGCCTTCATCACTTCGGCTGCGTGCCGCTTGAGAAAAGTAGCATATGCTGGGCCATCACTAACTTGATTTATACTTGGCAATGCCATTATTTCCGCCAAATCGGTGAACTCGGAGTAAAGCTGTTCTTCACTCAACTGATTAATTTTCTTGGCGAAATTAACGTATCCTACAACCTCCATCCTTTCTTTCCAGTCGTCCAATGAAGCCTTTAGAATGTCCGTGATGTATCTGCCAGGCATATCACCTTTGGACTGAGCGATAATCCCGCCAAATCGCCTGTCAACGCATTGTGAGCAAGTGCCGCATAATGGTTGCGATTCGCTAACGTGCCTCGACCGAAAGCACGACCGCGTTATCTCGACAAGTCCAGGGCCAGCATAGCTTTCAATGCCCTTTATTACATCTGCCTTTGTCGCAAAGCGCAACGGATTCTCAATCCTTACCTTGTAAGGAGTAATCCTGTCCATTAGCTCCTGGAAAAGACATAGTGACTTCGGATGGGTTGCTCTTGAGTTTCTAGCCAACATACTTTGTTGAAGCGCCGGGAGATTAAGGGAAGTAATTCCGTTGTCAGCCAAAATGACTTTATTCAGGTTGTTTCCAACTGCAACCGTTAGGCCGATGGAGGAGTAAAGGAAACCTCTTGCTCTCTGTGTGGATTCAGACCGGGGTTTGGAACTCACGGCCCTAGCTTTGCTCGAATCCTTTGCGGAATAATATGCTACATAGGGTAAGGATATTTTGTTCGGCAATTCGCCAAGCGCTTTTAGAATTTCCTTTTGTGCTTTGAACGAAACCACATTTGAGCTATGACTTACTAGAATAGGCCAACGACTTGCCTGTATTTCTTGAATCAGACATCCAAGCGAATCAAGACCGCCGCTAAACAAAAGTACGGAATCCATAGGTTGACGGACTGATTGTTGCCAGTCGCCGGGGAAAAGCACGGAGGACGCATATGGCGTTCTTCCCCCCTCAAATTCAAAGGCCCAGTTATCCCCAGTTAAGAACGAAAGGTATGCCTGCAATATTTCCTTTGTGTCGTCATCATTCCAAATGTCAATGGCGCATACTTTTGCTTTTACACAAATATCTCTTGGCCAGTCGGAAAGCCATAAGTCGTTTTCGTTTCCACGTGGCATCTGTTTGTCTGCTTCCAGGCAGTAAGTTGCTAAGGCCAAAAGGTCATCCAAAGCTTCGGGAAGTGCGAAGCTGCTTGCATTATGAATGTCGCAGAATTTACCGCGGACATTTGGCGAATGGCCCTGTGCGGCAAATTGCATTACCGTTCCAGCCGGTTGGTTTGCAGAACAGACCGCGGGCGAAGTTTCAAAACCCAGGAAGAACCGGTTCATTTCGGTTCCCCCTTATCCCGCCGCGAAATTCTAAGCTCTGACTTTAGCTTTTCCAAGGCAAAGGCGGTGTATCCCTCTGCCTCTTGCCTGTTAATTTGGCCCTTAGTCAACCAGTTGTGTTTACTGTACCAATCAGCCGAGTACTTCTCAACCAATGCGCCGGTTTCCCAAGACCATCTTTGCAGTGCGGATGAAAAATCGGGAGCATCGGCTTGCTCCGAAGAATGTCTGGAAGCTACATAAGAAAGTACACGGCTTAAGTACTCAGATAAGACACCTCTGGCGATCTCTCCAAACTGGGTTTTCGTGCTAATTTGCTTTAGGGCTTGCTCTAGTTCTTGCTCACCCGTACCAAACAAAGATGGAACGTGCGGAGTGACCAAGCGAATAAATGAGGACTGCACTGCTTGTCCCACAAGCTCATTCAATGCCGGGTACCTAGTTGCTACTTCCTCTGTTTTACAGGATTCCGCCAAGGCTTGGGCAAGCGTGAAAACGTTTTGGCCACTTTCAGTAGGAAGTTCAGCAGTACGAAGCGCGCCTTGTAGGGGTTCGTTCTTCACGCTCCACAGCAACCTAGATAGCTGCCAAAACAGCTTACTTAGAGCACGTTGTTTGCTCGTAAGCTCAATTTCATTTTCCGCCTGAACAAGTATGCGCCGCGCAAGGTCATCCTTAGAGGCAGTTGGGCAGTCCAGTAATGAGATTACAGACTTCCATCCTCGTAATCTAGGTAACTTCCCAAGCTTTCTATGGCCCATTTCGGCACCCTTATTGCTAGAAAACTAGCGAACATCCATTGTAAACCCGCAGCTGGGGCAGTCTATGTAATGCGGATGGCCCAGGCACTTGGGGCAGCGCCCGAAGTAGTTGCCCGGACGCTTGTACCCGCACTCGCACTTCCAAGCACCGAGCAGGTCTATCGAATGACTGCAGAACCGGCAGACCAGGTGTTCCAGGGATAGCTCCCGGTAGCGTTGCGTGAAGCTCAGGTGCATCGACAGGTAGTCGTAGAGGTACAGAAAGAACCGAGCGCCGAGCAGCCGGTAGAGCCAGCTTATGAACGTGCCACTCCCGCCCCGGCCTTGCGAGGCTCCCGATGACGGATGTCCGATTTCCGTTGCCACATCAACCTCTTACAGCGTCGAATACGCTTGTCTTCTGCGATTTGGCGTAATCGCCGGTCTTCCTGGTTTGTTCGCCCAACCCTTCAAATAGCGAGCTTGCCTTGGCCCATATCCGCCCGGTAATCGTATCGGGCTTGATCTTTTCGGCGGTAGTATACCAGAAGGCCCGCTTGCCGCCCATCGCGACCGTCCGTTCGGCCAGCGACATTATCCGCTTGTCGGACGGAGCCACCGTCAGGACGATGAACCAGCCGGTCTGGAACCGCCGTTGAAGCTCCGGAGAGCGGGCGTAGTCATAGTAGACCCGCACCTTGTCCTGCCAGCGCTCCGTGGTCATTGTGGCTCTGTCCACTTCCACGAAGAACAAGCCGAATTCGCCGGACTTGTACTTCATCCCGACCACGGCATCGGGGACGATAGCCGCCTCGAATCTTCTGCCATCAGCATCCTTTAGCGTGATAGCCAGCTTGTGGCTCTGGGCATCGCCCTTGAGGACACGGAAGTCGGATACCTGCCGCTTGACCTTGGCGTCTTGCAGGGCAAGCGAGAAGGCGATGACGACATCGTTTATGGCCAGCAGGTGGCGGATATGGCTTAGGCTCACCTTGTTTAGGTGACGGCCCCAAGGGACTTTGTCCCGTGAGACGTGATCCGCTTCCGCCAGAAGCTTCGCCCCCTTTTCGGCCATAGCGTAGAAAAGTTTGTTGGCAAAGGTGGCTTCGGAGTAGACGATGCGTTCCAGATACTTACTGTGGTAGAGATACCGGAGCCTCTTTTCCATACCTCGCTTGGAGGAGTCCGGGAAGAGCCATTCCAGTTGGGAGACGTGGAGGAAGCGGTACTTGAGGATGGCCCGGACAAGCTCGGTATCCCGCTCGGTCAGCATAAACCGGGGCGGAGCCTTGGCTCGCCGCTTCTTGGGCAATCTGACCTGGTCGGTTTTGGGAGCGCGGGGCATAACGAACCAATTATGCCATATACTTAACCCCGTGAACTTGGAAACTGATTTTGATTACTGCGGCGCGATTAGCCGCCGAAAAAGCGCTTAATCCGTTCCCAAAAACTAGGCGACTTCGGTGGTTCTGGCCTTTGGGCCACCCCCGCTAGTTCTTTTTTTCCGTAGTACTCCGCCTTTGCATAGGCATCAAGCGCTCGTCCAGCGGCTATTTCCCTCTCTGACCACTGGCGTGCCCACTGAACCTTGTTATGTCTAATCCAGTAATGCGACCTACATTTGAAACTCCAGTTACCTATCGAAGGATTTAGCGAAACAGAACCATCGAATATCAGTTGCCAGTCAGTAGGACTTAATGGCGTGACTACTTCCATACCACATCCACAAGCGCACCTGTGTGTGGCGGTCGTGTACTCCAACGAGATATAAAGGACTCCATCATCTAAGCGCTTTGGAATGTACTCGACGAAGCGAGCGGCAAAGGAGTTAGTTTTCATTTCGCTCCTCGTTGACGATTGTGTTCCCGTCAATCTGATACGTGCTGTTATGCTCTTGCTCCACATCAAGATAAAAGCCAAAATGCTTTTTCCACTTAATCACAGCAAGTGCGGCGTTAAGCGCGTTCAATTCCGCCACCTGAATATTGCTTGAATACTCGTTTTCAACATTCGCTTCCCCCGTAGATACTTTATCGAATACGTGAGCATTGTGATCCTGCGTGACCAGAGTTGTCCGAACCTGTCCAAGCAGCCTGTTGTCTACCAAATTGACGCCTACACCGACGTCGATAAAAGGCGTAGTTTGCGCTTGCAGGTATTCAATTACTGGACGCTTGGCTGGCCCATCATCCAAACAGAGAAACACAAAATTCATCCCTTGAAGCTCGTTTAGGTTTTCCGAAGTAATCATTTGACTATGTGCGATCACTCCGTGCCTCATTTTTGAGTATACTTCGGCAAAGTGATTAGCCTTGCTTTTGCGGGTAGAAACTTGCTCTAAGGATGCGGCCCCCGGCGATCTAAAGGCGTTTCTATTGTGAAACTCGTCTTGGTCGAATAGATGAATTTCGCCAACCGGGGTTTTGGCAATTAGGTCGAGAACATATGCGCCAGTTCCGCCGACGCCGACAATCGCAATTCTTTGCCCCCTTATGGTCTGATTTACTGCGTCCATCACAGTCATATCGGAAGTCGTATCCGGGTACAGAAAAACAGAATCTTCCGAAGAGAACTCGACGGCCTTTCGCACCCGTGCATTTACTCCTGGCTCAACGTTTTCAGCAGGCGCAGAAATTAGAGCCACATATGTCACCACCTTGTGGTAGAAATCCTTGTACTTGCCATCTGGTAATGGCTTAGCAGAGAATGAATGGCGAATCGCTAGCCCATCTACAAGCGTCTTGGCGTTGCTCTGGTGCTTAATCTCAGATATCTCTGAACCATCGGTATTACAAGGATGCTCTCCATCAAAATGCGCCACGTGGCTGGACGGGGCAACAGTAGAAAGTCCTGCTAAATCAAGCTCAACCACAAGCGTACCGCGCATAACTTCTCGTTTGGAGTTGACATAAGGCACGCTCTTAACAAGAAGGTACTTTTTGGCCTTAATCTCAAGATCGTAGCCGTCTTCTACAAGCCTTGTTAGGTCTTCGCTATGACTTATCAGTTGCTGTGACATTGAAGACCATTCCGTCTTTTACCTTAACTGACTGCCCAGGCATAAGCGAGCCTTCAGGCTTATCGCCTTGACCTCTTCTGTAGGTCACTGTGATGACGATGTTCGGCCCGGAAGGAGGATTGTCGAAAGCCAAACCAACAACTTCCTCAAAGGTGATTTCCTCCTTTGGTACCGTATACTCCCTGCCGTTCACAACAATCTGAACGTCTTTCTTGTGCTCAGGCTTGCCTTTTCCTTCTTCACTCATTTTGACTTCTCCTTCAGTACAAAGATATAGGCTCGTTGGACGAACGAGTTAACTTAATTATAGTACATTTAGGAGGTTTTGGCCATCCATTGTTCGCCAAACCGCCCGCCTCTTTGGGATAAGAGACAGGCCGTTGGCTTGCAGTAATCTTTGGCGGACGGGAAATACCGCCGCGTTTGCCTGTAGCCATTAAGCCGGGGAAACGGCCTTGGCTACTTGCTTGCGAGTTCGCTTTCTAGTTCCCTAATGCGCTGTGTGGCTTGCTTTTGCGTCAGTTCGGCGATCTGCTTGTAATCGGGTTCTTCGTCCAGTTGGCGGAGAAGATAGCCGATGTACCGCAGCTGCTTGACCGACACATTCGGTTCGCCGTAAGAGCCGTTAGTGGGACGGGCTTTGCGTTGGGACGGTTTGGCGCTTGAGGCACCGGAACCGTTGCGTTTGCCATTGCCCTTGGCAGAAGCGCTTTGCGGCTTGGCCGGAACCGGTTCGGGTCCGACTTCGGCTTCGTCGTCTTCGTCTTCAAAAGGGATAATCTCGGAATCGTCCAGGGCGGAGTTTTCCGAGATAACCGCTTCCTTGGCCTTGCCGGACAGGATTTGCCTGACCTTGGCGTTGACGGTCTTGCAGCACTCGAACTGGCACTGCCGGATGACCTCGTCCAGGGAGTCCGTGGGAACGCTTGCTTCCGCACCTATCAGAACGAACTGAAGGAGCGGGTTCACGTCTTCCTGCCTTAGCCCGAAAGACTCCGGGGTCTTGAGGACGGCCAGCTTGACGGCCGTTTCGGGACTCTGGTCTTTAAGCATAGCCATTCACCTCCACCAGCATCATCACTTCGGCCAAGGTCTTCGGCTTCCAGTACAGGTCGCGCTCTATGGGCAAGCCCAACTTGCCGCGCACGGACTCAAGTTCTGAAAGCCAGAAGTACCCAAGCTCGGTATCCAAGCCCTTGACCAGGCCGAAGAACTGAACGTCTTTTGTGTCCGGGTCTTGGGAAGCGCTTGCGGCGTACCACGTCCAGTTTGCGTCCGGCGTAAAGAACTTGACCAGGACAAGAAGCTCTTTGGCCTCCAATTCGCGTTTCGGACCTACCGGGTCGTACGGGTCTTGCGCACGGAGTTTCAACAGGTCTTCATCCAACAACAACTTCACTAGGCACCACCTCCTTGAGTGTGGTTTCAAGAATTACAGCAACATCCTCATCGCCGTTTTCAACCGGCCAGCTATCGCCGTCCAACTCGTCGTTGCTTTCACAGAACAGATCGAGTTGCTTGCCGCTCCATACATCGGGCGGCTTGATGGAGATAACGGATACTTGCGATGAGGAAAAGGAAAGCGTGACGGCAAAGCCGCAAACGTCCAAGGAAACTTCACCACGCAATGTCTCATCCGCGCGTTCGTCCAACACTTGCCGGACAAGGTTGCGCAGATGATGCTCGTGGAGTTCCGCCAGACGTTTCTCCCTGCCGCCGTACCAGCGGGACAGCCAGACCAGGCTGTGTAAGTCGGACGCGCGCAACTGCATCACCTCACTTATGCGCACGGGAAAAAGAAGGGAATCTCAAGGGGCAAACGGATTCTGCCCGACTAGCGTACCATCGCTATTTGATAGAAGGTCAACGGGAAAGTTATCCCCAGTTCCGAAACTCAATATGGGGCTTGATTTTTCCTACGCTTGTGCGTCCAGGAAGGAGAGATCGTCCGGCGGCTCCGGCTTTTGCTTTGCTTCGCCCACCGGCTTTTCGCTCATCTTTTTCAGCCCTTCTTCAATGACCCGCTTGCGCTCGACGCACAACCGCTCAAGCCTTGTTAGCGGCACGTAGAAGTCGGAGTACTTGAACTGCACGGGACGGGATAGCGGATTATCCAATGTCTGTATCTTTTCGGGATACTCCATCGTTCCCTTGACCATCACGTAAGCATTGCGTTGAGGAAGTCTTGCGAGCGAATGGAACGCCACTTCCCACATTTCCGACAGCGAGAACTTGCGCTCCGGTTCCTGCATCAGCCGTTCGTCTTGCTCTCTCAAGTCCTTCACTATGTTGGCACTTTCTTTTGCCAGCCGTTCGGCGTCCTGACGGGCGACCCGGAAGTAGATTTGCGTTTGCGCATTTCCCAAGATAAGCGAGACTAGCTTGTCATCAAGTTGCTTCAACGATTGGTGCGCCATCGTCAGGCACAGGCCGAACTTGCGGGCTTCGGTCAGGACGGTTCCGAACGAGTCCGTAGCGATGTTCTGGAACTCGTCCACGTAAAGAGCGAAAGGCGTCCGTTCATTCGGCTTGCGGGATAGGAAACTCATCTCGATATCCGCCATTAAAAGAGCGCCGAACAGATCGGCATTCCCGGCCAGCCGACCTTTGGCAAGATTAACCAGCAGTATCCCGCCGCCGTCCATTATGTCCTTGATACCGAATGCCGAAATCGGGATGGACATTCGCGTTCCGATACGGGGATCGGCCATAAACGCCGATACCTTGTTCAACGACGACTCGATAAACAATGCTCTTTCCTTGGAGTTCCACGTGTTGTATCTTCCCAGGAAGTACTCCCGTGTTTGCTCGATATTCGTCGTTGTGGTCAGCAGTTCCCGGAAATCCCCATCTACCAGCACCCGCTCGAATTCCGCCAAGGTGAAATCTTGCTCTATTAGCAGGGCAAGCGTATGCCTCATTATGTCTTCCATCCGAGCGCCCCAACTGTCCGCCCAGATGCGCTTGAAAGCGAGAAGGAGCTTCGCCACTTGCTCCGCCACCAACACGCCTTCACGCCGTTGTAGCGGATTGTACGGCAAGATATGTTCGGTATCCGCCAAGTCCAGCAGGACGGTTTGTTCGGCCCGTCTGCCCAGGAAGGGAATCAGGTCGTAGACCAGATCGCCGTGCGGGTCGATGACGCATAAGCCCATCCCGTGCTCGATATCCTGCAATAGGAGGTTCTTGAGAAGCGAGCTTTTGCCGGAACCGGACGCCCCCACCACGTACATATGCGTTGGCCGGAAGTCACCGGGCAACGATAAGGTGTGGCTGTAAGAAGTGGACTCCGTTTTGCCGATCTCAAGCGAGAAGTCCGCGAACTCACCCATAGGGTTGTGTTGGGACAAGCCCCAGATCGCTTCCCGATTGGTGGCGGCGACTCTTTCCCGCACTTTCAGGAAGCCGGTCGTGTAGTCCTGCATAAAGTAGAGGAAGCCGGACAGCCAGCTTCCGATACCGGTTCCTAGTAGGAACAGTACGGCAAGGACAAGGAGCCACATCAGCAGTCCGGCTAATATGGCGAGCACAAGCTGAATTCCGATCACGACGGCCTCTCCCGACGAGGATGCGGAATTATACAACCATTAACCGGTTTGTGTTATTGAGTTTTAGTCCCCACGCACATTGAATAGCCGACCCTTCCACGCTCTTCCGAGCGGCGGGAGGGGCGGAGTCGGGGTCAAAACGACCACGGCAGAGGGACGGTTTATCCAGTCCCGATCTGCAATGAGGCAACGGGACGGGTATACTTAAC
>JAANMU010001731.1_pt1 | contig 18541 bp, 16 predicted proteins | sample 7279701 | NCBI WGS metagenome assembly JAANMU01 (sample SAMN14094539, study PRJNA606508) | bioreactor metagenome | isolation source: A lab-scale SPAN reactor treating ammonium-rich wastewater day 57 | place: Ireland: Galway | collected 2017-03-13 | reverse complement strand
TCGCCGTCCGGCGCGGTCGCGCTGTCCGCGCTCACGACCGCATATTCGACGACGTCGTTTAAGTAATTGAGCGCGATCGGCGTTACGTCGCTGATTCCTATTTCGCCGTTTTTATCGCCGTCTATCCACGCGAGCCTGTGGTTCTCCAGCCCTTCAGGAGTTTCGATATCGCCGGTGGGTTTTCCCTCGCCGTCGTATTCGATCGTTTTGCCGAAGTTCAGCGCGATTGCGGTTATATCCGCGATGCCGACTTCGCCGGAAAGGTCTTAATCGCCGAGGTTTTTATATGTCCACGAAATAAGGCCGGTCGCTGAATCGAATTTGAAATCGTCGACGCGCCCGGCGTCTTGCTTCGGCACCGCCGCGATTTTTCTTTCGCTAGCGTCCGCGTATCCACCGTAAGCCGCGCCGCCGCTACCTTCAAGGACTGGCGGCGTCCCGCCGTCTGCATTTCTTCGTTCAAGTTCGCGTTCGAGCTCGATTATGAACGCTATTTGAAGCGCGTCCCAAACCGCTTCGTCCGCGCCGTCCGGAATTTCCGCGGATTCGATTTCCGCCTTCACAGCGGATAAATCGAACGGTTTCCCCCGCCATTCCTGGCCGCCTTTCGCCCCGTCGTTAAGAACGGGCGGCGTCCCGCCGCCATCCGCACGCGTAATCCGCGAGTCGCAGGACGAAACGAAAACGGGGAATGCGAAAAGAAAAAGTGCGGCAAGAGCCGCGACGATTATGAAAACGCCGACGACACGAAATGAAAACGATGATTTCATTTCCTAAACCTCCGCCAAAAAATGAATGATTTCGCCGCGCCATCCCCGTAACATGGCGGCCAGCCCAACGTTCGGCCTTATCGAAACGATTATACCGCAGCGCGGTGAAACTTTCAACGAATTTAGGCAGGACTTGATTTCGGTGAACAAACGGCGCCGTAAGTTTTGCATATTTCGTCAACCCCGGAATCGATGGCGAAGCGCACGGCCGCGCAGCCTCGCTCAAGCATATATATAAATAGGTATGTTATTATCGAAACCAGCCTGATTTCTCTAAATTTGCATAGCCATCGAATGTATAGTAAAAAATAGCCTAAATAAAATGACTTCCCAGAAATTGTGCCGATAGTCTAATAAATTTGTAAAAAATCCGGTGAAATATGCCAAATATCAGGATTTTGGACTATAAATCCCGAAATTTAATATTGCGCTTATCTAAAGTCGATGCTATTATTGCCACTGTCTTTCGTTTTCGAAAGGCGATTTGGAGAGTGTGATGTCCGTAACAGCAGAAGCTAAGGATTGGCCGAAGCCTCTCTACAAGGTTTTTGTAGGGAAGGAAGTCGTTCAGCCCGACGCGCGTCTGCGCGTGAGGCTTCCGCTTTCCATGATCGACGCTAACGAAAGGGAAGTCGTCGTGACGCTTTCGATGCACGGCGATTACCTGGAAGTTTGGCCGAAGTGGCGGTACGAGGCCTTTTACAGGCGGCTTTGGGAACAAAGCAGCATGTCGACGCCCGACGGGTTTCTCAACTATGCGAACCGGGAGTTTCTCAGCGAACTTAGGGAGCTTGTCGAGAATCACCACCGGGTAACCATCGACGAATCGCTTCGCCTGACCATTCCGCAGGCGCTTCGGGAGGTTCTCGGCATAGAGCCGGGCGACAACCTTGTGGCGCTTGGACAAGTGGAGTGGGTGGAAATATGGCCCGAAAAGACCTATTCGGCCTTTAAGCAAGCTAAATCGGTCCGGGATTCTTCCCGGGTTTTCAGAGCTGAGGGGCGCGGGGCTGGCGAGTTTGGCGGCGACGCCGGTCCCGCCGCTCCTTCGGTTTGACCCGGCGGAGATTTGGAAATGAAGGGCGATGGTTCGCCTTTGTTTCATAAGAGCGTTATGACGGCGGAAGTGCTTGAGCACTTAAGCCCGAAGCCTTATGGTTTGCACCTTGAATTAGGGGTTTCTACGGGAGGTCATCTTCTCGAAATCGCCGGAAGGCTAGGCTCCGGCGGGTTTGCGGCCGCCGTGGACCTCGATTCCGACGCCATCGCCATCGCCAAGGCGAGGATTAAGGAAGCGGGCATTGCCTGCAAAATCGAGTTTATCCACGGTAATTACGCGGATCTGCCTGTTTTGCTGGCGCCGTTCGGCATCGAGCCGGGAAGTTTCGACACCGCGCTACTCGACGCCGGAATGAGCGGCTATCAGCTTGCGGCGGGCAGGGGATTCAGCTATGCGGACGATTCGCCGCTCGATATGCGCTTCGACGCGACGGGCGGAGAGACCGCGGCGGAATTTCTGCGGGACGCAGGCGAGGATGAAATCGCAACCGTACTCGAAATGTACGGTTACTTGCGGGAAACGGCCAAGGTTGCCGGGGCGATTTGCGATTTCCGGATGGATAAGCCGATCGAAACCGCAGGCGATTTGGTGAAAGCGGTTTCGGCGATTTGGCCCGAAAAGATGCCGTTCGGCAAGCGAATGCGCAAACTGGGACAATTGTTTATGGCCATTCGAGAGCATGTCAACGAAGGCGCAAAGGGCCTCCGCGGCGGAATCGAAAACGCCATAGCTTTTTTGAATCCGGACGGCGGAAGGCTGGCGGTTTTGACTTTCAGCGGCGGTGAAAACCTGCTCGTAAAGGATATCGCCCGCAAATATCGGATAAGCGGAGAAGGAAACCCCGATTGGGTTTTAAAGCGCATCAGCAGAGGCGCTTTGAAGCCGTCGAGAGATGAAGTTGTCGTCAATCCCGCCGCGCACTCGGCTATGCTCCGGGTGTATGAAAAGCGGCGGACGGGCGGAATGGAGGAATAAGCATGGTATCGCCAAGAACGATTGCAAGGGATATAGAAAGGTGGATACCCGTCGAGCCACTTAGCTACGACGAAAGTAAAAGGTATAGAAGGAAGGACAAGGAAGCCTACGAGAGCCCGATGTTCAGGCTCAAGTGGAATCTTTTCCTTGGCTTCACGATTACGCTCATCCTCATGACGCTTATCGGCATAGCATATCTTGCGACTCAGATTTCGGTAAAGCAATACAGGATGCAGCAGCTTGAAGATTCGATGCGCAACCTGGAGGTTCAGATATCTCATGCTCAGGCGGAAAACCTGGGCGCACGCCGGGACGTGTTTTTCGATTCCGGCATACAGCACAGACTCGGACTCGAATATCCGCAGGTGATGCGGTTCGTGCATTTCAACGGGTCTTCCGGCGAGGTCGGCGTGGAAGGCTTGACGCGCGCTCTGTATGGGCTGAGCAAGTCCAGACTGAATATGAGCGGCGCACTTTTCAGTTTTTAAAGGTTCCCTGGGCGTGGAGAAAAACGGCTGTGAAAGCGGTGCGATTTACGGAAGAGCAGCGGGCATCCTCTTTGAAAAAGGGGATACTTGCGGTCGCGCTTATATCGCTTATCGCTCCAGCCGGCATCTTGGCGATGGTGTTGAATCACCAGACCAGATGGCGAGACAGAATTTTAAACAGCCTTGACGAAAAATGGACGGCGAATTACGAAGTTCCGCCCCGCAGAGGTTCGATCAGAGCGCGCGGAGGCTCGATTCTCGCGATAAGTGAGAAATCGTACGAAGTAATTCTCGATCCGTCGGCTATTTCGGATTCGTTTTCGATTGTCGAACGGCTTGGGAATTTGCTCGAAATCGATAAATATTCGTTAATCGAGAAAATCGAAGAAGCAAAGGCCGCCGGCAAAAAATATCTGCTAGTCGAAAAGGGCCTCGGTCAGGCGCAGATGACGCAGGTGGCGAATTTGAATATGCGGGGCGTGTTCGTGCGCCCGTCTTACCACCGCTACTATCCGTTCAAAGAGCAGATGGCGCCGCATACGGTCGGATTCATTCGCGACCGCGACGGCGTGCACTTTCAATCGGAAAACGCTTTCGACGACAAGCTTACCGGAAAGCCGGGCAAGATTTATTACCAGCGCAATTCGAAGTGGGGCAGGATTCCGAACACCACTTACGTTGATGAGCGGGTGAGCAACGGCCGGGACGTGTATCTGACCATCGACGAAAACATACAGATTGTCTGTGAAATCGAGCTGGACAAAGCGATGGCGGAAAACAGGTCCGAGTGGGGACTTATCGCCGTTATGGATCCTTATACCGGCGAAATTCTGGCAAACGCCGTCCGTCCGACGTTCGATCCGAATTCGTGCGTCAAAGGCGCGGCGGTTGACAAAGTTGCGGCGAATCCTTTGTACGGTTTCGTCGTCGAACCCGGAAGCATCATCAAGCCGATTGTCGTTGCCGGAGCAATCGATAGCGGATATATCGGACCCGAAGACAAATATTATTGTCCGCAGAAATTCAAGGTCAAGAACCTGACGATTACGGAAGCGAACAAGGAAATGGGATACGGCTGGCTTACGGTGCGCGAAGGCATGGTGCGTTCGAGCAACGTTTGCATGGCGCAAGTGGGAATGGAAATCGGCTTGAACAGGCTGATGGCGATATTCGAAAGCTCGATGCTTTTCGACAAGCCGGGGCTTGGACTTCCAACCGAAACCGCCGGTCTTCCGCCCGAACACGCGGTCAAAGGCAAAAATGGGCAGTATCCCGAAGTTTTCGACACGGACGAGGCGACAGCCGCGTTCGGTCAGGGAGTCGCGGTCAGCCCGCTTGCGATACTCGGCGCCTACGCCGAAATCGCGAACGGCGGCTATGCGGTTCAGCCGAGGATACTTCTGGGAACAGCGAACGACATCGGCGGAGTAATCGGCGACGTCGATAAAACGGTGGCGAACTACGTCGCGCACGTTCCTTCAAAAAGCAAGCGGCTTGCGAGGAAGCGCGTTTACAGCGAGGAAACGGCTGAAACAATGCGCTCTATGCTTACCGAAGTTGTCAATTCGGAAAACGGGACGGGCAAGCGGGCGCGTCCGACAAGCGGAGTAATCGCGGCCGGTAAAACGGGAACGGCGCAAGTAGCCGGGAGATATGGCGCGTACGCGAAAGGCCAATATCTCGCAAGTTTCGTCGGATTTTTTCCGGCCGAAAGCCCGAAGTATCTGGTTATGGTGATGTTTATGAAGCCACGCGGAAAAATTTACGGCGGCGAGCTTGCCGCGCCGGTTTTCGCGAAGGTGGCGGACAGAATTTGCTATCTCGACCGCATGAGTCCCGAAGATTTTCTCGCGAGTTCGGGCTCAGGCAATAAAGGTCAGGCGTGAGCATGAAATTGTCGAAACTGCTTGAAAGCGTGGAAGTGATCGAATTAAGGGTGGCGGACCCGGAACTGGACGTCACCTCGATCGCGCACGATTCAAGAAAATGCACAAGCGGCTCGCTGTTTGTCGCCATAGAAGGCGAAGCGCTTGACGGGCACGAGTTTATCGGCGACGCGCTGAGCAGCGGTGCGGAAGCGATCGTCTGCGAGCGCAATCTGATAATCGTGGATGCGGAACAAAAAATCCGCAATTTGATTCGCGTCGAAAATTCCAGGCTTGCGCTGGCGCGAATATCGAACTTTTTCTACGGCGAGCCGAGCAAGAACCTAAAAGTAATCGGCGTAACCGGGACGAACGGTAAATCAACGGTCGTCGCGATGGTGACGCATGCCTTGGCGAGTGCAGGCAAGAATGCTCTTGCGATGACTACGGTGGGCACTTTCGACGGCCGCACATACGCAAGGGAAGTTGACCTAACGACTCCCGACCCCGTGTTTCTGCAATCTAGGTTGAAGCGTGCTGTCGAGGAAGGCGTAACTCACGTGGCGATGGAAGTGAGTTCGCATTCGCTCTCGCAATCGCGAGTCGCGGGCACGCAGTTCGCCGCGGGAGCGTTTACAAATTTAACCGAAGATCATCTGGACTTTCACGGAAACATGGCGTCTTACGAATTGGCGAAGGCGTCGTTTTTCAGTAGCTACTTAACCGGCGGCGAAGGGCAGTTCGCGGTAATCAACATTGACGACCCCGCCGGTATCAAATTCGCCTCATTAACCGGAGCGCCGGTGATAACCTGCTCTCTGGAAAATAGGAAAGCCGACATTTTCGCCGGAATCACGGAGCTTTCCCCCTTGTGCTCCCGATTCGAAATGGCGCTGGATGTCTCCAAAATTTCCCAGGTCTCCTCCACCTGGATCCCCCAAACCGGCCGGGCCACCGTATCTGTCGGCGTGCGGTTGCCCGGCACTTTCAACGTATCAAATGCGATTCTCGCGGCGGGAATTCTTCTCGGGCTCGGCATCGGGCTAGAAGACATCGTAGCGGGACTCGAATCGTTTCCCGGCGTTCCGGGACGGATGGAGCGCATCGAAGCGGGGCAAAGCTTCACGGTAATCGTGGACTATGCGCACACGCCCGATGCGCTTGAAAACGTTCTAAAAACGCTTCACAAAATTCGTCAGCAAAACGGGCGCATTATTCTGGTGGTGGGCAATGGCGGCGACCGCGACCGGAATAAGCGCCCGATTTGCGGTGACATCGCGTCGAGGATGAGCGACCGCCTGATAATTACGAACGACAATCCTCGCACCGAAGATCCGCAGAAAATTATCGAGGGCATACTCGAAGGCGTGAATGAATCGGAAATGCAGAAAGTAACGGTAGAACCCGAAAGACGCACGGCGATCAATATCGCGATCGGCGAAGCGCGCGATGGCGACATCGTGCTGATTGCGGGAAAGGGCCACGAGGACTATCAGATTTTCGGGCGCGAAAAACGGCCCTTCAGCGACCGGGACGAAGCGATTGCCGCTCTCGAAGCGGCGGGTTTCGGCGCCTGAATTTGCCGCCCCGGCGGCGTTGAGTTGGGTATGGGATTGGCGGCGGCTTGCGGGCCGGCGAGATGGGTAAGGTGTTAAAGGGGTATCGCCCCGTTGGACGAAGGCTGGGGAATGACCGAGCGCAATTTTGCTTTTTCGGTGGAAGAGGTCGCGAAAGCCACCAAAGCGTTGGTGATGCAGGGCGACCCGGGCTTGCGCGTCAAAACGTTCGAGGTGGATTCGAGAAAAATCGCCGGAGGCGAGCTGTTCGTAGCGCTCAAGGGCGAACGAACCGACGGACATAAATTCGTAATGGACGCGGCGGAGCGCGGCGCAGCGGGAGCCGTTATTTGTTTCGGCTTCAACGGATTCCACTCCCTTCCTGAAAAATTCGCGCTGCTCAGCGTCGCGGATTCGCAAAAAGCGCTCGAATCGCTCGGCGCGCTCTGGCGCAAGAAATCCGGCGCGGCTGTCGTAGCCGTTACGGGCAGCGTCGGCAAAACTACCGCGAGGAACATTCTTGCACACGTGCTGTCGGCGAAATACAAAACACTAGCCAGCCCCGAAAACTGGAATACCGAAATCGGAGTTCCGCTCACTTTGGCGCGCATCAAGGAAGATACTGAAGCGGTTGTAGTGGAAATGGCAATGCGCGGGCGCGGTCAAATCAAGCTTCTTTCGTCAATCGCGCGTCCGAACCACGCGGCAATTACGAATATCAGAAAGGCGCACATCGGAATACTCGGCTCGGAAAACGAAATATTGCGCGCCAAGCTTGAAGTCGCTTCAGGTCTTAGCGCGAAAGGCTCGCTTTGGCTTAACCGTGACGACAAGGAAATACGCAATCTTATTTCCGGCGAATTGACCGATGAAGAGCGGCGCGAGTTCTTTGACTATAACGGCGAAATTCGCACTTTTTCCGTGCAATCCGGCGCGGACGCGACCGTGAGCGACATCACGCTTTCGGGGCTTCTCGGCTCGACTTTCGTCTTGACGCTGCCGGACTCGCGGGCGCGCGTCGATTTTCCGCTAATGGGCAAGGGAGCGATTTCCTGCGCGGCGGCGGCGGCGGGAATAGCGTGGAAAATGGGAATGGGAGCGGAGGAAATCGCGGACAGGATGATGACCGCGCCGGCGGAGCCCGGCAGGCTGTTTCCGATAGACATGCTTCGCGCGACCGTTATTGACGACAGTTACAACAGCGGACCCGACGCCGTACTTAACGGAATCGCGGTTTTGAAATCGGTAAAACTCCTCGACCAGCTTCCGGTAGGAGTCGTTATCGGCGATATGCTGGAACTCGGCGACGCGGAAGCGGAAGAACACGAGCGAATCGGCCGGTCGATAGCGGCGCTAGAACCGGATTTCGCGATTATCGCGGGCAGAAATACAAGTCACATAATTCGCGGAATCGGCGGCAAGCCGGATTGGCTTCGGATAATCGCGCTAGGCGAATCCGAAGAATATTCCGAAGGTTTCGCGGAAAAGGTGTTTGCAGAAACCGAAAGGGCGATAGCCGAATTCGGCGACGCGAGCGACGCGTTTCATCCGGGCAATCCGTGCAATCCCGTAGTGCTTGTCAAGGCGAGCAACGCCGTCGGATTCGGAAGGGTGGTGTCGAAACTCGCCATCGAATTCGGCGTGCGGGGCGAAGGAGGCGCAAATGGATAGCTCGGCCTCCTGGCAGATGGAACTTTTGCTCGGCTATCTTGTCGCGGGTTTCCTCGGCGCATATTTGCTATTAAGGCTTCTCGGCCGCGCGCGGGCGTTTCAGCCGTTTCGAGAGCAGGGGCCAAAGAGCCATTTTGCGAAAGGACTAGTTCCTACGGGCGGCGGGCTTGTTTTCGTCGCCGGCGCGCTCGTTTTCTGGATTGTCGAATATCTGCTTTATTCGCTCGGAGGGCTTACTTCCCCTTGGGCGGAGAGGTCGTTTGTCGCCCTGACCGTGATTTGCATGGGCACGGCGATTTGCGGGCTGGTCGGATTCGTGGACGATCTGATGAAGCTCACCAAAAAAGCCACAATCGGGTTCCCCGCCCGATATAAATTTCTCCTCCAGCTCCTAATCGGAGTTGTAGCGTCTTACCTCCTTACCCCGGAGAGCTCCCGGTTGGCCATCCCCATAATAGGACAGGACTGGGAGCTCTCTCTACCTCTTACGCTGATTCTCGGCGCGCTCGCGTTCGCGGGATTCGTGAACGGAGTGAACTTTGCCGACGGATTGGACGGACTTGCCGCGGGCTCCGTGATAATCACGCTGATAGGATTGAACTTGATTTCCGTCCTGCTGGGTCATCCGCATCTCGCAATATTGTCGGCCGCGGCTATCGGTCTTGTTTTGGGATTTTTCATTCTGAATCTCAAGCCGGCTTATATATTTATGGGCGATACGGGCAGTTATGCCCTGGGCGCGCTCATCGCGCTTTCGTTCATATCGGCCGGGCTGCTTGTTTACGCCGTTTTGCTTGGCATCGTTTATATAGTGGAAGTTGGTAGCGTCATTTTGCAGGTGGCGGCTTTCAAGCTGACCGGAAAGCGCGTATTGAAAATGAGTCCTTTGCACCATCATTTCGAACTTTGCGGCAGGAGAGAGGAGTCTATCGTTGCGGGCTTTTGGTTCTTGCAGGCCACTGGATGTGCGGCCGCAGTCGCGCTGGCGGCTTGAATGCCCCGAACGGAGTTGCTTTGATCGAACTTAATTTGAAAGGAAAACGGGTCGGAGTTTACGGGTACGGAATCACCGGCCAGGCGGTCGTGCGCGCGCTTGTCGCTCAAGGCGCATCGCCGGTTGTTTTCGACGACAGGGATACGCCGCCGCTGCGCGAAAAACTGGAAAAAGCGCACGGCGAAACCGGCGTGGAATTTTTCCTCGGCGAATGGGACATCGAAGTTCAGTTTTCGAAACTGAATCTCCTCGTGGTCAGCCCCGGTATCAGGTCTGACAACGAAAGCATAACCGCAGCGAGGAAAATGGGACTCGAAGCCATTAGCGAAATCGAAATGGGATGGCGGGTGGCGCGCGGAACGGTTATCGCGGTAACCGGCAGCAACGGAAAAAGCACGACCACGGCGCTGACCGGCGAAATTATCCGAAGGTCGTTCGCCGAAAAGCCGGGCAGCGTTTATATCGCCGGAAATATCGGCTCGCCTTTTATCGACATTGCGTTTCAAACCAAGCCCGAGGATGTAATCGTGCTCGAAGTATCGAGCTATCAGCTCGAAGCGATGCCAACGTTTCATCCGCACATCGCGATTTATACGAACGTAACTCCGGACCACTTGGAAAGACATGGAACTTTCGAAACATATGCGGCGATAAAGCGAAGCATGGTCAAGCATATGACCGGCGGGGATTTCGTAATTTACAATTACGAAGACGCGAATCTTCAGCCGGAGCTATTTCCAAATCACGAACCGAAGTATCTGGCATTCACGAGCGCGGGCGGAAGCTATCCGGAACTTGGCGCTTGGCTTGAAAACGGCGAGATATTGGTCAATACGGGCCGTGGCGTAATCGAACGCTATCCGCAATCGATGGTGAAACTAAAGGGATTGCACAACGTCGAAAACAGCATGTGCGCGCTTCTGGCGGCGAGATTGATGAACGTTCAATCGGGTTCGATTATCGAAGCGGTGGAGGCGTTTCAGGGATTTCCGCATAGAATCGAATTCGTTCGCGAGCTTGGCGGAGTGCGCTGGTACAACGATTCGAAAGCGACAAATCCCGAAAGCACGATTACGGCGCTTAAAAGCTTCGACGAGCCGATTATCGTGATACTTGGCGGCCGCGACAAAGGAACATCGCTCGATGCGCTTGCCCGGCTCGTAAGGAGCAAGTCCGAAAAGGCCATTTTGATGGGCGAAGCGTCGGCGAGATTTGAAAGCGCGCTGCGTGAAATCGGGTTCGGAAATATCGAATACGCAGATTCGGTCGAACATGCGGTCAAGTTGGCGCGGCAAACGGCGCGTGACGGAAGGGTGGTTTTATTCAGCCCGGCGTGCGCGAGTTTCGACATGTTTTCGAGTTTCGAAGAGCGGGGCAACGTGTTCCGCGATTTCGTCCGTTCGCTTCCGGAGGCTGGGTAATGTCCATTTTCACGGCAAAACGGCAACGCATCCGGCAAGCTCAAGCTCCATCCACGAGAGAGATTATCGACGGCCTGCGTTTTTATACGGCCAATTTGGTTTGGCTGACGCTTGCCATGCTTTTGTTCGGTTTGTTTATAGGATATTCGGTGTTTAGCACGAGGTTGATTAGCGAAGGTCTTTCGCCGCTAAGGGAAATCAAATCCGAAATTTTTTGGGCCGCAGCGGGATTTGTATTGCTGCTAATTGTCGCAAAAACGGTCAAGTTTGCGCCGAACGCCCGCGGCGGCGGACTTTATTTTATTGTCAAAGCTTCGTATTGGTTCAGCGTCGCAGGGCTTGTGGCAGTGCTTTTTACCAAAGTTGTAAAGGGCTCGACTCGTACTTTGGACCTCGGTTTCATTCACTATCAACCGACCGAAATCGCGAAATTCGGTCTGGTCATTTATCTTGCTTACCTTTTGCTCGTCGAGTTTTTGGTTGCTCGAAAAGGCAGAGTCAACTTTTTCGGCAATAGTATTCCGATTCAACTTTTCGACGTAACGAATCCCTCCGTCAGAATCAGAGGCGCGTTTCTTGCGACGGCATTGATGCTGGTTTTGGTTCTGATGCAGCCCGACCTAGGAAGCACGCTTCTTTTGTTTTCGCTGGCATTCGTCTCGATGCTCCTTGGCGGTGTCAAATTCAGACAGCTTTTCGCAACCACCGCACTAATCGTCCTTTTCGGCGGAATTTTATTTTTGGCGATGGGCAGCAGATTCAATCACGTCGACGTAAGGATCAAGGCTTGGATGAACCCGCTCGGAGAAAAAACCGTTGCGGGATCCGCCGGAACGGCTCAGGCCGACAAGGAAAGCTATCAGATTCTTCAAAGCCTCGGGGCGGTAGCGAACGGCGGTCTCGCCGGAAAAGGGATGTTCAGGGGCGTGCAGAAGATAAACCGGCTTCCGGAAGCGACAAACGACTTTATTTTCGCCGTAATCTGCGAAGAACTGGGATTTTTCGGCGCTTTCGGGACGGTGGCGGCGTTTTGCCTGCTGCTATATTTCACAAGCATGATTGCATTGTGTATAAGGAATCCTTTCTTTTCCGCGCTTGTCTTTCTAATCGGTTTCGCGATTTTCCTGCAAGCCATCATTAATATGGGTGCCGCGGTCAACTTGTTTCCTACGACCGGCATCAATCTACCGCTAATCAGTTTCGGAAGCACATCGCGAGTGTTCATGCTGTTTCAAATAGGCCTCGTGCTCGCGATTGCCAACACGTTTCTGCGCTTCGAAAGCCCGAAAATCCGTTGACACTTGAGCTGAATGGGCCGGCGAAGCGCGAATTGTGGCTTTTAAGGAGGAAATGGCATAGAATAATGGGTTACCAGTGAGGTAAGGCAGAGTTTAATGGTTTTAACTCCTCGAATCAGGCGGATTCACTTTGTCGGAGTCGGAGGCTCCGGTGTGAGCGCGCTCGCAAAACTTATGGTCGATATGGGTTACGAGGTTAGCGGCTCCGACCTGACGGAGACCTCCACCACCCGCCAGCTTGCCGCGTACGGCGTCAAGGTTTATTACGGCCATAACGCGGGCTTCATCCGCACAGCCGATTTGGTTATTACCTCTACCGCCATTCCGCCCGATAACGAGGAAGTCGCTGCCGCCGAAGACCTGAACAAGCCCCGATTGAACAGAATCGATTTTTTAAGTTACCTTATGAAGGGCAAGTTCGGAATCACGGTGTCCGGCAGCCACGGCAAAAGCTCGACCTCCGCGATGATTTCATATATTTTTTTCAACGCCGAAATCGACCCGACTTTCGTCGTCGGCGGCTTGCTTAACGGATTTTTAAGCAATTCGCGGCTTGGAAAGAGCAATTATTTCATATGCGAAGGCGACGAAAGCAACAACAGCTTTCTCGAATTCGCGACGACGGTGGGCGTCGTTTTGAATATAGACGACGACCATATCGATTTCCACAAATCCATTACGAATCTTCAAAACAGCTTTATCAAGTTCATAAACCAGCGGGCGCCCGACGGCGTCTCGGTGATTTGCATGGACGACGCGGGCGTGCGCGAAATATATCCCAAGTTAAGAACGCGGCTGATAACTTACGGCGTGGACGCGGACGACGTGGATTACAGGGCGAAAAATATCCGCATAGCGGATTTCACGACGCGCTTCGACGTCGTGCATAAGGCCCGCGGCGAGCTTGGCAGCGTGCATCTTCCGTTTCCCGGCAGGCATTACGTGCAGGACGCGCTGGCGGCGATTGCGGTAAGCGAGTTTTGCGGCATCTCGTTCGACAAAGCCGCCGTTGCACTTGAAACTTTTCCCGGCGTACACCGCCGGTTCGACAAAGTGGCGAGCAAGGACGGCGTTCTGGTCGTGGACGATTTCGCTCATCATCCGACGGAAATCGCCGCGCTGCTAAAGGCGGCGCGCGCGAGCGGGACGAAACGGATAAGGGCGGTGTTTCAGCCGCACAGATATACTCGAAGCAAATTAATGGCTGCACGGTATCCGGAGGCGTTCGACTACGCGGACGAAATAATCCTTACCCAGCTTTACGGCGCGGGCGAGGCGCCGATTGCGGGAATCGGCAGCAAGTATTTGTTCAGGCACTTCGAGGAGCGGTTTCCGGAAAGCCGCATCAAGCTAATCGAAGATACGGATGAAATCGTCGATTATCTAAAGAACACGATGCATCCCGGCGACGTCGTATTGACGGTCGGCGCGGGCGACATTTATCGAGTTGCGTACGCCCTGAAGGAATTCCTCGAAAGTCCCGCCGTGAGCATAGTGGAGTACGAGCCCGATAGAGTCGCGAAAGGCGGCAGAGGGAAGGCGGTTTAGCGATGGCAAGCATATTGATTTCGATATTTCCTAGCGTTGTTTTTAACGAGGAGTAAAGTGAGCGACAAGTATTATTCAAGCGAAGAAGTTTTAAACCGCATGCTCGCCCAAGTGCGCAGGTTTAACCGGAAGCTAAAAAATTTGAAGATAGCGATTCTTGCGGGCGGCCCGAGCGACGAGGCGGAAGTCTCCATCGAAAGCGCCAACTGCATTTACGACGCCTTGAAATCCGACGGTATTTCCTCGGAGAAAATTATCGCGGACAAAAAGGACATGGGGCAGGTTATAAGGAAGCGATGGGACAAGTTCGACGTCGTTTTCAACGTAATGCATGGCAGGTTCGGCGAAGACGGAGCGATTGCGGGCCTGCTGGATTTGGCAGGCGTGCCGATAGTCGGTTCGAAGACGCTGGGCAGCGCGGTTTCGATGGACAAGTCGTTTTCGAAGCTGATGTTCACGCTTCTCGCCATTCCCACGCCGAAGTGGCTTTACGTTCCCTATATGGAAGGCGTGAGGCCGGAACTCGTTATCGAGAACTGGGCGGGCGAAGCATACGTCAAGCCAATAAAGGGCGGTTCATCGCTCGGCATTAACTATTACGACGATTTATCCGACCTCATTCGAGAACTTCCCGGACTCGTCAAAAAGCACCGGGGTGTAATCGTCGAAGAGCCGGTATCGGGCAGGGAACTGACTTGTGCCGTGTTGGACACATTTAATCCCATTGCTCTACCGATTGTCGAAATCAAACCGCAAAAGTCCGAATTCTTTTCGTACAGTTCGAAATATACGAAGGGCGAAACCCTGTACGAAGCGCCGGCGAGGATTACCGGCGGCCAATTCGAAAAAATCGCCGAATACAGCCTTAGATTTTTCAGGGCGGCCAAGCTGTCGAGTTACGCAAGGTTCGATTTATTCCTCGATAACGACGGCAAGCCGAAGTTTTTGGAATGCAACACTTTGCCCGGATTCACGCCGACCAGTCTCGTTCCGATGGCGGCTGGCGCATTCGGGATGCCTTACCTCGAACTCGTTAAGTTTTTGATATTCGACACTCTTCGAATCGAAGGATTTATAAGGCCGTGAAATCGAGCGGAAAAACATACAGGAAAAAGCGGGCGTCTCGCCGAAGAGCGGCACCGATCCTGACGTTCGTTTTTCTGCTTGCTGCGGCGCTCTCATCAGTCGGCGCGACGGGCTATTACGCTTTCGCGCCTGTTTTGAACGAACGGATGGTGTTAAAGCAGGTCGTAGTAACCGGCAACAAGTTCGTAACCTCCGAGGAGGTATTCGGCTTTCTTTCGCTCGAACCCGGCGCAAGCCTTATGAATCTTGACATCGAAAAGTGCGAAAAAAAGCTTGCCGAATCGCGGTTTATCAAAAGCGCGAAAATCGTTAGAGACATAAAGCCGTACGGCAACATGATGGACGGCACGCTGCGCATATCGATTGCGGAAGAGAGAATTCCGGTCGCAAAAGCGATGCTGTTCGATAGAAAATACTGGCTGTGTACGGATGGCGGTTTGCTGGCGGTAAAGGACGAGGATGCCGAGGCGCGATTCGACGCGGCGCGCAAGTCGCCGGTCGTTGTTTTTCATTCCACAAAACAAACCAATTCGGCTCAGTTCCTTGGCGACTTGCTCGAAGTGCTCGGAGCGGTCACCGTGAACGCGCCGGGGCTTATCGGAGAAATCAGGCTGGACGAAAAGGACAGCGCGGTGTTGTTCGACAACGCTGGCTTTCCGCTTAAACTCGAAACGCTTAAAAACGCCGATTCGCTTCTCGCCAATCTTTCCGACATCCTAAGGATGGTTGCGGCCGAGAGGTCGAAATTCAGCGAGGCGGTTTTCAGGCCCGGCGGCGAAGGAATTTTGAAGCTCAAAAGCCAATCGGAGACGGCGGGTAAAGCGGCTGAAGGAGCGGGGCGATGAAACCGATCGAGCTTTTGAAGTCGGGGCTTGCTCTTGCCGCGATGCTCGTGGGATTTCTCGCCGTTCTTCCCCTGCGTGCTCAATCACCGGCACGGGCGGACGCGGTGGACCTGCGTCAAGAGACCCTTATCAGGCTCCTCGAAGCCGCGGAAAGCGACCGGAAAAATCTGCAGACCGAACTCGACGAACTGCGTACCGAAGTTACGCAGTATCAGCAGGACGCGCTGAGCGGAAAATCGAGTCTCGAAATGGTTCAGCAAAAGCTGACCAGCATCGAAAGTCTCGCAGGGCTTTCGCCCGTCAAGGGGCCGGGTATCGAAATCAGAATTTCCGACGCCGAGCGCGGCGTCATCGACATCGGTCCGGGGTCGGCAAGCCGGTCCAGCTTTATTATTCACGACCAGGACTTGATGCTGCTTATCAACGAACTCAAAGCGGCGGGAGCGGAAGCGATAAGCATAAAGAGCGGCGACATCGAAGAACGCGTTGTTAACTCGACATACATTCGATGCACCGGTCCTACGGTTATCGTGAACAACCGGAATATGGCAAGCCCGTTTACCGTACGCGCAATCGGAGACCCGTCAGTGCTTTCCGCGGGGCTAACCATTCAGGACGGCCTTGTCGATCAGCTAAAGGTGTTCGGCATTTCCGTCGGAATAACGAAAATGAAAGAGATGACCATTCCCGGTTATACGGGAAGCAGAATACTCAATTTCGCCAAACCGGCGCAGCCGGCTCCGGCCGTAGGAGGAACGCAGTGATTCTAATCGGTCTGATGCTCCTCGGCGCGTTGGCGGCGCTGCTGTTGCCCATTCATATCGAGCGGCAGTTCGTGACATGGATTGTCGTGGCTCTATTTTGTACAACGGACGCGTTTTTGACCGAGCTAAACGTCTTTCTTGCGAAAAAAGGCGGAACTCACGTTTTGACGCGCATTATTTTCAACGTCGCGTTCGGATATTCCATTTTGCTTCTCGGTATCGGGCTCGGTTACGACTTATACATCGTTGTGCTTATACCGTTTGCGATAAGAATATTAAACAACCTCAACTGGCTGAAAGACCGTTTGTTCGAAATGATGCAGGAAGGCGAGGTTGTGCTATTCCGCGAGCGCAGGCGCGCGTCGGGAGGAGGTGAATAGCCGCTTGATGCCTCCCCCCAGAATGATTGCAGCGGTGGACCTTGGCACATCCAAAACCGCAACCGCTATCGCGGAAGTCTCCGACGCTCGCGGCATCTATATCCACAGCATTTCGAGCGTTCCGACAGAAGGGATGGCGAAAGGCGTAGTGCGCGATTTAAAGGCGGTCGGGCTGAGCGTCTATCAATCGTATTCGCAGGCGATACACACGGTCGGCTCCGAGCCGGATAAAGTGTATTTTTCGATAAGCGGCGGCTCCATCGAATCGTACAACCTCAGCGTTTCCAAAAAACTCAGCTTCGAAAATCAGGAAATCACTGACGAAGTTCTGGAAGAACTGCTGGAAATGATTCTCGTTTCCAAAGTTCGCGACGGATATAAAATGATCGACGCAATACCCCAGAATTACACACTCGACGACATTGCGGCGATTAAAAATCCAGTGGGTATGTTCGGGCGCGAAATCACCCTCAACGCACACGCGGTTATAGCGCAGGCGGGGCATTTGCAGAATCTCAAAAGCGCCGTGGAGCGCACGGGCCTAGAAATAAAAGGATTCGTGCTGTCCGTTCTCGGCAGCGCGCACGCGGTGATTAAGCAAGAGGAATCGCGCGGCGGCGTGTTGGTTTTGGATTTCGGCGGCGGGACGACTGACCTTGCTTACATGTTGGACGGCACGATTCAATTCAGCTCCGTTATTCCCGTCGGCGGAACCCACCTTGACAACGACCTCCGGCAGGGGCTCGGCGTCGGCGAGGACGAAGCCGTTAGGCTCAAAATGAATTACGGGCGGATTCGCGTGGACTCCGAAGCCGATTCGTCGAGCGAATTCGTGGACATCAAGCGGCTCGGAAAGCGGGATTACGAGAAAGTCGGCAAGCACGAGATTCTCAAAATAATCGAACCGCGACTCGAAGAGCTTATCGAGCTTGTTGATTCAACCGTTCGCACGAGCGGGCTTAGCGATCAGATTGCGGGCGGAGTCGTTTTGGTCGGAGGCGGAGCGGGTGTGCGCGGATTCAAAACGGCGCTTTCGAGGCGGCTCGGAGTGCAGGTGCGAGTCGGTTATCCCGAGGGTTTCAATCATTTGCTGGAAGGTTACAGGCTGCCGGCTTACGCGACCGTGCTCGGTATGCTCCGCTATGCGTCTCTCCAGCCGCAACCGGAGGAAGAGCCGTCGGGGCTGGCGAAAGTTTTCAAGGACGGTCTCGAATTTCTGTCCGCAATTCCATCCATGTTGAGAGGGAAGGGCGGCAAGGAAGGCGGATAGGTTTTGTCCCGCCCGCTCCCAAGCGGGTATAAGGAGGCACTTAATGTTTGAAGAAAAGGATGGAATCGGAGCGCCGAAAAGCGACTCGATGCGGTTTGAGTCCGCGATGGACGACCTTTTCGACCACGAACTGCAGGCGAAGATAAAGGTAATCGGCGTCGGCGGAGGCGGCTGCAACGCAATCGACAGGATGATAGCCGCTGGTTTGCGCGGCGTCGAGTTCGTGGCGCTGAACACCGACTTTCAAGCGCTAAACCGCAGCCTCGCTCCGAGCAAGATTCAAATCGGCACGAAGCTGACCAAGGGCCTCGGCGTGGGCGGCAATCCGGAAATCGGACGCAAGGCGCTAGAAGAAAGCCGGCCGGACGTGCTCGAAAAAATCGAGGGCGCGGATATGGTTTTCGTAACCGCGGGAATGGGCGGCGGCACCGGAACCGGTGGCGCGCCGCTGGTTGCCGAATGTGCACGCGAGCACGGAGCTTTGACCGTGGGAATCGTTACGCGGCCGTTCAGGTTCGAGGGAAAACGGCGCCAGATGATTGCCGCGGAC
>JAANMU010001727.1_pt1 | contig 18575 bp, 5 predicted proteins | sample 7279701 | NCBI WGS metagenome assembly JAANMU01 (sample SAMN14094539, study PRJNA606508) | bioreactor metagenome | isolation source: A lab-scale SPAN reactor treating ammonium-rich wastewater day 57 | place: Ireland: Galway | collected 2017-03-13 | reverse complement strand
ATGTCTTTGGAGAACATCCTGGGTTCCTGAATTTGTCGCACGGATTTCTGCCAGCAGCCCATCGGGTGTTGACACAACCCTGAGGTGGACCTCTCCAAGATTGGCCGGATTGAGCCGGACTCTGATCTCAGAACCCTGGCTGGGTTTCAGATTTTCAACCCTGTTAATAACCTGCTCGATGATTTTCGGTTCCTGAGTTTTCCATGTTGTTGTGGATGGAAGCCTGTCGACTTTTTTCCCCTCGAAAATCGCAGTGTCAGGAACCGAGGCCACGCTGCTTCCAGATTCGGCTTCCCTTCCCACATTGGCTGCAGGACTGCCTTGGATTTGGCTATCCGATTTCGTCGGTTGTGCAGGCTGTATTGGAGAGTTATCGGATTGAATGGATCGATCCGTTTTTCCGCCCGAAAGGACCACTAGCCTTTCTGTGTGCGGTCCTTCGGCTTCTCCAGATTGCATCATTTCGGGAGAGCCGTGTTGTTGATATCGGTTCTGTTTGTCTGTAGGCAACGGTGCTGCCTCTGAAGATTCTGGAAGGTTCTCCAATGCAGGTGGAGTTCCAGCGGGACTTTGATTTCCAGGCTGTTGATGGCTTGAATTGAGTTTGATGTTTGCAGCAGCATTGGCCGAAAAATGATTTCGGTTTTCATTCACACTGGCCCTGGATGGTGTACTGTGTAGCGATACCTGCTCACTGGATGCTGGTTTCAACTGAACGGGCTGCCCATTAGCGGCAGACTCGGTAGTACTGCCCGAATCAGATATCGTTTTCTCCCCTGTGTTTTTTACGAATCGATGCACATATTCAATTCCAGAAACCTTCGGATCCTGTGTGATTGAGAGAGCTGGGGAGGTTTTGTTTGGCCCTTCAGCGAACTGGGGAGGTGCGACTTTTTCAACTGAGTTCGGTCTGGTTTCTGCCTGTGGGATTTCATCCATCTGGACTGCCTGGAGAGGCGGTTGCGGTAAATCGACCCTCCGAGGAGTTGCTGTAAGAGGAATATCTGGATTTGACGCAACCATTCCCTCAACAGGACCAGGTGCAGTAAGAACCGCAGTTGATGCCGATGCCACCGGGGATGCTGTTGCCACCGGGGATGCTGTTGCCACCGGGGATGCCGTTGCCACCGGGGATGCCGTTGCCACCGGGGAGGCCGATGCCACTGGGGATGCCGATGCCACTGGGGATGCCGATGCCACTGGGGATGTCGATGCCACAAGGGATGCCGATAATACTGGGGATGTCGATGCCACTGGGGGTGCCGATGCCACTGGGGAGGGCGTTATTGTCGCAGGCCTTACAGGGAGTGTGCCTGGGTTCTCCGGTTTGTGAATTTCAATATGTTGTCGTTGAGACTTCGGTTCTCTCAGTTCAACTTCAGGTGAGATAACCTGAGGGGCTATATGGACTTCCAGGCTACCCTGTTTTCGGATCTTTGGAGCGGGTGTTGACCGGACCAATTCTGTTTGAAGGTCGGAGGGAGCAATCGAAGATGTTGTGTCTCGCTGGAGATGAATGCCATCCACAACTTCAGGCGAAAATGTTTGTAGTTGTGGCATCACATCCAGAGCTTCCTGCGGAGGAGAGACCGGTTTCGATTCAACAATGATCGCTGCCTGCTGCGATGAGGTTCCAGGTGCTGCAGTGATAAAACTCTCGTATGCTGCAGCGACCTGCTGGGCTGTGTTGGAAACATGCGTCACTGCCATGAATTCGACTGGTTTCTCACTCATGGGAACCTGTTTTGTCCTGGCAACGACACCGATCGGGGGCAGGTGTTCCGATTCCCTCACAGCCACCGGCTGGCTGCCTGGGGATGCTCCTTCAGCCCCACCCATCAGGTGATTGGCATCTACTGGCGTGACTGCACCCGGGGCAATAGAAGCCCTGATTGGAAACCCTGCTGTCCCGGCAGGTTCCTGAGTTGCCGGTTTGGCGACAGTTCCCAGGGAAAACGAAGCCATGACAAAATTTTCGGGTTGTGGAGGATCTACCCGTAATGGCATGAAAGGATTGGGTGGAGAAACAGCGGTCACTTTGCCATTCAATTCATTCAGTGTGTTGACTCCATCCCCCACCAGCAGGTGAAGAGAAGGGTTCATATCAGAAGATTCGGACTTGAATGCTGGATGACTCCCCTGGACCGCTGGCTGACCAGGATTTGCAGGCTCTGCCAGGGGTTTCCACTGGCTGATCTGATTTGTGATCATGCCGGCCAGATCAGTTGAGATTCGGACAGCCACCATCGATGGTGAAAAGCCTTTATTTTGTGGGTGTGCAGTAAACTGTTCCCAGAGAACTTCCGGATCGAGATCTCCCTGAGCAGTAAATTGCACTGATTCACCCGGGAGTATTTGAAGGCTGGTCAATGGCTCGAGGGGGATCCGGAGGCTGCCTGAAAATGGGACTAACGAAGCAGGCTCAGGAATGGGAAAGACCTTGTTTTCCAGGCCAGTAACCGGGGCAACGGCGGTATGCAGCCCGGCGGTATGCAGCTCAACTGGAAATTCCGCAGATGGTGTATTGGCTATTATGCTGCCTAGCAGAGAAGGCTCAATGTGATCAGGGAATCCTGGCACTGGTAATCCGAAAATGGGGAAATCCCCAGGCTGATGCAAAAACTCCGAAGCTGAACTTGTGTCGGGCGGGTCGCCCTGTTCAAAGGGTGGCTGCTGACCTGTTGCAGGAAGTGGCCCATCAATCGCTGTGGAAAGCGAAACCATTGAAACCTGCAGAAGATTGGGTTGCCCGGTTAATGTTAAGAGCACTTCAACAGGCCTGATTCCTTGCTTCGGAAGAGATAATCCATCCTCTGGCTCCACAATGGGTTTCCTTGCAGCGATGATGGCTGCTGGAAGCCGCTCCGGCTCGATTGAATCGATCTTCTGAAAACCAATGGGGGTTTGAGGAACCTGAGGAGAGAAAACCACCAGGATTTCGGTTGCGGGGTCCACCTCTGAACTGGGTTTGACGGATTCGCTGATTTCCTGGGTGGCGATTGGGGATTCAGTGCTTACCTTGTGAACCTTCAGGCCCGAATGGGTTTTTCCTGCTTCAGAGGGGACCAGATTCTGGAGAGCCTCCAGAAGAGGGGATTTTCCTGGTAAACAGGGAGCCGGTGTTATTTCTGATGGTCGAGGTGAGTGCGGGAGCATCGACTGGATTAAACCGGCAAAGTCTGCCGCAGAGGGAAGGTTCTGCACATCGGCGCCAGGGGTGGCCGAACCCATTGGGAGCTGTAAGCCGACTTGAGACAGCAGGCTGCTCAGAAGGGAAAACACAGGAATATGTGTAAAAAAGCCACTCATTGATCCGATTCCAGTCAATCATCCGAAAAGAGTGATATGGAGCCTTTTTCGGAATGCAGTAATCCATAAGGCAACTGGCGTGCCAGAAATCCACAAAGGGGAGATCACCCATTGTCCATGTGCAGGGGCACGGCTTGACGTGCCCCCACCGAAATGATGTTCTATGGGACGAGAGCCTTATAACAAAACGCCAAGATCAGCGTGTGACTCTTGCTTTCAAGCGGGGATTGTGGTACCAACACAACGTTGCACATGAAGCAGGGAAACAGGCCCGGAGTCAGTCAGCCCAGGCAACCTGTTGAAGAAGCGAATCCATTCTGTGACCCCATCGTCTAGTCGGCCTAGGACAGCGGATTTTCATTCCGCCAACACGGGTTCGAATCCCGTTGGGGTCACTTCTCTCAGACCCGCTCCGGAACATTCCATGGTTTGGAACCAGTTTCCGCTTCGTGAATCGATATAACCTTCCCTCCAGCTGCCGGGTGAGTATTCTTATACTGAAAGGGGTTGAACCCATGAATGACCTCCCCGCAAATATCATCAGCCAGCCATCCTCATCGCTCCCCGGGCATGAGGAAACCACCATCCTCAGCACCAGGCCGGCACTGCCAACCAAAGTGGCCGTGATTGATCTGGGATCGAACAGTGCCCATCTGATGGTGGTTCAGATCTGGGAGGATTTCACCCATACCACGATCCATGAGGAAAGAGCCCAGATTCGCCTTGGATTGCCCGTTTTTGGCCAGGGAGCGATCGATTCCACCACGCAGCTCCGGGGTATGGCCGCCATCCGGAAATTCCTTGTTTCCTGCCAGAATCATGAAGTTGAAACCATACTGACAGTCGCCACCAGCGCCCTTCGCGAGGCTGAAAACAGCCGGGATGTGATCGAGCGGATCAAGAATGAAATCGGGCTTGAAGTCAACATCATTTCTGGCCGCGAAGAGGGCCGTCTAACTTCAATGGCTGCAATCCACTCCCTCGGGCTGTTGAAGGGAACAGCAATGGTTATCGATGTGGGAGGAGGCTCCACAGAGTTTGCATTTATCGAAGACAGTGTTCCCAAGAACCTGATAAGCCTGCAACTCGGACCGGTGCGCATCCTTCAGCAGACATCTTTGAAGGACCCTCCTGAACAGGAGGAACTTAAGCACCTCTATCAGGTTATCCGTAAAGCGCTGGTCCCGGTCCTGCGGGGAAAATTCCCTAAACCGGACTGGACAGCGGGAACCAGCGGGACTGCCCTGGTGCTGGGAGAGCTCTGCGGCACAAGGGATCGTGCGGCCACCTCACTCGAAACCCGGATCATCCTCAAAGCCTCACTGAGGAACCTGCTTGAACGTCTGGCGGAAATGAACCTGGAAAAGAGAAGAGAGTGGTTGGGGCCGTTTTCGGAAAGAGCCGACACGCTCATTCCGGGAGGAATGATCTTTTTATGTGCGATGGAGGAGCTTGGGCTGGAAACCCTCGTGACTGGAGCAAAGGCGCTGCGAGCGGGGATCATCCTGGATTTTCTCGAGAGGGAGTTTCATGCAGATGCGCTCCGGCGCAGCAACTGCCTGTTTCATGCAACCGCGAATGAAGGCCTGTTTGAAGAAACCCTCGATGTGCGTTCACAGAACATCCTTCAGCTGGCGCGGCGATACGGGTATGAGGTCAAACACTGCAACAAGACCCTGGACCTCGCTGAACAGATCTTCGAGGAACTGCGCCCACGCCATTGGCTGGGAGATGAGGATCGATTCTATGTGGAGTCGGCTGCCCTGCTGCATGACATTGGATATCACATCAACACCACACGCCACCATCACCATTCAGAATACCTGGTGCTGAACAGCGACATGGAAGGGTTTCACCAGATGGAGATCCGGCTGCTGGCCCTGCTGGTCCGTTTCCACAGCCATGAGCTTCCGGGACCCCACCATTCCGAATATGCAGCACTCCCCGATCGGATGCGCCGGAGGATCGACATCCTTGCAGGAATCCTGCGGGTCGCGGATGCACTCGATTTCACTCATCAGAGCCTTGTAAAGACAGTCAAAGTGCAAGCTGGCCCCAACAAGCTGGTATTCCATGTTCAGGCGCTGGAGCCGATCGACCTGGAAATCCAGGAAGCCCTGGCAAAGGGGAACCTCCTGTCTCAAGCAATGGGAATGCCGATTGAATACCAGGTGGAAATCATCGATGGAGCCGATTAGGAAGCAGGTCTATCTGCCCTTTGGGATTCACAAAGGGCAGTTCATGGCGCATTCATACGCCTGAATGAGGCTGTTGACGGAATGCTTCCAGGTCCAGTTGTCCAGGTAGCGCTGCCTGAGTTCATTTCCGCGTGAATCAAGGCCACTTCCCGAACCAAGGGCTTCAAGGATAACCCCGGCCCAATCATCCGCATTCAGGGTTTCAACATAACATCCCGCATCTCCAAGCATCCGTGGTGCTTCACCGACTCTGGATGCGACCACCGGAATTCCATGGGCCATGGCTTCGATGACCACCAGCGGAGACTTGCATCTCGACAGCAGATCATCATTCAGTGGAAAAAGAAGCAGGGAGGATTTGGAGAGGATCGTATGCGCCTCCTCCCTCGGGACATAGCCGGTAAAGAGAACATGGCTGGCCAGTCCCTGGTTTGAGGCCGCGCACTCAAGCTTCTTCCGGGCCTGCCCGTCACCCACCACCACCAACAGGACATGAGGAATTTGTGCGATGACTCTTGGGAGGCAATCCAGGATCATTCCGGGGAAATCATCTGTTTCGAGCTGTCCAAGGAAGACCAGCGGGATACGCCCCTCCAGGCGATGGTTCCACTGCCTGAGGAGAGGTTCCGGGAGGGCGGGGATGGTGGCTCCGACCGGCCCGGGAAACAGGTGGCCGGGCGGAAAGCCAGCCTTGGTGCAAAGCCGACAGATTTCCTCGCTGGCACAGGTGATGGTATCACACCAGTTCAGTATCTCCCGTTCCCAGAAGGCCAGCAGGCGGCCCGCCATGCGGGAGCCTGTCAGGCGGGCTGCGACCCCATCGGGGCCTCCCTCGAGGTCATCCCAGTCGTAGTGTAATGGCTTTGGATATTTTCCAAGCGCAAACAAGGCCGGAAGCAGAATGTCCGGGTAAGGCTTCCAGAGGTGAACAAGATCGACCTCAGACATTGCTTGCGTGATCCTATAATAATTTGCCCGAATGGAGGTCGCTTTTCGGTCAAGATCCAGAACCTTCACACCCTCCGGCGCATCGGATCGAAGGCGCGGGTAGAGCCGGCGCCGCTCCGGGTGTGGAAAATTCACCAGGGTGATGGAATGGCCCTGCTGCTGGAGTTGCTCTGCCTGGCGCCAGATTCTTTCTGCGCAACCGACATTGGCGATGTCGAAACGTTGAGCCATCAGGATCCGCATGGAGGGAGATTACCAGCCTCCCCATTTGATTTGCACTCTTGTGGTGGCTGGTTGATCCACGAGCCAGGTGATAGGCTATTATTCAGGACGAGTGGAACCAAGAGATGATTGAACTGGGAAGGCTATAGTTCCTTGACATGAGCATCGAACCACCTGAACCCCAACCTGCCGGACTGCGGGGTGAAAGACTCCTCCAGGTTCTGCTCCTGGCGGTACTGGCCGGATATTCCCTGCTCTTTCTGTATCATGCGGCACGGCTGATTCTATATCCCTATACCATCGATTATGGTGAGGGTTTTATCCTCAATCATGCCAATGAGCTGGCCAATTTCCGCAATCCATATCGCCCGATTAGCGAGCCTCCCTGGCTGGTGGTTCATTATCCTCCGGTGTATCCCATGCTGGTGGGGATTGGGGTCAAAGCCTTCGGGCCGCAATTTCACTTCGGCAGGCTTCTCTCCCTGTTTGGGATTCTTCTGGCGGGTTACTGCCTGCTGCGGCTGATCCGGGAGCAGACAGGAGACCGATTTGCAGCCTGGGTCGGCGCACTGGCATGGATTACCGCCTATCCTGTTTACAACTGGGGAACCCATCACCGTGTGGATTCGGTCGGGATCGGCCTGGAGGCGCTGGGCTTATTGTTTCTTTTCGGAGGGAACCATTTAAAGGCTTCAGCAGGCTTATTTCTTGCTGCGCTGTATACCCGGCAGACACTCTGGGTGGGGCCACTGGCCGGTTACCTGTACCTGCGCCGCACCCGGGGCCCCCGAGCGGCGGCGAGCTGGTTTGGAGGGGTGCTGCTGGCCGGCGGGATCATCTTTTTTGCTTTGATCCTGCTGACCCGGGGGGAATTTTACCAGCACATTGTGTATTACAACGCCAACCGTTTTCATTGGAAGGATGTGTGGGTAATGCTGCACAATGCAGTGATGCAGATGATGAAGCTTCAGGTCGCGTTTCTTCTTTATTATCTGTTCAGAGCAGCCTTTACACGCCAGTGGGATCTGGCGGCCTTCTGTATCCCGTTCTCGATTGCCACCTTCTGCCTGGTGGGGAAGATTGGTTCAGCCACCAATTATCTTTTCGAGCTGACACTGGTGGCTTCCTGGACAGTCGGGCTGGTGATTGCCGAATTGCGGGTATACCTGCCCCGTGGGAATCCCTTGCGGATGCTGATCCCAGCCATTCTGTTTCTCGGGATCCTGTTCCCGGTTCACCTGCCTCATTTTTATGGGGAGTGGAAAATTTTCGACTGGGGAGGGACTCCAGACAGCGACTCGGAGGATTTGACTGCGATGCTGGTGGAAAGGCTCAAGGATATTCCTGAGCCAATTTTCAGCCAGGATGCCGGGGCAGCCCTGCTTTCAGGTCACAGTCTGGTCTGTGATCCATTCATGATGACCCAGCTTGCTGAACAGGGGCGGTTCGACCCTGCCCCATTCATCCGGATGATCCAGGAAAAGAAGTTCAATGCCATTGTTCTTCCATTTGATCTCGATATGAACCCGGATGCCTGGAAGGATGATGGATGGTGGAGCCAGTTTACCGAAGAGGTTGCTGCTGCTGTTGCACGCGGGTATCGGGTGGTTCCGGCAGCACCCTTTTCACCAGCCACCCCGGATGTGCGCTTCCGCGGGTATTACTCACCCTTTGGAAACAATTACCTGTACTTGAGGAAGTAATCCGCTGCCGGCCTTTATGGGTCTGGTCAAACCCGGATCCTCGCACAATTTTCTGGATTCCCACTTCCGTGGGAATGACGGCTTGGGTGTGGATCCCCGATCAGGTCGGGGATGACGATTTTGGGGCCAGGGGATGACGGCAGATGGGCCGGGGTTGAGGGTTCTGGGGGCGGGGGGTGACGTTTCCTTTCGCCATTCCTGCTCCCTTCATCGTCTTTCCCGCGAAAGCGGGAATCCATGGCCTCCCTCACACTTTCTGGATCCCCGATCAGGTCGGGGATGACGATTTTGGGGCCGGGGATGAGGGTTCTGGGGGCCGGGGGGTGGCCTCTTTTGGTCTGGAGTTTCAGGACGCCAAGGGATTTTTGGGGCGCCATAAATGTCGCCCCTACAACAGGTGTCTGGTAACAGCATGGTATTTATGGACGGCAAGGAACCAAATGCCCGGTCGTTAAAAAAAAAGCCCCTCGGGAAAGAGGGGCCTTGAATAGAACAGAACTTATTTTTTGGAGATGGATGGTTTCGGATCAATCCGCCTCGAAATCATCACTGAGGTCCACCTCGGACATTTCAGCAATTTCATCCATGTCCAGGATTCCCTGATTGAGTGTCTCCTCCAGGTCGGGAGGGGCCTCGGTGAGCACATCTCCAGGCTCGGAAGTGGATTGCAGGGCCGCATCAGTGATACGCAGGCTGCGGTACTCCGGTTTGCCGGTACCCGCAGGGATCAGATGGCCCATGATGACATTTTCCTTGAGGCCAAGGAGACGGTCCTCTTTTCCTGAAATAGCCGCAGCGGTCAGGACACGGGTTGTTTCCTGGAATGAAGCGGCGGAAATGAAACTTTCAGTGCCGAGTGACGCCTTGGTGATGCCAAGCAGGTTGGTCTGGAATTTTGCCGGGCGCCCACCACTGGCCTGAACCTCCTTGTTTTCCCGCATGACCTGGAATCGATCGACGACATCCATGGGGAGAAATTCAGTATCTCCCGGGTCGAGAATGGTCACATTCCGCATCATCTGGCGGACAATGACCTCGAGGTGCTTGTCATTGATGGACACACCCTGGAGGCGATAGACCTCCTGGATTTCATTGAGAAGGTATTCCATGCAGCGTTTTTCACCCATGACTTCAAGGTATTCATGCAGGTCAAGGGAGCCATCGACCAGCTTATCGCCGACATTCACCCATTCTCCATCATTGCGGATCAGGCGCTTTCCAATATCCACCTCGTAGGATTCGAGGATGACGCCATCGCTGTCGATGATGGCCATAAGCCGGGTTCCGCGTTTGCGCTTCTTGCCGAGCTTCTCGATAATCGAAGCTTCATCGTCATGAGCTCCAGGACGCGGGATTTTAACCCAGCCGCTGACACGGGCCACAATGGCGAGGTCTTTGGCCTTGGGACGGCGTGCTTCGAAGATTTCCTCGACACGAGGCAGGCCACCGGTCACATCGCGTGTCTTGAATGTTTCGCGGGGGATCTTGGCGAGTGTATCACCGCGCTGAACCTCCTGCCCATCGCGCGCCACAATCATTGCGCCCGAGGGAAGGGATTCAATCGCAGGCTCTCCCCCTTTGGAGATGATCTCGAGGCTGGGATGTTTGTCTTCCTTCTGTTCCATAACGATCAGCTGGGCGCCTTCTCCCGAATCACTCTCGGAGGACTGCCCACTGGAATCGCGCTGCGCACGGACGGTGACACCCAGCTCGATATCCCGATAATTCACACGGCCGGAACGAGTGGCGATAATGGGAATCTGGTAAGGATCCCAGGAAGCCAGTATCGGGCGTTTTCCACCACCGGCTTCGATGACCTGGCCATCCTGGACCTGGAGGTTGGCGCCGATGGGCACGAACTCCACCTGGCGGAGATTCTCGCTCTGGGCAAGGATATCGCCGCGGAACACATCCTGGCCATCTTTGACTTTGATTTCACAACCGAGCGGGAGGTAGTACTGGGTGATAACCTCGCCTTTCCTCCCGATGATCGTTATCCGGGGGACATTATGGATATCGACATGGGTGACCACTGAAGTCAGGTTCCCTGTCACCGGGTCAAGCCGCTGCCGAATGGTACGGCCTTCTGCTACTCCCTGGAATCGCAGTTTTCCTTCATATTCCGTTATCACAGGAATCGGCAGTTCTGCAACAAAATCACCAGGTTCCACTTTGCTGCCTTCCGGAACAGAAACCCTGGCTCGGGGAGTCAGCGGGAATTGCTCGAGAACCTCCCCTTTCGAGTTGGTGATCTCAATGGTCGGGTGATCCCCGAACTGGCGTCCCTTGAGGGTCTCCGGATCACCAAGCGAAATCACATCGGAATATCGAACTGTTCCGGCATGAGTGGCGATCAGAGGCAGGCTCCAGGGTTCGCGGCGGTACAGCATGTCGCCCGGTTTGACATTCGATTTATTCTTGAGGCCGGGTTCGAAGCGGACTCCATAAGGAACTTTGATCTTCTGGGCAGCCTCTTTTTTCTTGCCGATGATCTGAACCTCGGCGCCATTCGGATTGCAGACCACAAGCCGACCTTTGCGGTCTTCGATCAGCTTGTCACAGGTGATTTCGAGACGCCCCTCAACCAGCGCTTTCTGGCCGAGGAAGGTCACAATGATTTTCCCATTGCGTCCGATGGTGATGATTTCGTCTTTCTTCTCCTCGGCATCCATGTTGATGTAACGGACCACACCGAGTTCGCCATCTTTGAGGTTGGCATAAATGGCCGATCCGGACACGATTCGCGATGCGGTGCCACCGATGTGGAAGGTCCGCAGGGTCAGCTGAGTGCCCGGTTCACCGATCGATTGCGCGGCGATAACTCCAACCGCTTCACCCATGAGGACCATGTGGCCTCTCGCCAGGTCACGGCCATAGCATTTGACACACACGCCGCGTGAGGTTTCACAGCACAAAACACTGCGAATCTTCACGCGATCAATGCCGCACCTTTCGATATCGTCAGCAAGGGATTCACTGATCTCATCACCGGCTTTAACGAGGATGTTGTAGGTATCCTTGATATCTTCGAGGGTTGTCCGTCCGAGCAATCGGTCATACAGCGCCTGTTCGGAATCACCGCCCCAGTAGTCGATGTCAGACAGGTCGATGGTCTCCGGCGGAGCAGTCAGTTTTCCGCTCTTGTCGGCCACCAGGACCGAAGTGATCGGATACAGGTTCAGGCAGCAGCGATGGATAGTCTGGATATCCTCTTCGTCCAGTTTTTTTCCAGATGGGACGATCACCTTGTCCGGTTGCAGCGGATTCCGGATGGTGTCCAGAGCGCAACGCCCGAGGATGCGGTCTTTCAGAGATTCGATGACCTGGTCGCCTTCCTTGATAACGGCGACTTCCATGCCTGAGATGGTGCCGCAGTCCTTTTCTGTAATGATGACATCCTGGGCCACATCCACCAGGCGCCGTGTCAGGTAACCTGCCTCGGCAGTCTTGAGTGCGGTATCCGCCAGTCCCTTGCGTGCGCCGTGGGTCGAGATGAAATATTCGAGAACGGTCAATCCTTCTTTGAAGTTGGATTCGATCGGCGATTCGATGATTTCACCGACACCACCGGTGAGTTTCTTCATCGGCTTGTTCATCAAACCACGCATTCCTGAAAGCTGCCGGATCTGCTGCTGGCTTCCACGAGCGCCGGAATCTTTCATCATGTGGAGGGGATTGAAACCATTCTGGTCCTTCTCCAGCAGCGCCATCATTTCATCGGCGATCTTGTCGGTGACCTGGATCCAGCAGTCGATGACTTTGTTGTAGCGTTCGGTCGGGGTGGTGGCCCCGGCATCATACTGTTTCTGGATTTCCGAGACTCGGTTGCGGGCTTTTTCGATGATGTCGACTTTGGAGGGTGGAACCAGCATGTCCGAAAGGGCAATCGAAAGGCCGGAATACTTGGCATACTGGAAGCCGATGTCTTTCATGCGGTCCAGCATTTCGGCGGTGCGTCCCAGTCCGATGGCATTGAAAGCCCGGCCGACCAGGCGCTGCAGATTCTTGCTGGTCATGAGCAGGTTGGTGAAGCGGAGTTCCGGAGTGAGCACCTCATTAAACAGAATACGCCCCACAGTCGTCCGGATGTATTCCGTATTCGTCAGCATCAGCTGGCGCTCATACTGAATCTGCTGGTTGTCCTGCAGATCAGCGCCGGGTTCAGGATCTTCGCAGATAAATATTCTCGATCCGAGGCTGCGGGCGATCGGCCGGCCACTTTCAGCATCCTCGCCGATGATCTCGACTTCCTCCCAGGTATTGATACGGACACTGATTTCTTCCTGAAGGGCTATCTGGCCATGGTCAAAAGCCTGCATGGCATGTTCGAGTGAGGCGAAGATTCGTGGTTCGGGCTTTGACTTTGCCGGGTCGATTTTGGTCAGGTAATAGCAGCCCAGAACGATGTCCTGCGAGGGGGTGGCAATCGGCTGCCCGCTTGAAGGCTTGAGAATGTTTTTATTTGCGATCATGAGGGTTCGCGCCTCTTCACGCGCTTCCCGGGAAAGCGGCACATGGACTGCCATCTGGTCTCCATCGAAGTCGGCATTGAAAGCCGAGCAGGTCAATGGGTGAAGCTGGATGGCATTTCCTTCGACCAGTTTCGGCATGAAGGCTTGAATGCCGAGGCGGTGGAGTGTCGGGGCGCGGTTCAGAAGGACCGGGTGATCCCGAATGACTTTTTCAAGCACATCGAAAACAACCGGAGCTTCTTTTTCAATCAGGCGCTTGGCGCTCCGGATGGTGTTGACGTTATCGAGTTTTTCAAGGTGGTGAATGATGAATGGCTCAAAAAGTTCGAGGGCCATTTTCTTTGGAAGGCCGCATTCGTGGAACTTGAGGTTCGGACCACAGACAATGACCGAACGGCCGGAATAATCAACACGCTTCCCAAGCAGATTCTGGCGGAAGCGCCCATTTTTTCCTTTGAGCATATCGGAGAGGGATTTGAGCGGACGGTTGTTGGAGCCTTTGACAGGCCGTCCGCGGCGGCCATTATCCAGCAGAGCATCCACCGCTTCCTGGAGCATCCTTTTTTCGTTCCGGATGATCACTTCCGGGGCATGGACCTCTTTGAGGCGGCGGAGGCGGTTGTTCCGGTTGATAACCCTCCGGTAAAGATCGTTCAAGTCAGAGGTCGCGAAGCGTCCGCCATCCAGAGGAACCAGCGGCCGCAGGTCGGGAGGGATGACCGGCAGGGTTTCCATGATCATCCATTCCGGGCGGTTGCCTGAGCGAAGGAACTCCTGGGCGATTTTCAACCGTTTGATGGACCGGGTCCGTTTCTGTTCGGACTTGGATGACTGAATGACTTCCTTGAGGGAGACACAGAGGGATTCCAGGTCCAGGTTTTCAAGAACCCGCTTGATGGCCTCAGCGCCCATGCAGGCATCGATGTCGCCATACTCTTCCTGGGCTTTATGGAGTTCTTCCTCAGAAAGGACCTCGAGGGGTTTGAGCTCCTGGAGCGCCCGCCATCCCAGGTAGGGGCTGTTGCCAGGTTCGATGACCATGTATTTCTCATAATAGAGAACCTGTTCCATGACCTTGGTGTGGAGGTCGATCAATGCAGCCATCCGGCTGGGAACACCCTTGGAGAACCAGATATGGGCCACCGGCATTTCGAGTTTGATATGCCCCAGGCGGCTGCGGCGCACTTTGGACTGGATGACTTCGACTCCGCAACGGTCGCAGGTGACTCCCTTATGTTTGATGCCGCGGAATTTTCCACAGTTGCATTCGTAATCTTTGGTCGGGCCAAAGATCTTTTCGCAGAACAGCCCATCGAATTTCGGTTTGTGCGTTTTATAATCGATGGTTTCCGGATTCTTCACCTCACCATGTGATTTGGAGAGGATTTCCTCCGGGGAGGCCAGAGCGATGCGAATCGATTTGACCTTGTTGATGTCCTTGATTTCAGCCTCACGGCGTGGACGTTGGGGTGTTTGAAACAATGCGGTCATTTCTGCCTCCTTAGATTAGTCGTCACCAAGAGATTCCATGTCAGGAATGAGCCGGTCAAGCGTGCTCTTTTCCCTGGTTTCCCCGACAGCCGACAGGTTCAGGTCACTATCGACCGGTCCGACACGGTCTGTGCCTTCGGATTCACGGAGTTCCATGGACAGGCCAAGGCTTTCGATTTCCTTCACGAGCACATAGAAGGACTCAGGAAGTCCGGGTGGACGGGCCTCCTCGCCTTTCACGATGGCTTCATAGATGCGGTTGCGGCCGATGGTATCATCCGACTTGACAGTCAGAAGTTCCTGAAGGATGTGCGCCGCGCCATAAGCCTCGAGCGCCCACACTTCCATTTCACCCAGGCGCTGGCCGCCAAACTGCGCTTTGCCACCCAGGGGCTGCTGAGTCACAAGGCTGTATGGCCCGATCGAACGTGCATGGATCTTGTCATCCACCAGGTGGTTGAGCTTCATCATGTAGATATAGCCGACAGTGGTTTCCCGCTCGAAGTACTCGCCTGATTTTCCGTCGATCAGGTGGACTTTCTGGAGGTTGCTGGGAACAGCAGTCCGGCCCAGGCCATTCTGCTGGGAGAATCTCCTGGCGGCCTTATAGTCTTGAGCTGCCATCAGCCGGATCAGTTCACGGAGCGCATCACCCCGAACTTCCTGGGAGAGAATGTCATTATCCTGGCCGAGCAGGTAATCGATCTCTTCCTGACTGGGCAATGGTACTGCCTTGAGGAGCTGATCATCGAGTTTGCTGAGGGATTTTGCCAGCGCTTCAATCCGGCCATCCGCAATCGACAGGTTTTCCGTATCGATTTCAGCCAGGGATTCGCGGATTCGGGATATGCGAGTCAGCAGAGTGCCGGTATCGCTCAGGGCCGCATAGGTTTCCCATCTGGCAAGGGCTGCCTCCCAGCATTTAAGGACATTTTCAAGTCCGGAACGGATCGGTTTGAGCCGGTCAGCTTCGAGCCTCGGCTGGGTGGATTCCTGCTCCAGTGAGATGCCCAAACCATTCAGGTAGGCGAAGGCATCCTGCAGCATCTTGCCATCACGGCGCAGGCGGTGGGTTGCAGTGAGAGCCTCCAGCAGGGAGCCGGCGCAACCGAACCAGGCATCGAATTCCTTTTCTTTATCAGCTGTGATCTGCCCGCGGAATTCCTCCATGGCGCGCACAGTCTGTGCTGCAGCCAGAAGGGCGGAGTGGGCGATGCTGGAATCATCCTCTTCGATGTAGTTGGCCGCATGGACGACCGCTTCCGCCAGCCGCATTTCGGCCAGGATTTCGCGCTCTTTGGCTCCATCGAAAACGGGAGACTCGATCGGCTTGCCGAGGATTTTCGATGCCCACCCAAGGTGGGTTTCGAGAATCTGGCCCACATTCATGCGGGATGGCACACCCAGGGGATTGAGGACGATATCGACAGGAGTTCCATCCTCCAGGTGGGGCATGTCTTCCATGGGGAGCATGCGGGAGACGACACCTTTGTTTCCGTGGCGTCCGGCCATCTTGTCGCCCACAGAGAGTTTCTTTTTCTTGGCGATATAGACCTTGACCATCTTGATGACACCCGGCGGCAGGTTGTCGCCGGTTTTGATGTAATCGATCTGCTTGTCGTATTCCTGATCGATTTCTTCGAGGCGGTGGTGGAACTGGCGATTGAGGCGCGCCAGGTCGTTTTCCTTTTCGACAGGGATCTCTGCATCCGCCAGCTGGATATCCTGGAGCTTTTTGAGGCTGGATTCGTTCAGTGCAGTCCCGCTTTTGAGCAGGATGCTGCCGGTTTCAGGATGCGCCAGATCTCCCTGGAGCTCCTCATCTTTGATGAATTCACGAATCGCATGTTCCCACTGCTGGTTGAGGCGCGCACGCAGGCTGTCCCGTTCACGATTCAGGCGGTTGATGGTCTGCTCCTCTTCCTGGCGTGAACTGGATCCACCACGCACCTTGCGTGAAAAGACCTTGACATCCACGACAGTGCCATAGGTTCCCGGTGAGGCGCGCAGCGAGATATCGCGGACATCTTCGGCGCGTTTGCCGAAAATGGCCCGGAGGAGTTTCTCCACATTGGAGGTCTGGATTTTGCCCTTGGGGCTGATCTTGCCGACAAGGATATCTCCCGGTTTGACAGGTGCGCCGATGCGGATAATTCCCTGCTCGTCGAGGTTTTTCAGGCCTTCTTCCCCGACATTGGGTATATCGCGGGTGATTTCCTCTTCACCCAGTTTGGTGTCACGTGCCTCAGTTTTGGCTTCTTCGATGTGAACCGAAGTGAAAATGTGTTCACGGCTGACACGTTCACTGATCAGAATGGCATCCTCGAAGTTAAAACCTTCCCAGGACATGAAGGCTACCAGCACATTCTTGCCGAGCGCGAGTTCGCCATGGTCTGTGGCCGGGCCATCGGCGAGAACATCACCGATCTCAACACGGTCACCGACCTGCACGACCGGTTTCTGATTGACTGTGGTGTTCTGGTTGGAGCGCAGGAATTTCGAGAGCCGGTAGACATCGATTCCATCCAGGAAGTCGGATGCCTGTGAGGATGAGAAATCATACTCATCCCAGTCCCACCATTGTTCTTTGCCACGGATTTCGGGTTTCACCTCGATCCGGTCGGCAGTCACCCGGACGACCTTCCCCGGACGGCGTGCGCGGACCACGATGCCGGAATCCTGCGCAGCCTTCCGTTCGACACCGGTACCGATGATCGGGGCTTCGGTTTTCAGGAGAGGCACCGCCTGGCGCTGCATGTTCGATCCCATCAATGCCCGGTTGGCGTCATCATGTTCGAGAAATGGAACCAGAGTGGCAGAGATCGAGACCAGCTGCATCGGGGCGACGTCCATGTAGTCGACTTCAGCCGGGGGTTCCTTGGTGAATTCGCCGCGTGAACGGACAGAGACAAGATCATCGGTGAAATGATTGTTCTGGTCGACGGCGACATTGGCCTGTGCAATGACACAGACATCTTCGTCAAGAGCCTCGAGGAAAAGGATATCATTGGTGACAGTTCCATCCTCCACACGCCGGTATGGGGTCTCGATGAAACCGACATCATTGATGCGGGCATAGGTGGAGAGGGATGAAATCAGGCCGATGTTCGGGCCTTCCGGGGTTTCGATCGGGCAGATGCGTCCATAGTGGGTATGGTGAACATCTCGAACCTCGAAACCGGCCCGCTCCCGATTGAGGCCGCCCGGGCCGAGTGCGGACAGGCGGCGTTTGTGGGTCAATTCCGCCAGAGGGTTGATCTGGTCGAGGAACTGAGACAGCTGGCTGCGCCCGAAAAATTCATTGATGACCGAAACGATCGGTTTTGAGTTGACCAGGTTGCGCGGCATCAGGTTTTCGATGTCCAGCAGGCCCATCTTCTCTTTGATGGTGCGTTCCATCCGGGTCAGGCCGGCACGAATCTGGTTTTCGAGGAGCTCGCCGATGGTCCTGACACGGCGGTTTCCGAGGTGGTCGATATCATCCGGCTGGGCATTCTGGTCGCCACGCAGCAGGCGGAGCATATATTTTATGACACCGACCAGGTCATGTGTGGTCAGGGTCACTTCTTCGAGAGGGACATTCAGGCCAAGTTTGCGATTCATCCGGTAGCGGCCGACCCGGGAGAGATCATAGCGCCGGGGTTTCAGGAACATGTTTTCGATATGCGCCTGGGCGTTTTTGAGATGAGGCGGTTCCCCGGGGCGCAGCTGCTGGTAAATTTCGATCTGTGCTGCATCAGTATCCTTGGAGGTGTCACGCTGCAGCGTGTTGTGCAGTGCCTGAAACCAGAGGGGATCGGAGGTCACGATCTTCACCAGGCCGGAGTGGCTGCTCTGAAGATCGGCGAAAATGGCATCATCGATCAGCTGGCCATGCTGGGCCAGGATCTCCCCGGTCTGCTCATCGATCACATCGGCTGCGAGGGGTTTTCCGATCAGTTTGCTTTTCGGAGTTTTGGAGGTGACTTTGACTTCTTCAAATTCACAGAAGTGGGACAGAATATCTTCGTCACTGGTCAGGCCGAATGCCCGCATGACCGTCGTGGCGGTGAATTTCTTGCGGCGGTCGATGGTAACAGAAAGGACATAATTCAGGTCGGATTCAAATTCGAGCCAGGCTCCCCGGTTGGGGATAATGCTGGAGGTGACCAGTCGCCGACCGGAGGGATGGGTGTCGATCCCAAAAACAGGCCCTGGTGAGCGGTGCAGCTGGCTGACGACGACGCGCTCGG
>JAANMU010001726.1_pt1 | contig 18580 bp, 19 predicted proteins | sample 7279701 | NCBI WGS metagenome assembly JAANMU01 (sample SAMN14094539, study PRJNA606508) | bioreactor metagenome | isolation source: A lab-scale SPAN reactor treating ammonium-rich wastewater day 57 | place: Ireland: Galway | collected 2017-03-13 | reverse complement strand
GGTTGGCGCTGAAGTGTCGTCGCTTGGGCATGGCTTTTCTCCTAAAAGTACACCTTAATTATGCCCGTTTTCGTGTCTAAATTTCCTTATCCACTTAAATTTGTCCCCTGTCCATTACCAGAATCAAATCCGCCGCGGAAATTATTCCCTAAACTGTCGAATCAACTTGTCATAATCTGCGTGCGAACCAATCCAATACCAGATGATGTCGCCCTCATCGCGAACGCCAACGGCGCGATAGTCCAACCCGATCCGCACGGAGAAAATGGGGCGGGTCGGATGAATGTAAACCGCAAACTCGGGTGATGAGGATTCTCCATAAAAAGACGATATGCCTGCCGCGCTTGTTTTCGAACGTCGGCAGGCAAGTCTGCGAAGGCTTTCCGAAACCTGGCTGTGAGGTGGGAGTTCATAAAGTTTCGGGATCGAGCTTTTTGGTCTTCCTTGCCTTGTGTTCCGCCAGCGCTTCATCTGCGAGATCAGACAACACATCACTGGATTCGTCAAACAATTTTGACCAGCGCTGTTCGGAATGCAATTCTTCCAGAATCCACGCCGCGAACTGATTTTGTTCCTCGGGGGGAAGTTTTTCGATTTCAGAGATGACTAACTCCAATTGGGTCATTTCGTTCTCCTGGCTTGCCCTAAATTATAGCACTTATGAAAAGATGTCATTGCGAGCGTTCGTTGCGACACTTGCGCCGCACTGCGTTTGGTGCAGTGCAGGTGAGCAATCCCCTGGTAGGTAGGAGATTGCTTCGACGGGGGAACGCCGTCTCGCAATGACATGCTGCTTACACTCTCTCCCTATTGAACTGCGTTTCATACAACTGACTATATAACCCTCCCAACGCGAGCAACTCCTCGTGCGTTCCGCGTTCGACGATTTGTCCCCGATCCATCACAAGAATCAAATCAGCCGCGAGGATTGTTGACAAGCGATGGGCAATGACGATACTCGTGCGCCCTGCCATGACGCGCTTCAAGGCTTCTTGAATCAATGATTCGGATTCGCTGTCGAGGTGGCTGGTGGCTTCATCGAGAACCAAGATACGCGGATCTTTGAGAATCACACGCGCCAGCGCGATGCGCTGCTTTTCACCGCCGCTGAGTCGGTAGCCGCGCTCGCCCACGATTGTGTCGTAGCCATCGGGCAAATCCATGATGAAATTGTGGATGTTCGCGGCGCGCGCCGCGGCTTCAATTTCAGATTGCATCGCGTCAATCTTCGCGTACGTCAGGTTCGTGCGGATGGTATCGTGGAAGAGATACGTCTCCTGCGTCACCATGCCGATGGCAGACGAAAGCGATTCGAGCGTGACATCTTTCAAATCATGTCCGTCAATGCGGATGACGCCGTCAGTGGGGTCGTACAGGCGCGGGATGAGATACGTCAGCGTGGTTTTGCCCGCGCCCGAGGGACCGACGAGGGCGATTAACTGTCCGGGACGCGCGATAAAGGAGATTCGCTCCAAAGCGACGTCTCTAGCCTGGGAGACCGCTTCAGACTCCCCTGAGTCTGATTCGGCGCTCTTCATCTTCTTCTCCCCGTTTCTCTTATCCGCTAAAGATAGCACCGCGCCCACATCTTCATGTCGTCCGTAACGTTTGACTTCCTTGAGGAGAATCGATTCATCCACGCGATAGTTGAAGGTGACGTTATCGAATTCGAGCTCACCTTTGATGTCGCGCAATTCAATTGCGTTCTCTTTCTCGATGATGTCCTGCGGCAAATCAATGACTTCGAACACGCGCTCGAAACTGACCATGCTCGTGGAGAACTCAACGGGCGCGCCCGCAAGTCCCTGCAACGCGCCATAGAGTTGACCGAGATACGAACCGAACGCGACGATGGTGCCGACCGTGAAGACGTCGGTGGTGCTTGGATTGAGCGAAGTCGAAATCACGAAGTAGCCGCCGAGACCATAGACGAGCGCCGTGCCCACCGCGCTGACGAGACCGAAGATGACGAAGAAGGTCGAGCCGACCACCGCGCGGCGGATGCCGATGTCGCGCACGTTGGCGGCGCGTTCACGGAAACGTTTTTCCTCTTCGCGGGCGCGACCGAACAACTTGACGAGCAGCGCGCCGCCGATATTGAGAGTCTCGTTCATGTGCGCATTCATCTGCGCGTTCATGTCCATGGCTTGACGGGCGATGTCGCGCAGGACAGTACCGAGTCTTTGCGCGGCGATGATGAAGAGCGGGAGAATCAACACGCTTACGATTGTTAATCGCCATTCGAGCGTGAGCATGACCGCGAGCAGCGCAATCGCTTCGATGAGGTTGGTCACGATGTTGACGATGGTGTTGCTGATGGCGTTCTGCGCGCCGACCACGTCGTTGTTGAGGCGCGACATGAGTTCGCCGACTTTGGTGTTGGTGAAGAAGCGCAATGACATACGTTGAAGCCGCGCGAAGAGAGCCGAACGCAAATCGTAGATGACGCCTTCGCCGACGGTCGCGTTCAGCCTGCGTTGAAAGACGTTGATGATGCCCGTCAGCGCGGGGATGGCTAACAACGCCACGCCAAGCCAGATGAGGCGGTTCACATCCTTGGCGGGGATTACCACGTCAATCATATTGCGGAAGATAAGCGGCGTCAGCAGGGATAAGCCCGTGGTAAGAAGAATCGTCACGAGCATGCCCGCGATGAGCCACCAGTATCCGCGCGCGTAAGAGAGGACGCGTAAGAGAAGTTGTCTGGTTACTTTGGGCTTTTCGTCGCCCTGACGCATTGAGATGTACCAAGCGCTGCCGTGCCACATGTTAGTCTCCTGGTCTGATAGTCATATAGTCTGATAGTCACGTAGTCTGATAGTCACATAGTCTGATAGTCGCATAGTCTGATTGTCGTCAGTCGAATGGTGTTTTGACCATTTGACCCCCCGACTATAAGACGAAAAGACGAATTCGGTCAACTGGACGAAGGGGGAGGTGGAGGGGAGGAGGGAGAGTATAATTTCGGCGATGAAAGATTTGGTTGCTTACAGTTACGAGCAGGGCAAACGTGTTCTTGAGAAAAAGTCTGTAGAAACGCTCAAAAAACACGGCCAATTTCTCACGCCTCCAACCGTTGCCCGTTACATGGCAAAGCAATTGGGGACATTTAAGAACGGAGATACTCTGCTGGAGCCAGCCTGCGGTTCAGGGGTGTTGGTCTGCGCCGTGATTGAGCGGCTGATTGCTGAGAAGAATCCACTTGAGATTTCGATTACCGTCTATGAGACGGACAAAGAATTGTGTGAAGTAAGCCGTGAAGTATTGAGGATGGCGAGTAGGGAAGCAGAAAATCATGAAATAAAAATCAGTTGGAAAGTATGCCAGGAGGATTTTGTCCTTGCCTGTCTGCCAGATGAGCAACCTTCTCTGTTTGGCTCAAATATATCGAAACAAAAGGCGTTTACCCGCGTTATCAGCAATCCTCCCTATTTCAAACTCAACACGGATGATAAGCGCGTCAAAGCCGTATCTGGAAAACTGAACGGGCACACGAATATCTACACATTGTTCATGGCTTTGTCTGCAAAGTTGCTTGCGCCGCAAGGGAAGGCTTGTTTTATTGTGCCGCGCAGTTTTTGTTCTGGTGTTTATTTCTCCGAGTTTCGCCGCGACCTGCTCAAAGATGTTACCCCAACTACCTTCCATATTTTCCAATCCCGCAACGATGTTTTTGGTGAGGTCTTGCAGGAGAACGTGATTTTCTCTTTTGAAAAATTGCCCCAGCCACAGGAAAATCGTTATTGGGCAGGGCATGTCAACATTTCTTCGTCCCAAGACGACAAGGATTTGGAAAACGGAATCATTTCCCGTCAGGTTTCCTTTCAACACCTTCTAAGCGACCACGATGGATTGCTCCTGTTTCGAGTGCCGACAGGAATACTCGACGTGCAAATCCTTGAGGCGGTTGACAAATGGGATGGTTCGCTCGAAAAATATGGCTTTCAGGTTTCGACAGGTAGGGTTGTTCCTTTTCGGGCAAAGGGACTATTGAAAGAAGAAGTGAAGGCGGGTAACGGAACTGTCCCTTTGCTGTGGATGCAACACGTCAAGCCGTATCAGGTAGAATATCCGCTGGATGGCTTCGATAAACCACAAGCAATTCTAGCGAATGACTCGTCCCTGCTCGTGCCGAATGCAAATTATGTTTTACTTCGTCGTTTCAGTGCAAAAGAAGACCGACGCCGAATCATCTCTGCGCCGTTTATCGGAGAGAAATTTGATTTTGAACAAATTGGTTTTGAGAATCATTTGAATGTGATTTTCAGAAAAAGGGGGACGCTCTCCACCTCTGATACCGTCGGGCTTTCTGCTCTCTTGAACAGCGCAATCATTGACCGTTATTTCAGAATTGTGAACGGGAACACTCAGGTCAACGCGGCGGAATTACGGATATTGCCCATCCCTCCGCTGGAGGTGATAAAGAACATAGGCGAGAAGATTCAAAAAGCCAACGCAGATACGTTAGAGAGAATCGAAAGTATTATTTTCTCCACACTTTGGGAGTCAAATTTGCTCGCCGAAGAATTTCCAATGATACAGGAGACGAGAATCACCATGGGAAAAATCGAACAGGCACAGGAAATTTTGGAGGCGCTCGGTTTGCCATCCGCGCAACAGAATGAAATCTCAGCGTTGACCTTGCTGGCGCTGGCTCAGTTATCGGAAAAAAGCGCATGGAAAGATGCCGCAAATCCAATGCTGCGCGTCCACGATATTTTGGTTGAAATCAAACAACGATATGGACGCGAATACGCTGAAAACAGTAGAGAGACCATTCGACGTCGAGTTCTCCACCAACTCGAACAGGCTGGAATCGTAATTCGCAATTCAGATGACCCTAACCGTCCAACCAATAGCGGTTTGAACAATTACATGCTGTCTGATTTGGCGCTGGATGCAGTTCGGTCTTACGACAGTTCAAAGTGGAAAGCAAAGGTCAGGAATTTTATAGATCAGCAAGGTAGATTGCTGGATGTGTATCAAAAAGCCAGAGAGCAAGCCAAAATCCCATTGCAGGTCGCGGAAGGAAAAGTTTATAAGTTATCGCCTGGCAAGCATAACAAACTGGAAGTAGCCATCATCGAAGAATTCGGTCCTCGCTTTGCGCCCGGCGCAAAACTCATCTATCTCGGCGATACAGCAAAAAAGACCTTGCTATTTGATGAGGAGGCATTTGCCAAACTTGGCATTTCAGTTTCAGAACATGGGAAATTTCCTGATGTGATTTTGTATGACTTGAAAAGGAAGTGGCTGTTTCTGATTGAGGCTGTGACGGCGCACGGTCCCATTTCACCAAAACGTCAGATTGAACTGGAGAAACTCTTTGAGAAGTGCAAGGCTGGCAAAATCTATGTGACGGCTTTTCTGGATTTCGCAACCTATAAGAAATTTGCCAATGATATTGCTTGGGAAACCGAAGTCTGGATAGCAGAGATGCCATCGCACATGATCCATTTCAATGGGGATAAGTTTCTCGGACCAAGATAAACATGCCCCATCGACGAGCAAATGTCATCCCCCGCGCGGGGTTCGGCGGTTCGGCGGAATGAATTCCTGTGTCTCGATAAACCCGACAACCACCTCAGTGCGTGAAAGTCGAACACCTGCACTTGCGCCAGGTGCAAGTGTGAATTCGACTAGGTCGTTAGCGCGGAGCGCTTCAATGAACTGAGCCGTTGGGTTGAGCGTGTCGAAACCAGGCGGCTTTAGCCCCGCTCTTGGAGAATGCTAAATGTTTGAAGTAACTCCCGGATGGAAATCCACCTTCCCCGGCGCGCACGCAGGCGTATTAGTGATGCGAAACGTCTCCAATCCCGCCCACCACCCGGAACTGGAAAAACGAAAAACAGAACTCGAAGAGCAACTCCGCGCCCAATTTGCAGGGCAGGATCGCGCCGCGATCGCGAGCCATCCCGTTCTGAAAATCTATGCGGAGTATTACAGGCGGTTCAAAAAGACCTATCACGTGCAACTGCAACTCGAGTCCATTGTCTTGAAAGGCAAGTCCATTCCAAGTGTGGCGTCGCTGGTCGAGTGCATGTTCATGGCGGAGGTGAAGAACATGCTGCTCACCGCGGGACATGACCTGGACAAACTGGGATTGCCGCTGACTCTCGATGTCACGCAAGGGACGGAACGTTACACGGTCATGCGCGGCGAGGAACAAACCGTCAAGGCAGGCGACATGACCATCAGCGACCAGGCGGGAATCATCTCGAACATCATCTACGGTCCCGACCAGCGGACGCAGATCAGCGAGTCCACACGGAATGTGGTCTTCACGGTCTATGCGCCCGCAGGGATCGAGGTGCAGTTGATCACGCAGCATCTGGAAGATATGCGCGAGTACGTGAGGTTAGTCTCGCCAGAGACAATTGTGGAATTATTGGAAACGTACGGCAATTGAGAGTCTGATTTATTTCCCTGTAATCCTCTGTCTCAATTCTTTCGGGTCGAGATACATTTCGACATAACCGCAATTCGGGCAGGCGCGCGCCCGGCTGATCTTTGTTACGGTTCTTAGCATACCTGTCTGCCTTTGGGAGACGTACCCCGGCTGCTCGCTCGTGGACAGTAAACCTTCGTCCATAAATTCATTGCATTTTGGGCAGGGATGTGCTTCCATGGGTTCTCCTTTTACACCGATACGAATAAAATTACGCGACCACATTATATGATTTTAAGTTTAACATGCGATGACCCCTTCATCCCCTCTGCAGCGTTTATACCATGCAACGCAAAAACGCCATCCCGGCATTCTCTTTCACGGAGCCGCCTCCCTCCCCCGGATCGCCCTCACCTTCGACGACGGTCCGCATCCGCGCGATACGCCTCGGGTGCTGGAGGCGCTGGCGAAACACGGCATCCATGCCACGTTCTTTTTGATCGGACGCGAAGTCGAACGGCATCCGCACCTGGTGAAATGGATCCACCAAAGCGGACATCAACCCGCGTTGCATTGTTATCGTCACGTTCCCTTCCCGCTGGAAAACGCCTCGACCCTCAAGGGAGGGTTGGATCGGTCCCGAAAAGCCATCGCCGAAGCCTGCGGCATTTCCCCCGAAACGATACGCGACGTCCGCCCGCCGTACGGATTTTTCACAGCAAAAACATCATCCCTGCTGAACGAATGGGGCTACCGGCTGGCGCTATGGGACAACATGCCCCTGCATTTCCTCCAGCCCGCGCAACGGACGATTCGCCAGATCGCCGAACGGCCCGTCCCCGGCTCGATCATCGTCCTGCACGACGGCAAGGGACACGGCGCAAAGGTCGCGCAAATTCTCGAAACCGTCCTCCCGCGCCTCAAAGCGGATGGGTTCGAGTTTGTTACAATTGAACAAATGCAATTTGGACTCAGCCAGCCTGCTGGCGCAACACGGGAGCAAACTCCCTGATTCCAAAACCAATTACAGGCAGACCCAAATGAAACTACTCAGCGTCAACATCGGCAGGGAACGACAACAACAAAGAAACGATTACATCGAAACGACCGGCATCTACAAAATCCCCGTAAACGGGCCCGTCGAGATCAAATCCCTCGGCATCGAAGGCGACGCCATCTGCGACAGAAAGAATCACGGCGGACCCGACCAGGCGATCTACATCTACGGCGGCGCGGATTACGCGTGGTGGGAACAGGAATTGGGAAAGGAGATCCCACCGGGAACCTTCGGCGAGAATCTGACCATCGGCGACCTGGAAAGCGCGCGCTTCAACGTCGGCGATTATCTCCACATCGGCGAAGCCATCCTGCAAGTCACCGCGTCGCGCATCCCATGCGGGACGTTCGCCGCGCGCATGAGCGACCCGCAATGGGTGAAGAAATTCCGCGCCGCGGAGCGCCCCGGCTTGTATTGCCGCGTCATCAAAGAGGGCATGGTGAACGCGGGCAACGAGGTCGTCATCGAAAAATATACCGGGGAAACCATCTCCATTTTGGAAATGTTCCGCGAGCATTACGTGAAGGACAAAAGCCAGGACTCCCTGCGGCGTCACCTCGGCGCGCCCATTGACATTCGGACCCGCAGGAATATGGAGGCGGGATTGCAAAAATTGTCGGCGTGACGGGCGCCTCCGGGCGAAAAGATTTCAAAAAGAACCGCGCCCGTCCCCTTTTCCAATGCACATAAAAAAAGCGTCCCGTGAGATCAACCCACAGGACGATTCGCTCATAGAACGGCTTCGAGTTGCCGCAGGGCGGATTCGGGATCCTTGAAATGGATGCCCTTCATGCCGACTTCTTCGCACGCTTCGACGTTCTCGAGAAAATCATCCACGAAGACCGCCTCGTTCGGACTCACTTCGAGCTGCTCCAGCGCAACCCGATAGATCCTCGCCGACGGCTTTGCCGCGCCCACCTCCGCGGAGATGATCATCTTATCGAAGGCATCGTCGAACCTTTCCCTGACGATGAAACCCCGCAGGTCGTCCCATGCGTTGGAGATCAGTCCCGTTTTATAGTCCCCGCGCAGAGAACGGATGAAACCCAGCAACTCGAGGTCCACGATGTCGCCCGCAAAGAATTCATTCCGGATGGTCTGCATTTCGGAGGCGGGTCGTTTCAGGCGTTTCATCACCATTGCCCAATGCTCGGCGGCAGTGACCTCGCCGACCGTCGCGCGTCGAGCGGATTCGCTGTCGAAGACGATCCCCACCAGGTCTTCATACTCCATGCCCAATCGTTCCGCGAGACGCTGCCGCGGCGCCTGGTATTCCGTGCGGACGATGACTCCGCCCAGGTCAAAGAAGACGGCTTTGATGTTCATCTGGTTGATCATTCGTTCACCGCATCGTACCGCGACATTCATGGCGCATTTCGGCGGAACGGCATGAATGCCTGCCTCGAGTTCATCGAAGGGACGCGGTACAGTGTCAGTCTCTTTTCCTGGCCGCCTTTTTGGTGGTTGTGGTTTTCCCGGCTGGGGCTTTCTTTTGCCCGGCGGGTTTTTGCGAAGCGGGTTTCCCAGCCGCAGGCTTTTCCTTCGCGGGTTTCTCTTTTGCGGGAGGCTGCGCGGGCTTGGATTCAGCCTGGGGCGCCGGGGCAGGCTCGGGCTTCGGAAGAGGCGCCTCCGTTTGCGGGTGCGCTGTCATCTCCGCCTCCAGTTCCTTGAGCGCCTCGCGCCAGTTCGGCATGGTCATTTCGAGTTTTTGCCGCAGCACGGGCGTGGCGCGGCGGCATCGCGGACAGTGCGCGTCGTAGTGGTTCAGGTTTTCGGCGTATAGATGTTGAAGGGCAGCGAGTTTTTCGACGCGCCCGAGGGTGAACGGGGTCTGGCAAAAAGAGCAGCGAAGGTTCATGTCGGTCTCCTTTTTTAGGCGTCCCGAAGGCTGTTGTGCGATCCTTCGGGACGTCTCATTTGTCAGAGCGATTGTACACTGATTTCCCTGCCGGGTCTGACCTCCTTTTCGAAGCGGTCGAAGGCGCGATGAACGCTCATCCCCGCGCGTTCGTAGAGGCGCAGCGCGCCGGTCAGGTTTTCGGCGTCCACGCCCAAGCCAGCCATGCGTTTGCCGCGCCGATACAACTCGCCGAACGAATGGCGGAGCAAAGCCAGACCGATGCCGCGTTTGCGCCAGGGACGGCGAACGCCGAGCGTGCTTACCCATCCCACTTCGGGATTGTCGAAGGCGCGTTCACGGCAGAGGCTGATGCCCGCGATCTCCTCCCCGTCCATGGCAAGGAACCATAGCGCGGGGTCGAAGCCTTCGTAACCGGTCATAAAATGTTCGAAGCGTTTCAAACCCTCTTCGAACGGGGCTTCCACGTATCCATAGTGATCGCTGAAGGCTTCTTCCACGGCGCGATAGACCGCCTCGAGATCGGTCTCGGGGTTGCAGAGGCGGAGGGCGATGCCGGGCGACCATTCGGGCGCGGGAGGCGGCGCGTCGAGGTTGACCCGCATGGTATACGAACTGCGGATGCGGCGATAGCCCATGTCTTCGAACAAGGCGCGGGCTTTGTCCGCCTGGCGGTAGGATCCAACCTGCGGCGCAAATCGCAGATCGGAGGGGATGCGATCCAACGCCGTTTTCGCGCGCCCCTCCGCCCATGCGAGGAGGTACGAGCCGATGCCGAGATCTTCGTAACGCGGGTCCACGCGTCCCCAGATCCACGGATGGACGGGCGGGGTGGCGTTCGTCCACACTTCGACGTATCCGATCATTTCGCCGTTCGGCGCGAAGACCAACCGTATGTCCTCACCCGGGTCGAAACCGGGGGAGACCCATTCGGTGCGAATCGCCTCCGCGTCGGTGATTTCGTCTTCGCCAATGACCGAGCGCGACCAGCGATTGAACAGTTCGAGCGCGTTCGTCAGGTCGCTCAATATGGCTTCACGGACGGTAAAACCCTTTGGTAACCGTGATTCAATACGTTCAAGCGTTTGTGTTTTCATGGTTGCATTCCTTGTTCCTGTGTTTCTTGTTCCATCCATTCCTCGCGCAGGATTCCCATGCAGAGGATATCCCAGCGCCTGCCTTCCTTGTTCAACGCCCGCCGTATCCGTCCTTCGTGACGGAAACCCGCCTTTTCATACGAGCGGACGGCACGCGGGTTGTACTCGAACACGGTCAGAGAGACGCGCTTCAAATTGACCTCGGTAAAGGCGTAGCGCAGGATCACTTTCATCACGTCCGTACCGCAGCCTTTACCCCAGAGATCGCGCTCGCCGATGCCAAGCCCGACGAACGCGTCCCGGCTTCGCCAGTCATGCACGTACAGGTCAATGTCGCCAAGCAGTCTGTCGTCATCCAGTTTGCGGATGCTGAACCAGTACTGGCTGCCCGATTCCTCCTCCAGTTCCTTCTCCAGCCAGGTTTGCGCGTTCTTCGAGGAGGGCAATTGCGAAACGCCGCTATCCAACAGCCGCTTGAATTCCGAATCGCGGCTCCAGCGCGCAAAGGCTTTGCCTGCCTCCTCCGCATCCATCGCGCCCAGACGGACCAGTTCGCCCTTATAAATGTCCTTCATCGTTCCTCTCCGTTCTGCATTCGCAGCCATTCTTCGCGCAGGACGCCCATCCAAAGGGAGTCGCGGCGCTTCCCATCGCGCATCAGATCCTTGCGCGTGCGCCCTTCGAGGCGGAAACCCGCCTTTTCGTAGGATCGTAGCGCGCGCGAATTGTATTCGTGCAGTCCCAGCGAAACGCGATGCACGTTCAACTCGGCAAAGGCATATTGCAGGCACAACCTCATTGCGTCCGTGCCGTAGCCCCTGCCCCAAAACTCGCGTTCGCCGATCCCGATGCCGACCCAGGCGTCGTTGTGAACCGGGTCCACCCACAGGCCGAGAAAGCCGATGAATTTATCCTCCTGCAAGGCGCGCACCGAGAAGGAATATCGTTTCGCATCGAAGCCCTTCTCGACCTGCTTCTCGAACCATTCCTTCAACTTTTTCTCCGAGAGCATGACAACCGGGTCCGAATCAGCCAGGCGGACGAATTCCGAATCCCTCTGCCAGCGGACTTCCATTTTGGCGCGCGCTTCCGGTTCTTCAGCCGTCAAGCGGACCAACTCGCCGTGAAATAGATCCCTCATCGCTTCCTCCTACGCCCCGGCCTGCCTCTGCCATTCATCATTCAGCAAGCCGAAAACGAGCATGTCCCAACGACGACCGTCCCGTTCCACCGCCTCCCGCCTGCGGACCTCCTCCACGAAGCCGAACTTCTTCAGCAGGGCGAGCGCCGCCTCGTTATATTCCGGCACGGCTGCGGTTACGCGGAACAGGTTCAATTCCGCGAACGCAAAACGGAGCAGCATCCGCAGCGCCTGCGAACCGTACCCCTTGCGCCGGTCCTCCCCCGCGCCGATGCCGAGACGGATCCAGCCGACGCCATTCGACCACTCGATGCGGTTGATAATGGCTTTGCCGATCAGGCGGTCGTCCTCCCTGGCGCGGATGGCGAAGTAGTAAACGTTCTTGTTCTCCTCGATCTCCTTCTCGAGTTTCTCGTAGTTCTTCTTCACCATCGCCGCCGACATGGGGCGCGCAGGATTGGTTTCATACATGCGCATAAAATCCGAATCGTGAGTCCATCTGGATTCGACCTGCGGGTCCTTCTCATGATCAATCGGACCAAAGCGGACATCCTTTCCTTCAAACAATTGGGTTTGTATATCGAACATGTCATTCTCCTCTGAAATAAAAACAGCCACAGGCTCTTTGCCCATGGCTGGCGCGGGGATAAAAAAACAGCCACGGGCGGGTGCGCCGCGGCTGTCAACATTACACTGCGTGTAAATTAACGGTGAGCAGGCGCACTACGACAAGGAACGAAACCCAGACCGCCGGTTTGAACGGGGTAAGTCTTCGTAAAGATCGTTGCGTTGTACATTGCCATGCGTCGCGCGCCTCCTTTCCTTGGATTTTCGGAACGGGCGTGAGTGTAACATGCAGGTTTGTTTCCCGTCAAGTAAATGAGACAGCGGAAAGGTTTATTCGTATGGCTACCTGGAAAACCGACATTGACACGATCCCCCTTCATACGGTGCTGATCGCCTCCGATCACCCCGAGGGCGTCTCCGCGCTGGAAACGCTCTTCCAGCAGAGGAACTGCATCGTGTTGACCGAAACGAACGTCGCCGACGCGCTGCAAACCGCCCGTTTGGTGGGGCCCTCCCTGATGGTGGTGGACATGAAACTTCCCACACAGAAGCGCGACGCCCTGCTTATGAATTTGCGCGCCGCGAGCCGTGGGCCCATCATCCTGATCGCATCGGCGAACACCGTCGAGGAAGTTCTCGAGGCGAACCAAGCGGGCGCGGATGAGTGTCTCGTCAAACCCGTCAACCCGGCGGTACTGGTCGTCAAGGCAATGGCATGGCTGGGACACGGTCAGCGGGCGTCCATGCCGGTCGACGCTGCCGTCGCCGCATGAGCCTTTCGCCTCCTCCAACGCAGTCAGCCGACCCGGTACGTGAGATGGGTCGGCTGATCGTTTTCATGGGCGAAGGGATTTCCTACGGAACGATGTGTCCCGATTGCAGGCTGTCGAGCGTTTCCTGCACGAGGCGTTGTTTTCCCGGGGAGAGAAGGTTTGGGTCAACGTCGCTCAAGCCGAGGGGAGATTGAACCGTGATTCCGCCCTGTCCCGAAAGCAAAGAGGACCAGGCAGTCTGGATCGCTTTGATGGTATCCGGCTGGATGGTCATCACCCAACCGGCGGGTCTCTGTTCCGGGGAGGTCGTCCCGATCATGTACACGCCCGTCGTGCCGACGTAATCCACAAGGTCCTGGGTGTAAATATCCGGGTGGATGAAGAGCGTTCCCACCTTGTATTGCAGGATCAAAATATCCGCATACGCATCGTAATTGTTCACGTCCTCCTCGGCGGAAATCTCGAGGTATTGCGGAAACGACCAGGGCAGGTAAAAGAAGGGGCGGCATAAACCGCAATAAAAGGTCCTGCCGTTGCTGAAGGCGTTGAACATGCGGATCGCGTCGTTATTATCCTTGGGCATCAGCATGCCGATGCGGTAGTCGTCCGTGAGCATGGCGGCGGTATATCCGGCAAGGAAGGCGGCGATATCCGATTGTGAATTCCCGCCCAGCGCGCTGACGTTGCCGCCCGGCGCAATGCCCGGCACGTTGATGGCGAGGAATTGCGTCTCCGGCGCGGCGGCGGCGAGTTCTGCAATGCCCGGATCCGGCGGGAGCGCGACGACGATCTTCAAACCCGGTTCGAGGTCGGCGGGCGTCAGATGATTACGCACCTGAAAACGCAAACCGGAAGCCTGCGCCAGGTCGTAAACCGTCTTCTGGTAAAGGTTCGATGTTTCCGCATCCAGGTCGGCGGGCAGTACCAGGATGGCAAGGGGGGACGCCGCAGTGGGAGTGAAAGCCGGGGGAGGCGTGGACGTATCGGTCGGGATGGGAGCGGGGGTGACGGTGGAGTCGGGGCTGCCCGTTCCACACGCGCCCAATAAAATGCCAGCCGCGAGCAAAAAGATGATCCATTTGAAACGCACTGTCAAACTCCAAAGTTGGGAATGAGCGAATTATACACGTTGATCGGGCGCGTTTTTAAACAAAAGACCGCGCCGATGCGCGGTCTGGAAATTTGGAATCAAGGAGATGGCTCCTGTTTTGCCAGTGATGTGGCTGATTCCATAAACACGCTTCCTACCTGGAATTGATCTTGATCCTCTTCGGTCGGGCGGATTCCGCCTTGGGCAGGGTCAGCGTCAGAATGCCGTCCGCGATCTTCGCTTCGACGCGGTTCGCGTCAATGGGGGCGGGCAGGCGCAAGGTCCGCGTGAACGAGCCGTAGGGCAGTTCGCGCATGAGGTACTGGTTCTCGTCCTGCCGGTATTCGCCCTCGATGCGGACGACGTCGTCCAATACTTGAATGTTCAGGTCCTCGGCAGTGAGACCCGGCGCGAGCGCGGAAAGGATGAAGGCTTCGTCCTCCTCGCGAATATTCACACCGAGCGCCTGTTGGTCGTCGCCATTCCAACGGTGGTCGACGCGGCGATGGGGTCTCTGCTGGATGCGGCGGTAAGGGAAGGATTGCAAATAGAAGGTCATGGTTTATCTCCTTGAGCGGTTTTTGAATTGCGACCAGTTTATTTTGGAAGTGTAAGAAGGGAGATAATGCCGTGTAGAAAACGTATAAGAAGATCCCCGCATGAAAAACCGGGTCCCCCTCGGGGGGACCCGGTCCTTGATTACGTCAACACCTGTTATTGGTCTTACGGGAGGAACGTGCCTACCCAGTCGAGCGACCAGGAACGATCCATGCGGAAGACGCCGCCGGTGCCGGCACAGTTGCCATTGATGCCGAAGGAGGTCACGCCTGCGACCACGTTGCTGTCGCCGAGGAAGTTGGGACCGCCCGAATCACCGAAGCAGGTGCCGCCGGTGTGGGCGTTGTTCGACAAGAGCATCGAAAAATCGCCGGTGAAGCCGGGAACGTTGATCTGATTCAGTTTGGGATGCGCCACCATGCGAACCCGGACGTTATTTTCCTTCCACGAGGCGGCATCCGGGAAGCTCATCTGCAACCCATAGCCGACCGCGGTGAACGTCACGTTCTGCAAACCGCGTTTGGTCTTCAGCGCGTCCAGCTGGTTGAGCGACGGAAGTTCGCCGTATTCGCCATTGGGGCTGTAATAAGGTTCATCAAGCACGACTACGCCCACATCGCGGACGAAGAAGGCATTGGGGTTGTAATCCGGGTGGGTATAAGGCGTACCGCCGACTTCGCCCGTGAATGGATATCCATTCGCAGGAATGCCGGATTCCACGTCGGCGTCGAACCAAATCTCCACATGCGCCGCCGGCGCTTCGGTACAATGTCCCGCTGTCAGGAAGAGAGTGGGTGAAAGCAGGGTACCGCTACAACGCCACAGCGGGGTGCCATCTGCAAGCTGCGCGACCATCAACCCTACAAAAGGATGACCGTCGCCATCCGGTTCGCCGTCGGTGATAGCGCCGACCGGGAAAACCGCGACCGCGAGAATCGCGATCACCGAAAGAAGAACGAAGAAATATTTGTTACGCATTTTATTCTCTCCTTTGAGTTTTTTTGAGATGCGTGCATAACCGGAATATTCTGGAAAATTTATGCGGGGAACCTCCTTTCGGTCATTAACGAAAAACGCCGAACATAAACTTCGGCGGTCTGGCGGTCCCGTCAGCGGCGGGATCCATGACTTTGCGTCCCCGCCTCGCGACGGGTTTGCCTTTTCGATGATGGTTATATAGTACAAAAAATAAAAAAAATCAAGAATTCGGACGCATCAAAAGGTTACACCGCATCGCGCCCGAAAAAATTGGAGGCGCTCTGGTCGAGCGCCTCCAGTGAATTGAACAGACTCCGACCCGGGATTATTTTCCTCCCGGCTGGAGGACATCAATGAACACGTCGGTATCGCCGTCCATGCGGGAATCGGTCCAGAAGGGATAAGCCTTGTTCCCCGCCGCCGCAATGCCGTTGTAGTCGCCGATGAAGGACGGGGTTCCGAAGAAGCCGTTGAAGAAGTTCGACGACTTTTCCGAAACGCGGTACTCCTTCCACGTCTGCCCGCCGTTCCTGGAAAGAGCCACCCAGGCATCGGTCAGGTTGTTATTGCCGCTGATACGGCGGTCATAGTAAACCACCCACACCCAGCCATTGTCGCCGACCGCCACCCACGGGAACCAGTTGTCGAAATTCGCGGGATCCTTTGAGATCCTCATGGGGGCTGACCAGGTCATTCCACCGTCGGTGGACTTGCTGATGAACACGTCGGTGCTGGTCTGTTCGGGTCCGGGGCAGGAACCGTCTGACGCGCTGACGAAGGTGGGATAGGCAAATTCATCGCCGTTGCGATTGTCCGCCCACACAACGTACAGTTCGTCGCTGGGACCGACGCTAATCGTCCCGGCCGCATTCAACCGCCAGCCGCCGTTGCAAACGGTCTGACGGCCGTTGAAAGGCGAGAACGGATAGTTGGTCAACCCGTCCGTCACCATGCTGACCTGATAGGGTCCTGTCACGGCAAAGGTATCCGGGTCAACCTGGACCACCAGGATCTGGTTGTCGAACTCGAACGCGCCGGAACCGTCAAAACCGCCGCCCGTCCATTCGCTTTCGTTCTGCTCGTTGAAGAAATGGACGTACAATGTCCCATCCGAACCGACCACCGGGTAGGAGAACTGGTTCTCGTCGCAATCGTAGGAGGTGGCATCCGGTCCTGTGGCGCCGGCTCCCGCTCCGCCTGTGACGTCCTCCTGGTATTCACACAGGTCGGCTGATGCGCCGTTGATCTCGCCGACCACCATCCAACTCTCGGCTTTATCGTCAGAGTAGGCAAGGTAGATGGGGGATTCGTAGTACGCAGCCCCGCCTTCGAAGAGGAAGCGTGTGTAAGTAACGTAGATGCGGCCGTCGTGCGGTCCTCCGCTCGTGTCCACGGTCATAAACTCCTTATCCAGGAAAACGGAGCAGTCGGTCGCATAGGGCCAGTAATCCACAGTCCCGCGACCGGTGGCAACGACCGGGCGGAACCAACTCAAGCCTCCATCATCCGAACGATAGGCGAAGACGCCGTTCTCGCACCAGGTCGCGCTGAAACCGATCGAGGTCTGGTAGACAGCGCCATCGTTGGCAAATGCGACCGCTGGATCGCCCGTGCCGACCGGAGGCTCGACGATGCCTTCCACAGTGACCAGGGCAGGGAAGGTGATCAAACCGTCGTGCCACGTCTTACCGCCGTCGAACGACGTGGAGAAGCCTCCGCCGATGGGCCAACCAGCGCGGTAATCGTTGTAACCGGCAACGAGGTGTTGTGGATTGTTGGGATTCACCGCGATGGAAGTCTCATTTTGCGCGCGGAAGTTGAAATCCTGGTTGACCAGGATGTTGTGTCCCGGCGACTGGCTGGCGGCTGGGCGGAAATCACCCTGGGGAGTGAAGAACAACGGCTCCTCCACGATGCCCGAACGCCAGTGCATCACGTTGGGCTTGGGCTTCACCGGAATCTCGATCTGTTGAGGCGGCGCGGCGCCTGCGCTTGGCACAATGGCAATCGCCATGATCGCGATCACCAAAAATATGCTAAACCATTTTGTTTTCATAACCATCTCTCCTCTCATGGCTAGAACTACATCAGGTTGGATACGACATGGCAACAAGTTTTGTCTTTTTTTTCGATTCACCTCCTTGAAAAAAACAACCGCCGGAGATATCTTTCGGCGGTCTGGCGGTCCCGCCAGGAGCGGGATCCATGACTTTGCGCCCCCGTCTTGCGGCGGGTTTGCCTTTTCGACATAATCATTATAATCATCCCGTCCGACATTTCAATACCCATGTAATATTCGCCAATGTGGGCAACTCCAAAAAGAGGGATTTCTTCGAGAATTGGGGAACCTTTAGTGCGCGCCCGCCGTCCTGAAAGAAATGTCCGACGCGTAAAGGAGATCGTATGAAAACCCGATGGATTTCGTTGATCGTACTTTTGGCGATGGCTTTGGCGGGCTGCAGTCAGGGCGGGAGCCAGGCGCCGGGGGAACCGCAATCCCCGCCCTCCATGAACGAGCCGGCCGTCCCATCCGAAAACACATCCCCCAACGCCACCCAGCCGGTCGAAGTCCCGCCTCTTTCCACGCCTACGCCTGATTCACCCACCCAGGGAGACGCCATGCCCAAGCCCTCCGACCCGGAACTCCAAAAACTGATCGAAACAGCCGTTCAAGATCTGGCAAAACGATTATCCGTATCAGAGGATCAAATCCACTTCAAGGAAGCGACCGAAGTGACCTGGCCCGATTCCAGCCTCGGATGCCCAAACCCCGGTTCGTTCTATACACAGGCGCTCACCCCCGGCTACCTGATCCGCCTGCAAAACCGGGATACAACGTTCGAATACCATACGGACAAAAGGGGATTGGTGATCTATTGCGAATATCCTTTCCCCCTCCCACTGGACTCCCTCCCGGACCGATAAAATGTTCCATCGAAAAATTTGCCGCCGTACATCCGCTCGATAAAAGTACCTTAGGACTCATGTAAAAACAACTTCCGTTTTTTGAAAGCAGAGGCCAAAAAGTGCGTACAATAGACAAGCAAAAAGCGTTTGTCAAAGGATAGGTAAT
>JAANMU010001724.1_pt1 | contig 18616 bp, 15 predicted proteins | sample 7279701 | NCBI WGS metagenome assembly JAANMU01 (sample SAMN14094539, study PRJNA606508) | bioreactor metagenome | isolation source: A lab-scale SPAN reactor treating ammonium-rich wastewater day 57 | place: Ireland: Galway | collected 2017-03-13 | reverse complement strand
CCGCGTGCGGACGGTGGTGGGGACGTGCGCGTTCATCGCGGCTGCGTGCTGCGGCGCGCGGGTCCGTTGCACCGATCGCCGGAGGAACCGGCGATCGGTAGCACGGGTTGCTTCAGGGGGACCGATGGCGGCGGTCACGGGTTCCTTCACTTGATCGATGCCACCCGCCGCTCGCGCGAAGCGTTTCCTCGCTCGTGTCAGCCCTTGGCGCGCGAAACAACAATGTTGGCGCGCCGAATTGTCGTGTCAGCGCGCGGATCAAGAGCAATTCGGCGCGCTCTGGGGGACCATCGGACCGCTACAACCGCCTTCTTGAGGATGTGAAGGCCGACGATTCCCCGATAGCGGGGAATCAGGTCCGCCAGGCGACCCATCCGGCCCGTCATCGAGCGGTTCACCCGTGCTCCCGGTCCCCGCCACGACGCGCAGATCGGGTGCTGCGACGCCAAGGTTGGGCGCCACACCACATCGCAGGTTGGGTGCTACGACTCGCGGCCGACGAGCCCGCGCAGTCGTGCAACCGACGCACCAACCCCCGCAGTACGCATCGCACGCATCGAAGACGACTTCGATGGCACGGCAGCCAGGCAACGCGCGCACAGACACGCAGGCAGGGCGTATCGTCTACGGACACCCCGCCGCGAAGAGGCCGAGGAACACCTGCACATCGAAGAAGTCGAGCACGCCATCGCCCGTGAAGTCGGCCGCGAGATGGCCGGTCGCGTAGAGGTTGAGGAACAACTGCACATCGAGAAAGTTGAGAGCGTTGTCGTTGTTGAGATCGACAATGCAAGGTGCTCCGCACTGATTCAGCAGCACATCGACGGTGGTGGAGGTCCAGTTCACGATGGCGAGGTCGGGCCTGCCGTCGCCGTCGAGGTCGCCGATCGCCACGGACATGGGTTGGCTGCCGGTGGCGAAGTCCTGGCGAGGTCCGAACAGATTGGCCGTTTCACACTGCCCCGCCGCACCCGCCACCACCGCGCCAAGCACCGCCGCAGGCACGACGCCTCGAACCCTGTTAAAGACCGCGTCGTACAGCGTGAGCATCGTCTTCTCCTCAGAGGGACAGTCCACGAACCTGACCGACCGCCCCCTGCAGACAGACGCCCCAAGCTCATTCACACCACCTTGCCGACACCACACGCCTGCCGCAAGCGCAAAATCCAACCCTTTGGGTGCATAAGCAACCTTTCCGCGACAGTCACCCCAGCTTCACCCCAAGTCTCACATGACCACACCCTCACCTCACGGACACCCCGCCGCGTAGAGACTGAGGAGCGCCTGGATATCGAAGAAGTCGATGATGCCGTCACCGGTGATGTCGGCTCCGGGATTGCCCGACGCATAGAGACTCAGGAGCCGTTGCACGTCGAAGAAATCGACGATGCCGTCGCCGTTGAGATCGGCCCGGCATGTCGGAGGGCTGATAACAAGGGCGTACGCCGCGCCCGAACCGCCCGCGCTGTTGTCGGCCTCATTGCCATTGACCCCGATGGCGCTGCTGTCTTCGCTGTACGCCCCGACCACGAGAGAATCGCCGCTCAGCGCGACGGCAGAGCCGAACCGGTCCTCCGCGCCCGTATTCGAGGCCTTCAGGTAGGCATGCTGGGTCCAGTCGGACCCGTCACGCACAAAGACATACGCCGCGCCGGAGTTGATCGCGCTGTTGTCAGTCTGGTTGCCGTCAACCCCCGTGGCGCTGCTGGCTTCCAGAAGTGCTCCCACCACGAGGCGAGCACCACTGATGGCCACAGCGATGCCGAAGTCGTCGAACGCGTCCGGGTTCGAGGCTTTGAGGTAGGCTTCCTGGGTCCAGGTCGAGCTGCTGCGCACAAAGACATAGGCCGCGCCGGCACTGGGCGCACTGTTGTCGGCCTGATCGCCGTTGACCCCGCTCGCGCCGCTGGCTTCGACCGGAGCGCCCACCACGAGGCGAAAAGAGTGCATCGCCAGGGAGTATCCAAACACGTCGCCCGCGTCCGTGTTCGAGGCCTTGAGGTACGCTTCCTGGGTCCAGATTGCGCCGCTGCGCGCAAAGACATAGACCGCGCCGGAACTGGGCGCGCTGTTGTCGGCCTGATCGCCGTTGACCCCGCTCGCGCCGCTGGCTTCACCGTACGCCCCGATCGCTGCGCGATCGCCAGTCAGCGCGACCGAGGAGCCGAACAGATCGCCCGCGTCCGTGTTCGAGGCCTTGAGGTAGGCCTGCTGGGTCCAGACCCCGGCATCGCGCACGAACACATACGCCGCGCCCGCCCATGTCGCGCTGTTGTCCGCCTGGTCGCCATCGACCCCGGTCGCGTTGCTGGCTTCCTGGGGCGCGCCCACGACGATGGTGTCGCTCCGGACCGCGACAGACGAACCGAACGCATCACCCGCATCCGTGTTCGAAGCCTTCAGATAGGCCTGCTGGGTCCACGTCGAGCCAGAGCGCACGAAGACATATGCCGCGCCAGAGCCAGCCGCACTGTCATCGGCCTGATTGCCGTTGACCCCGCTGGCGTTGCTGTCTTCAAATGGTGCCCCCACGACAATCGTGTCGCCATAGATCGCGACGGACCAGCCGAAGCTGTCGTTCTCGCCCGGGTTCGAAGCCTTGAGGTACGCCTGCTGTGTCCAGTCCGCACCGTCGCGCACGAACACATAGGCCGCGCCCGCCCACAGCACGCTGTTGTTCGCCTGGTCGCCGTTGACCCCGCTGGCGTTGCTGTCTTCACCGATGGCCCCCACCACGATGGTGTCGCCGTCGATCGCGATGGACACGCCGAACAGGTCTCCCTCCTGCGTGTTCGAGGCCTTGAGGTACGCCTGCTGCGCGATCGGGTCGATCGTCAGCGGATACAGCGCGTCAAGATCATCGACCGTCAGCCGCAGGTGGTTGCCCGCTGCCGCCCAGCGCGCGTCGAGCGTGCGCCCGGTCGCGTCAAAGACGGTCAGGTTGTTGTAGGTGAGCGATGCGTCGCCGCGCGCTGCGCCGCTCGCATCCACAAACCGCACATCGCGCCCGCTTGCCGATACCACCGGTCGCAATCCGCCGCGCACCATCACGTCGAGCGTCAGCACGCCGCTGGCCATCACGGGCCGCGCGCTGAGCGTGAAGCCATGCTCAAGCCCACGCCCATCATTGATGCACCACTCGCTGAGCACCACATCCCACCGGCGCTCGAAGCGCCCGCCGACCGCCGACGCGCTCATCGGCTCGCCGACCGCTTGCACCCCGCCCCAGCCATAGCCTGCCAGTTCCAGCCCCCACATCCATCCGCCGCCGTCGGGCCGCACCTCGAAGCCGCGCTGGTCAAAGGTCGTCACCCACGCCTGAGCCGGGTTGCGAGCGCCGAAGCCGCCATCGGTCTCGACCACCGCGTGCTGGTGCGCGTCGTACATCGCTCGAATCGACGCCCAATCCGCATCGCTCAACCCCGTGGGCGCTCTGGTTAAAGCTGGCTCGATCTGCTGAGCCGTTGCACTTGGCACCACGAGCAAGCTCAAGACTATCGCGCACAACAGCACCGCTTGCTCTGCACGCCTCACCAACCGAGCCGCAGCCTCAGACACTTTCAGCATGATCGCACCGCACATGACGACTCCTTCCTGAGTGGCCTCCAGCCCACACCCAACGAAGTTCAGCCACCGCATTCACCCCATGATACAGGAATATGCCCGATGAACCGCGCAATGACCAAAATTGTATATATAATCCCCTTTACAGGGTATATCGTGCTCGGAGCCGGACCACCCTCCTCACTCCCCGACATTCGGAGAGAGCGTGGGGCTCTGGGCGAGAGCACAGCCACCCAGCCCTTAGTGACAGGTCCGACGGGTACTCGAGGGCGAACAGACCACATGGCGCATCAACTTTGCGACGTGGAAGAGTAACGGCTCGCCATTGGGAACGGTCTGGGATGCCGCAGGTAGAGGGTGCAAATCCGCCGCTTGTCCCGCCTCACACCCCCAGCAGGATCTCCATCGTCCGCTGGTCGAGTTGCTCATACGGCAGCGGGCGGGCCGCAAGTCTGGCGCGGTCGAAGGTCATCGCCGCCAGCGTCGCCGCGTGACCCGGCGAATAGTCGCACAGCGCATCAAGATCGCGGCTCGGGCGGCGGATCTGTCGCAGAAGCGACTTGATCTGGTTGTCTGCGTTCCACTGCCTGACTTTCTCGCGCAGGATCAGATACGTCCGCATCGAGCCGCGGGCGAACTCAATGACGTCGGCCCGGTCGCTCGTGCGGTACGCGTGGCTGTCGAAGTGGCGAAAGCCGTCCCACTTGTGATCTTCGAGCAGCTTGACCAGAAAGAACGCGCTCTTGATGTCGGCCGAACCAAAGCGGAAATCCTGGTCGTAGCGCCCGAACTGCTGGTCATTGAGATCAATGTGAAACAGCTTGCCCGCCGCCAGCGCGGCCGCGACGGCATGCGTGAAGTTCAGTCCCGCCATGTGTTCGTGCGCTACCTCGGGGTTCACGCCCACCATCGCCGCATGCTTGAGCGTCGGAATCAGCGCGAGGTACGCGTGCGTCGTCGGGAAGTACATGTGCCCGCGCGGTTCATTCGGCTTGGCTTCGAGCGCGAAGCGATAGCCGTAGCCCTTGTCGATCGAGTACGCACACAGAAAATCGAGCGCGGAGCGAAAGCGAGCCTCGGCCTCGATCGGATCCTTGGCCGCATCCGTCTCGACGCCCTCGCGCCCGCCCCAGAAGACATAGATCTTCGCGCCAAACTCGGCGCCCAGGTCCATCGCCGCCATCGTCTTGGCCAGCGCGTAGACCCGCACCTCGGCGTCGTTGCTCGTGAACGCGCCGTCCTTGAAGACCGGATCCGAAAACAGATTCGTCGTCGCCATGCAGACGCGCAGTTTCGTGCGCCGCAGTGCAGCCGCGAAGTCGGCCTTGATCTGTGCCGCCTCGGCTTCGGTCGCGTCGATCGGCACGAGATCGTTGTCGTGAAAGTTCACGCCGCAGACCCCGCCCACCTCGCCGAGCAGATCGACGATCTCCGCCGGCGCGAGCGCGGGCCGCGTCGCCTCGCCGAAGGGATCGCGCCCCGGATTGCCGACGGTCCACAGACCAAACGTGAACTTGTCCTTTGGTTTCGGGGAGTCGATCGTGGTGGTGGGCATCGGTCCAAGCCTCCTGTGTGGCCCGAGACCTTAGAACGACCAACCAAGGTTGACAAAGTAATCGACATCACTCTCGTGAGCGCTCCCCCCCGGTTTGGAGTCGAACCGGTTGGCCACACCCACCCGCAAGTACAAGTCCGCCGCAGGGTCGATGCGCACTTCCCACGACGCATCGCTGTTGAGACGAAACGTGCCCGGGTCGGCTGTATCGGGCAGATACTCGACCCCAGCCCGCAGCGTCTGGCGAGGCGAGAGCGTTTGCGACAGATCCGCCGCCAGAAAGCCTTCGCTGCGCACGTCGTCATCGACTACCCCGATCCGTCTGGACGCGCCAAAACCCCCGCGTCCGAGGAGCGAGGTCTTCTCGGTGCGGATCAGTTCGAACCCCACGCCGCCAAACCCCGAGACCCGCGCGTCCCAGTCCTGGAACTCATCGAGCTCGTAGCGCGCGGTGACGAAGAACCGCCACTTGTCATGCTTGAGCGTCAACCAATCCTGACGGGCATCGAGGACGAGTTGGTTCTGCCGTGTGTGCCCGCTCTCGCTCGTCAGGCGATAGGCTCCCTTGAGGACTGTTTCGTGGGCCTGAGTCCGGCGGACCGTGTTGAATGAAAGTCGAAGCGACTGGCGACTCGAGTTGCCCTCGGACCCATTGAGCCCAAACTCGACCGAACTCTTCCATTCCTTGAGAAACCTTGGCAGCTGCAACCCCTCCGTGGGCGGGGCATCGGCGGCCGCGGAAACCGCCGGTGTTTCACCACGTGTGCCCGGCTGGGTTGCCTCGAGCGCAGGCTCCGGGGCCGCTTCAGACGCGGCCCCAAGCGACGCCTCGAGCGAAGATCTGGCCTCGGCCAGATCACGCTCGAGCGCTTCGATCCGCGCCTTGAGTTCTTCGACCGTGTCGGTCTGTTCCGCTGGGGCGCTCGTCGCGAAGATGGCAAGAGCAGCAATCCACGCTGCCCCAAACTCAACCATGCAGCCTCCAAACTTCACTCAACCCGGCTCGACCAGGCGTGTGACACGCACAAGATCTCGCTACGCTGCACGTCATGTGCGGCCTTGCCGGCATCATCCGTTACCATGCTCCGGGGAACTCTCCCCCCGCTTCGTTCTCCATTCCCGAGCCGTGGCTCGATGTCCTTGATGCGTCGATCGTCCATCGCGGTCCGGACGGGGCAGGGCGGTTTCGAGACCGGGTGGTGCTCGACGACGGCTCAACCCTCGATGCAGCACTGGTGCATCGACGCTTGAGCATCATCGACCATTCCGGCGGTCGCCAGCCAATGGTTCTGGCACGAAACGAAACTTCGGATCTGGTGCTCGCAACGAACCCCGATCGGGTGCAGCCGGACCCTATCGGCAACCGTCCCGAAGGCATCGCGTACTTCGATGCGAGCGACCGCGAGGGAGGCGACCCGGCGGACCAGACGGCTGTCGTTTTCAATGGGTGCATCTACAACCATCGAGCACTGCGAGCCCAACTCGAATCGCTCGGGTGTCGCTTTCAGACCGACCATTCGGACACAGAAGTGCTGGTGCATGGCGTGAGGCAATGGGAGCATGAGTGCTTCACGCGGTGCGAAGGGATGTACGCCGTTGCCGCTTGGAGGCACGGACGCCTGATGCTGGCTCGGGATGCGTTCGGGGAAAAGCCGCTCTATTGGTGCTTCCAGAATGGTGTGCTGGCGTTTGCGAGCACCGCGACGGCACTCGCGCGGCTGCTGTGCATCCTCCCCGGCGGGTTGCAGATCCACGAAGATGGCATGGTCGGATGGCTGGCCGATGGATATCGGCTCGGGCACATGGGACTAATGGATATCCAGGAGGTCATGCCGGGAGAGGTGCTGGAGTTTGACGTACGATGTTCGGATTTGACACGCCACCAATCGCTGCAACTGGGCGCCGCACCCCGCCCGGATACTCTGCACCGGGCTGTGACGGCACTGTTCGACCATGTCGAAAACGAGATCGAGCGGGCGGTGGCGATGCGCCTCGAAGCCGATGTGCCACTGGCCTGCTTTCTGTCGGGCGGAGTCGATTCATCGATCATCGCGATGATGGCTCGGCGACATGTCAATCGGCTAGAGACCGTGTGCGTGCGCATGCCCGCAGCAGAGTTCGACGAGTCTGCCCACGCCCGGCGCATCGCGCAGGCAATCGGCTCGACACACACTCAGGTCGAGGTACATCCGTCGCCCGCGCATGATCTGGTGAACCTGATCGGGCAACTGGGGCTTCCGTTCGCGGATTCCTCGCTGCTGCCGGCGCACTGGGCGAGCCGTGCAATCGCAGGAGGCGTGGCGCTCGGTGGCGATGGCGGCGACGAGTTGTTTCTCGGGTACGAGAGGCAGTGGGCTTCACGCTATCTCGGCAAGCCGTGGTCCATTCTGAGTCGCATCTTCGGCCCCGCGGCTCTGACGCTGCTCGATCGCTCGAATCCACGGTCGCGCGCCGACAAGGTAGCACGACTTCTCGCCGCTTCGCGCTGCGGCTCATACCGCGAACTTGGCGCGATCATGCAGCGAGCAGACCTGAAGGCGCTCGTGCGGCGGAGTATGCCGACGGACTCGGTTCATGATTCATGCAAGGGGCCCAAGGACGCCCAACATTTCGACCTGAATGTGTACTTGCCGGGCGACCTGATGCGCAAAACCGATACGGCCAGCATGGCGTGCCAGATTGAAGTCCGCAGTCCGTTCCAGGATCGGGCGCTCGCCGCAACCGTACTACCGCTGCCTGCAAGTGTGCTGGGCGGACCATCGGGCAGCGAACGCAAGGGGTTGCTGCGGGCCATCGCACGGCGGCACCTGCCGGCAGAAGTCATCGATCGCCCGAAGCAGGGGTTCGCCATTCCGATCGGTGCGTGGTTCAGGACAGACTTTGGCTCCATGCGTCAATGCCTGCACGACCATCTCGACAGGGCAGAGCCGTTCGGCGGGCTGGACTCGGGTCTGATCGAGCGCGGATGTGTGCAGCGATGGCTGCGCGAACACGACCAGCGCCGACGCGACCACAGCCAGAGACTCTTTGCACTCCTGTCGCTCAGCGTGTGGTGCGAACTGGTGAAGCGATGGCGGGTGTGACTGGTCAAAAAACAACCAACCCCCGAAGAGGTTGGTGAGAAAATTCTTCAATGATGAACGCACCTCGTGCTGGGCGATCACGCGATCACGCTCAGCCTTCGCTGGGCTCGCTCGCATTAGCAGCGGCCGCGGCGGCAGCAGCTTCCTCAGCCTTCTTCTTGGTCTGGAAGTCCTCTTCCATACTGCGGGCCGAAGCGAGAGCGTGCTCAGCATCGTTGGCAGCGGCTTCGGCGGCATCGACCTTTGCAGCAGCCACGGCTGCCTGAACGGCCTTGAACGCGTCGGCGACCTTCTTCTTCGGGCCCGAAAGATCCGCGCCAGCAGTACCGGCGAGTTTTCCCATTTCAGCCACGGCTGCCTCGGCTCGCTTGAGCGAACTCTTGGCAACGACGCGCGACTTGGCAGCTGCACGACGCTTTTCCCAGTCCGCACGGCGCTTGGCGGGCAAGAGGTCGAGACGCCCGAGCATGTCTTCGACCGTCTCGCTGGGCTGGGCACCCATGGCGAGCCAGTGCTGAACACGCTCGGCATTGAGTTCGACCTGCTTGGACGGATCGGGTTCGATCGGGTTGTACCACCCGAGACTCTCGATGACCACGCCGTTGCGGCGGGTACGCTGATCGATGGCACAAATTCGGAAGAAGGGGCGATGGGTACGCCCGAAACGCTGCATACGAATCCGGACCATGTGGTCCTCCTGAGTTGTGCGCCATGGCCCACGGGCAGACATGACGCCGGCCACGCTTCCGCTTGTGCGGAGAGCCGATCGGACCAGCGTGACCATCACGCCGGACCCAGATCACCGGGATGGGATTGTTGACCTGATCCGCCCACCAATCCACCGGCCTCGAACGAAAGGTCCATTTCTGGTTCGGACGCCCGCAGGGGTCGCTCACAACCCGTCCGGAACGCTTCCTATGATGCCCAGCCCGAAAGGACCGGCCGATCCTGATGAGTTCAACCCGCGCCACAGATCCGAGTCTTGTCAGTTCCATCCCGCCATCCGGCGAGGAATCCAGCGAGGCTGGGCTTGCCAAGAACCACTCGCGACGCCGTGAAGAAAGGCCCAGAAAGCGGCGCACACTCTTTGAACGCATCGAAGCGTTCGTCAGCCGGCTGTCGTCTCGCAACAACTTCTGGCACCGCGTCTGCTCGATGATCTGGCTGCCGTATGCCTTCCGCAGCGGCATTCGGATGCGACGGCTCGACGACAAGACGTTTTCCGCAACCCTGCCGTTCACGAGGTTCAACAAGAACTGGTACAACGCCATGGCCGGCGCGGCGCTGCTTGGCAACTCCGAGATCGCAGGGGGCATGTACGTCTTCGGAGTTTGCGGCGGAGACTACACCGTTGTCTGCAAGCACCTCGAATATCGGTTTCTTCGCCCGTGCTTTGGACCGGCTGAGTATCGCATTACACCACGCGAGGACATTCAGTCTCTGCTCGACGCGGGCGGAGAGTTCAACATCACCATCGACCTGGATGTGGTGCAGACACTTCCGGTCTTGCGCAAACGCGAGAAGCGCAAAGGCAAGACTCTCCCGAAGTTCGGCGAGAAGCGCGTCGGGCGAAGCTCGGCAACCTTTCACGTTACGCCCAAGTCGCACCAGAAATCCAAAGGACGTTGAGCGTTTCGGACGCGATGCGTGATCTTCGCGCGAAGCGATCACCGGTCTTGAACAGCGTTGATATGGTGTCGGATGTGCGGCTCGGGCTGTCCCTGTATGTAATCAATCGCGATGACGTCAATACGCATCGGCCGCTCGAACCAGGCATTGGCCCGGCGCATCGACTTCGCGATGGCCAGAAGCCGGGCACGTTTGCGCGCGTTGATCGCCGCCTCGGGCGCATGACGATCGAGCGCGGGCTGCTCGCGCCTTCGCGTCTTAACCTCCACAAGAACAATTCCAGTCGTGCGGGGGTCTTCGCACAGAAGGTCGGCTTCTCCGGCTGTTACACGCAGGTTCTGACCAAGCACGCGATACCCCTTCGACCGCATGTACCGTGCAGCCAGAACTTCACCCTGTCGCCCAAGCGCGCCCGAGTCCGGGCCAGCACGGCCGAGCCTGCGCAAGAGCGAAGACACGTTCATGGTGTGCGACCCGCCGACGGTGAACCGTACCGGCGATCGGCGATGGTGAACAATTGGTCACGCATGTCTGTGAGCGAGGTGAAACTCGCTCGCTGCTGAAGGCGACTCAAGAATCGTTCGAGTTCACGCGAGCGGCGCTCGGTGAAAAGCTGCTGCTGAATGACGAGTTGAGCGTCGTACAGGGAAACGGACTGCGTGGTGATCTCCACAAGCTTGAGCCACGCCGTGCTGCTGCCAAGTTCGAACGCGTCAGAGTGTGAACCGGGCGAGAGAGTGCGTGCAACGCTGTTGAGCACGTCACTGCCGAAGAACGCGGCTTCGGCAAATGCGCCTTCGAACTCGAAGCGGTCCATGCCTCCGGTCTCGGGCTTGTAGTTCGATTCGGACGCATCGGCAACAACGTCAAACGGTTCGCCACGCGCCAAGGAGTCGCGGACAAACGCAACCCCCTCAGCTGAGGAATTCGGAACACGAATCAGTCGAAACACCGCTGTCGGAGGCGGATTGAAAGTCCTTCTATCGCGCTGGTAGCGTTGCTCGATGTCACGCCACGAGACATTGACGCGGTTGTTGATCTCACGCATGATGGTTGCACGAATCAGTGTTTCCTGCTCGCGCGAGCGAATGAACTCGTCTTCGGTCATGCCCTGTTCTTCAGCAAGGCGCTTCTGCGCAAGGCTACGGCTGCCGGAAGCACCACTGGCCAGATCGGCCCTTGCGCTGGCCAGAAAATACCGTAGGCCCTGCTTCTGCTCGGGAGTCAGGCGAGCAAGGGCTTCGGCACGCAACAGCTCGTCAGTCACGATGTCCTGGAGCCTTCGCTCGATCTCCGTCATGGCCCACGGCACCCATTGCCCACGCGGACGACGCTCGGCCTCGGCGGCAAGGCGAGCAGCCATCGGTTCGAGAAACTCATTGGCATAGATCGGCTTGCCATTGACGTCTCCGACCTTCGCCTCGACAAGCACGGCGCTCTCGATCACCTGTGCCGAACCCAACTCGATCTGAGGCGGGCCGGCACGCACCGTGACCATTTCCGACGCCGACCGCTCCTGGCCGTCCCTCGACTCGACCGCAACCGCAGCACTGGGGGCGACATCATCCGGAACATTCCTCGAAAACTCCGCAACTTCAACGAATCGCACTGCGCGTGATGGCGCAAACTCATGCGCACTTCGACAGGAACTCAGCACCGTCATAGCCAATACGGCGGCTCCGACACGCACCAGTGCTCGACTCATTCGACGACCCGTGTGATCCATGGTGCTCTCTTTACGTCTCATGCAGAACCTTTGAATCAATCGCGGACGACTCTGTCACGCTACCATTGGCTTTCCATCAACGCCTTGTGTAAGGATACCCCAAAATGTCCGACGACCAGACCCCGAAAATCATTGTGGATGATGACTGGAAGTCCCAAGCCCGGGCGGAGAAGGAAAAACTCAAGACCCAAGTTGAGACGACTGACGATGCCGACGCCGGATTCCCCGACAAGGTGTCCTTTCCCCACCTGCTCGAACTGCTTGTCACACAAACGCTCATGTACCTCGGTGCGTTTCCCGACCCCACGACCGGCAAGGCCATGATCGCTCTGGATGCAGCAAAATTTCATATCGACCTCCTAGGGATAGTCGAAGAAAGAACCAGGGGAAACCTGTCCGAAGAGGAAGAACGCCAACTCAAGGGCGTGCTTCACGAACTGCGGGTTCAGTTTGTCGAGATCTCGAAGGCAATCGCCAAGGCTGCCAAGGATGGCACCCTTCGATCGAATGATCCAACCGCCAAGGCCTGATTTGCAAGGCCTGCAAGCGCATTGTGCTGGAGAACATGCACGTGGGAAGTGAACAGAGTTTCTTGCAAGGGCATCATTTCTTGCTGCGTCGGCTACATTCACTGACTGGAATCGTGCCCATCGGCGCGTTTCTGATCATTCACCTCACAACCAACTCATCTGTACTTTGGGGCGCGCTCAACAGCAGAGCGGCATCTGCGAGCCCCACCGGTCGCGGTATCGAGACCTTTCAGCACGAGGTCTCTTTTATCAACGGCTTGCCTCTGCTTCTGCTGACAGAGATCTTCGTGTTGTGGCTCCCGATCGCGTTTCACTCGATCCTCGGCCTGGTCTATGCGTTGGGTAGTTCGAACAATGTGGCACGTTACGCCTATCAGGACAACCGCCGATACGTGTTGCAGCGGCTTACGGGGTATGTCGGGTTCGTCTTCATTCTGTATCACGTGGCGACGCTGCGATGGGGCTGGCACTGGCTGACACCATCGGGCACCGCGTGGAGTCATCATTTTGCCGCTTCGACACTCGCTGCTGCGCTGCGTGGCGACGAAGGTCGATGGACCATGGGCGGCGTGATCGTGTCGCTCGGGTATTTTGCCGGAGTCACGGCACTGGTGTTTCACTTCGCCAACGGACTCTGGACCGCTGCCATCACTTGGGGCCTGACGATCTCGACGCGAGCCCAGCGTCAATGGGGCATGGTGTGCTCGGCACTCGGTGCCGGACTGATGCTGGCTGGATGGTCTGCACTGTTCGGGTTCCTGTTTCTGGTCGATCATGGCGAGGCCCAACGCATCGAGCAGCGCATGATCGTCGAAAAATACGGGCAGGAATACTTCGATCATCTGATGGACAAAGTCTCGAAACGAGACAAGCAGGAGCAGGAAGCGCTTCTTCGGCAGGCGGCAAGCGCGCCTTATCCAGGGCCCGCCCCACGATTGCCCGAGTAATGCTGCGGACGAATCCCGTCGAATCCCCACCCGTCAGGAGTTTTGAAACGTGTCCAATACGAATCAACGTGTGATTGTCGTCGGTGGCGGGCTTGCGGGTCTGGCGGCTGCCATTCGTGTCGCCGAGGCCGATGTTCCGGTCGATCTGTTCAGCATGGTGCCGGTCAAACGCAGTCACTCGGTTTGTGCGCAGGGCGGAATCAATGCGTGCAACGAAGTCGCCCGGCAGCAGGGCTACAGCGAGTATCAGCACTTCGACGAGACGATCTATGGCGGAGACTACCTCGCCGATCAGGGGCCCGTGCTCGAAATGGCCAACTGGGCCCCACGCATCATCGATCTGCTCGATCGCATGGGCGTGCCGTTCAACCGCACGATTGAAGGCCGTCGCGACCTGAGACTGTTCGGCGGCTCGCTTTTCAAGCGCACCCACTTTTCCGGTGCCACCACCGGGCAACAATTGCTCTACGCCCTCGATGAACAGACGCGGCGCTACACCGCAGCGGGCAAGATCAACATGTGGGAGTTCTGGGAATTTCTCTGGCCCATCACGGTGGGCGAGGGTGAAGACCGCCGCTGCGTCGGTATTGTCGCCCAGGACATGCGGACGATGCAGATTCGCAGTTTCCGTGCCGACGCTGTGGTCATGGCGACGGGCGGCTGCGGGCTGGTGTTCGGCAAGTCGACCAACAGCATCATCTGCACCGGCGGCGCGGCCAGCCGCTGCTATCAGGCCGGCGCGTGGTACGCCAACGGCGAGATGATCCAGGTCCATCCGACGGCCATCCCCGGTGCCGACAAGTGCCGTCTGATGAGCGAATCGGCACGTGGCGAAGGCGGGCGTGTGTGGGTGCCGCGCACCAAGGGCGACGCACGCGACCCGCGACAGATCCCCGAAAACGAGCGCTGGTATTTCCTCGAAGAGCGGTATCCCGCGTATGGCAATCTCGTCCCGCGCGACATCGCGACGCGCGAAATCTTCGATGTGTGCGTCAACGATGGCATGGGTGTTGATGGCCAGAACCAGGTGTACCTCGACCTCACGCACAAGGATCCCGAATACCTCACGCGTAAGCTCGGCGGCATCATGGAGATCTACGAAAAGTTCGTCGGGGTCGATCCTCGCTTCAGCCCGATGAAGATCTTTCCTGCGGTGCACTATTCCATGGGCGGGCTTTGGACGCAGTTCACGCCAGGGTCGTACCGCCCAGCCCAGCCAGCGGGCGAGCACAAGCCGGGCATGACGCCCCCAGTGGGCACCGAGGTCGGGCTTGGGATGGCGTATGGCGCACCCAACAACATGATGACCAACATCGCGGGGCTGTATGCCTTTGGCGAGGTGAACTTCGCCTTCCATGGCGCGACGCGCCTCGGTGCCAACGCGCTGCTCTCGTGCATCTTCGACGGTCTGTTCAGCGGCGTCTCGGTGGTCAACTCTCTCTCGCAAGGTCCGGCGGGAGAGACGCCGGCCGAGGGCCTTGATGCCAAGGTCTTTGCCGACGCGGCTGCACGCGAGCAGGCCAAACATGATGCGCTGATCGCCTCGGTCACGCAGGGCGATCCCGACGAAACCTTCAATCCCTACGTCATCGCGCGCCAGCTCGGCGACGAGATGACGGCGGCCTCTACGGTTGTCAAGACCGGCCCCCGTCTTGAACAGTGCCTCCGCACGCTGTCCGAACTGCGACAGCGTTACGCGCGGGTCCGCCTTGGCGACAGTGCGGGGTGGACCAATCAGTCGTTGAGTTTCACCCGCGCGCTGGGTGACATGCTCATCCTGGCCGAATCGATCGCCCTCACGGGGCTCAAGCGGCGCGAGAGCCGCGGGTCGCACAAACGCCTCGACTTTCCTGACCGCGACGATGCGCAGTTCCTGTGCGCCAGCGTGGCCGAGTTCGACCCCGCCAGCGGCGAGCACCGCGTGTTCTACCGGCCGGTCCAGACTGACCTTGTGCGGCCGCGCGCCCGCACCTATGGCAAGACCGACGACGCAGCGGGTGCTCCTGCTGCCAAGGCCTCGCCCGCCGCGCTGGCCTCGACCTGATCCCGTTGCATCGTGTCCGCTTCTTCTTTGCGAGATGAATCCATGAGTACCGCACCGCACCACACTGCTGCTTCCCGCACGCCCGCCAGGGCCGGGCGTACGGTCCGCTTCCGCATCAAGCGTTGTGACGGCCCGGGCCAGCCGAGCCGCTGGGAAGAGTTTGATCTCTCGATCCCGCCGGGGGCCAACGTCATCTCGTGCCTGCAGCAGATTGCCGCCAGCCCGGTGACGATCGACGGCCGGCGCACGACGCCGGTCGTGTGGGATTCGGGCTGTCTCGAAGAAGTTTGCGGCGCCTGCACGATGGTGATCAACGGCAAGGTGCGTCAGAGCTGCTCGTGCATCATCGATGCGTTCGCCCCTGCCGATGGGGACGTCATCACGCTCGAACCGATGAGCAAGTTTCCGGTGGTGCGTGATCTCTGGGTCGATCGGTCGCGGCTCTTTGCCGACTTGCAGCGTGCCCGAGCCTGGGTGCCGATCGACGGCACCTACGCGCTGGGCGACGGCCCGCGCGAATCGCCCGAACAGCAGCACCAGCGCTACGTCATGAGCACCTGCATGTCGTGCGGCTGCTGCCTGGAGGCCTGCCCGCAGTACCATCTCCAGCCCGAACCCGAGGCGGCGGGCGGCTTTGTCGGGGCGGCGGTCATCAATCAGGTCCGGCTGTTCAATGAGCACGCCACGGGCGCGGTTCTTGCGGCCGAGCGTCTCGACCTGATGCTCGAACCGGGCGGCATCGCCGATTGCGGCAACAGCCAGAACTGCGTGAAGGTCTGCCCCAAGGAGATCCCGCTCACCGAGTCGATCGCGGCGATCGGCCGCGCGGCGACGATCCACGGCTTCAAGCGGTTCTTCACCGCGCGCCGCTGAGCGCGCCGCTTCGCCGTGAGCGCCCTCGCCTGCTACTTCTTCTTTTCCTCGAGCTTGATCGGCGGGCGCCACGCTGCGGCGCCGGGGATGCGGCGTCCCCACGTGTTGCCGTGCCGATCGCTGCTGCCGGTGAGGAAGCGCACGAGCATGCGGTGCACCATGTCCATGTTGGGTAGGATCCCGTGGAACCCGGCGACGCGCGACAGCGCCCGGTCGCCGATCTCCCAGTAGCCGTAGTCATCCGGCGTCACGACGACGAGGTTCGATTCGTCGAGGAACGCGGGAATCGCGCCCTCGAGGGGCACCGTGCCGTCGCCGCTCTGGCGTCGTTCGACCGGGGTTGGCTTGTCCCACAGGTTGCGGCGGTCTTTGCTCGAAAGAGCGAACTCCGGCTTGCCGCGGTGGAGCCCCACTTTCAGGCTCACGCGCGTCACGCTGTCCGCGCCGACGACACACAGATAGTCGTCGCTCGTCAGGCCCGCCTTGTCGAGCCGGAACTTCTCGAGGCGCTGGCGGTGCGCGCGGGCGGTGGCGAGCATCGCCGCAAAGAGCGTCGTTGCCTGGTCGCGGTGGTCCTTGCGGTTGAGGCCGTGCTGCTTGACGTACTCGGCGAGCGTCTCCACGATGCTCGGTTGCCACAGATCCGGGTCGTAGAGGCTCGTCGGCAGGCCGCTGCCGGCCTCAATCTCGATCCCGCGGCTCATCGACGGGATCAGGTGATACAGCGCGGGCGTCAGGCGTGCCGATTCGCGCTCGCGTGAGCTGGGCGGGCTGGCGCCGAGGTCGCTCGTGCCGGTGATGACCTTGATCACGGCTTCAAAGGAGCCGCGATACGGCGAGGCGAGCGTGGCCACTTTGCCGACTCTGGCCTTGCTGGCCAGCGTGTCGAGGCAACCCGCGATGATGAGGCCGCCCATCGAGTGCCCGATGAGGCTCACCTTCGGGTCGGTGTCGAAATCGCTGGCCGCGTAGTGCCGCAGCAGGCGGGTGCGCTCGATCACTTCGTCGATGAACGTCGCCAGCTGGGCCTCGACGAGCTCGAGCGGCTGGCGCCAGTCGTACGAGAACGGGTAGACGGGCACGCTCTGGTCGGGGCGCGGCGAAAGGTTGTGGCGGAGTTCGGCGATCAGCTCCTTGTAGGCGATCTCGAAGACCTGGTCGCTGCGTACCCGCGCCGGCTGGGCCGCCTCGAAGGCGACGTTGTCGGGATGCATGGCGATACGGTCGTAATCCTTGCGCAGAACGCTCCACACCGTCTCGGGCGGCAGCGGATAGTCGTCGCGAAGGTAGCTCGCGGTGATGCCGGGAACGACAATGACGGGGTCGGGCGGGCGGCTGGCCATGGGTGCTCCTTGTGCGGGCGGCTGGTCGCGGTGCGCCCGCTGCGCATCAGAGCGTACCACGGGCGGGCGTGCTCACGCGCTGGCGCGCGCGGGCGGCCCGCGGTGCTCAAAGCGGTGCGCGCAGGCCGGGGCTGCATGTGGTAGAGTGGCGGCCCGGCCCGGGGCCGCGCGGCGAGCGCGCCGGGCCGCGGCGCCGAGACACTGGATTCACGCCATGCACGACGACGACGCCCAGCACGACCTTCCCGCCGCCCCGCCGCTGCCGGCTGCCCGCTCGCTCGACGAGGCTTTGTGCGTGAGCTGTTCCTACCGGCTGGCGGGGCTCGATGCGGCGGGGCTGTGTCCTGAGTGCGGCACGCCGGTGGCGCGCAGTCTCATGGGCAATCATCTCAAGTTCGCGTCGCCGCAGTACCTGCGGGCGCTGCACACCGGCGTGCTGATGATCATCGTCTCCTTCGCGGGGCAACTGCTGCTCAGCGTCGTGTCCCTGGTCGGCGTGATCGGGATCGCGGTGGCCACCGGGACGGCGGGCATCGGCACGCCGGCGATCACGGTCTTTACGTTCGTCTCGGCGCTGCTGGGCATGGTGGTGGGGCTGATCGGCCTGTACGGGTGGTGGCTTTTCTCGACGCCGGACCCCGGTTTTCTGGGGCGTGACGACGGCGGGCAGGCGCGCCGGCTCGTGCGCGTCAGCGTGGTGCTGCTCGCGGCGATGTCGGTGATCCAGGTTTTCGGCGCGACGCCCGCTCTGGCGGCGCGGCCGGGGGTCATGATCGCCTCGATGCTCTTTGGCCTGATCGGGCTGGGCGTCACGGCGCTGTGGTACTTCTCCGCGATCCTTTATATCCGCTGGCTCGCCCCACGCGCGGGCAACTTCGCGGTGGTGGAGCGCACCCGTCTCTACATCTGGCTGCTCCCGGTGCTGACGACGGTGGGCTCGGTGCTGTGCGGGCTGGGCCCGCTGATCGCGCTGATCCTCTTCTGGATCATGCTCGACCTCCTGCGGCGCGATCTGCGGCTCATCCGCGCCGAGGCCGACCTGCTGGCGGCGGCGGATGGACCCGCGGGCGGGGCGTGAAGCGGCCACTGGGCCGTGACGCGGGGTCGCCCGCCCCGGCACGCTGCCCGGGAGATCCGGAGGCCGAGCGCGGCAGGAATGGCGCGAGGCGGGGCGAGGTGGTGTCGATGCGAGGTGATGTTTTGTCGATGCGACTTCATGTTTCGTCGATGCGAGATGATGTTTCATCGATGAATTATGACCGAGAATCGCGCTGATCACGACGTTGCGTCGTCCCGCCCGGTCCGGAATCGCCGTTTTTCGG
>JAANMU010001720.1_pt1 | contig 18635 bp, 16 predicted proteins | sample 7279701 | NCBI WGS metagenome assembly JAANMU01 (sample SAMN14094539, study PRJNA606508) | bioreactor metagenome | isolation source: A lab-scale SPAN reactor treating ammonium-rich wastewater day 57 | place: Ireland: Galway | collected 2017-03-13 | reverse complement strand
CAATGGTCTGATACGTCAGTATTTTCCGAAGGAGCAACAATTAGACAACGTAAAACAGGAGGAAATAGATGAGGTAATGAGACGATTAAACAACAGACCGCGAAAGGTGCTGAATGTTAAAACGCCAAGTCAAGTATTCTCAACATTTTTTCACTCTGTTGCACTTGACTGTTGAATCCGCCCAAGATAATACTAAACGGTTCCATAGATAAAAAAACACGCATAAATATTGTAATTTTGTAAAAAAGGCGGTGCAACCGGCTTATATCTGCCTAAATCACGTCGCTATCACTTTGTTAAATGGAATAAACACGTATGAACACATTCTTGCGATACTTTTCGATTACACTTTTATTTATCTTATTTGGAGCGCAAATGAGCGAAGCCGCCGAAACGCAAAAAAACGGCGAAAATAATCGGAATAACGAAAAGCCGGCCGAAATTCCGCCGCCGATTGTTACTAAACATACCCTTACAGTAAACGGAAAAAACATTTCTTATACTGCCTCCGCCGGCTACATGAAAATTTCTGACGAAGCCGGAAAGCACAAAGCAAGCATCTTTTATACCGCTTATGTAAAGGACGGCGAGCGTACCGAGTCAAGACCGATTACATTTGCCTTTAACGGCGGCCCCGGCTCGGCTTCATTATGGTTGCATTTCGGTGCGCTAGGACCAAAGCGCGTAGTTCTGGGCGATGAAGGCGAAATGCCGGTACCGCCTTTCCGCATTGTAGATAACGAATACAGTTGGCTTGAATTTACCGACCTTGTGTTTATTGACCCCGTAGGAACAGGTTTCAGCCGCCCGGCTGCCGACGAAAAAAAAGAACAATTTCACGGAGTTAAAGAAGATGCGGCATCGGTCGGGGATTTTATACGCCGCTATATGACGCAGAACAAGCGTTGGATGTCGCCCAAATATTTAGCGGGCGAAAGCTACGGTACTACTCGTGCGGCTGCTCTTTCGGGTTATTTGCAAGACACTTACGGAATGTATTTGAACGGATTGCTGTTAATTTCCAGCGTTCTCGATTTTCAAACCATTCGTTTCAGCGAAAGCAATGATTTGCCGTATGTCCTTTATTTACCGTCATATACTGCCACGTCGTGGTATCACAAGCGACTTTCGCCCGATTTGCAGGCAAATTTAGAAAAAGCCGTAAATGAGGCGCGGGAATTCGCTCTCGGCGAATACTTGCTTGCTCTTGCAAAAGGCGATAAATTGCCCGTCGCCGATCGTGAGCGCACAGCCGAAAAAATATCGCGATTCACCGGACTGTCGAAAGAATATGTATTGCAATCAAATCTGCGGATTAACAGCCAAAGATTTAATAAAGAACTGCTTCGCTACGAACGTCGCACGATAGGACGCTTTGACAGCAGGTTCAAGGGAATTGACCGCGATGCTGCCGGCGAAGGCCCCGACTATGACCCAAGCTATGATACAGGCGTTTACGGCCCTTTTGCCGCAGCCGTGAACGATTACCTACGCTCGACTCTCGGTTACGAAAGCGATTTACCCTACGAAATTCTTACCGGACGTGTTTACCCGTGGAATTGGGGCTCGGCAAGCGGTGGATATACTAATGTCGCCGAAACAATGCGCGAAGCAATAGTAAAAAATCCGAACCTTAAAGTATTTATTGCCAACGGGTATTACGACTTGGCAACTCCGTTCTTTGCAACCGAATATACCGTCGATCATCTGGCGCTCGAGCAGTCTTTGCGCTCAAATATCTCAATGGAGTATTATCCGGCAGGGCACATGATGTATGTTCAAAAATCATCGCTTATCAAGCTGAACGCCGATGCCAAAAAATTTATGGAAAGCAACGGTAAAAAATAATGCTGACATTGTTGCTTTCATCGTCGGACAGCGACATTGCGTATGCTGCAAAATTGTTGCAAGAAGGCGAAACGGTAGCCTTTCCGACTGAAACGGTCTATGGACTCGGTGCTTGTATTTTCGACGAAGCGGCCGTCAAAAAGATTTTTGCTGCAAAGGGCAGACCGTCGGATAATCCGCTTATTGCGCATATTTCCGCACCGGAACAAGCCGCCGAAATAGCACGTGATATCCCGACTGAATATGACGTTCTCTCGGAAGCATTTTTTCCCGGGCCGCTGACTGTTGTTCTGAGACGTAAATCGAATGTTCCCGCTATTGTTTCGGGCGGATTGGACACGATAGCGATAAGAATGCCCGCTCATTCCGCAGCACTTAAATTGATAGAGCAAGCAGGGCAACCTGTTGTTGCACCCTCTGCCAATAAATCCGGGCGGCCAAGCCCCACTTGTGCAAAGCATGTTCTCGACGATTTGAACGGAGAAATTGCGGCGGTAATTGACGGCGGAGAATGTGACGTGGGAATAGAATCTACCGTAGTGTCGTTGATAGACCTCGAACGCCCGCCTGTTATTTTAAGACCCGGTTCAATTTCTGCCGAAGAAATAGCCGCCGCATTGCAATGTTCCGTAGAGTATTCGACGGATAAAGATGTGGCCGCTTCGCCGGGTGTGCGTTATCGGCATTACGCACCGAACGCAAAAGTAGAACTTGTATTTCCGATGCAGAAAATACCGGAAATCGGGAATTGTTCAGTTGTTCTTGCTTCGTCGCCACCGCAAGAAATACCAAGTTCCGCAGAATTTCGATTCCTTTCTGCTGCAACGCTTTACGCAGAACTACGCCGCGCCGACAAAAAAAATGTCTCCGCAATTTTTATTCTGCTTACTCCGGATATTACGGCACAAACGGGCTTGATGAATCGCTTAACCAAAGCGGCATGTATAGCCGACGAACCGCAGAAGTAATTATACGCCAAACTTGTTTGTAAAACGCCGTGTTCCGAAATACCGGCAGAACATACTGCCGGAAAATAATCTTCATTCGTAATTGGCAATATGAAATAATCCTATATATGCGCCGTTACATTATCGGGTTTTTCGCTGCAATTCTTGCTCTTCAATGAAAAAAAACATATTTAACGGCGAGTGCGTTTACCGTTTGCCTAAATTATCGAGGTGTTTTTTCGCACTCATTTTTTTTCTTGTACCATTAGCGTCTTTCGGACAGAAGCTTTTGATTCCGATGGACGCTTCTCAAACCGACCATTTAAAATCCTACGGCATTGCATATTGGATTTTAACGCAAGGCGCAGAGGTAGATTGGTTGCTGAACTATCGCGGCGGCTCGTTTATGATGGATAATTCGCCAAAAACAGCAGCCGAATGTAGAATACGCGGTGTTTATTTTGAGGAGTTAAGCGGCTCCGAGGCAGCGCAAATATACGCCGAAGTACAGTCGGAAAACGTAAATATGGACGTGGTGAAACTTGAAAAACCGCCGCGAATAGCCGTATATGCACCGCCCGGGTTCAAGCCCTGGGACGATGCCGTAACGCTGGCTATGGAATATGCCGAAGTGAAATATACCAAAATTTGGGACGAGGAAGTACTGAACGACTCTTTGCGGAATTTCGATTGGTTGCATTTGCATCACGAAGATTTTACGGGGCAATACGGCAAATTCTTCTCAAGTTTTGCGGGTGTGCCGTGGTATATTCAGCAGGTTGCTCTTTTGGAAAGTACGGCGCGGAAATTAGGCTATGCCAAAGTTTCCGAATTGAAAAAAGCCGTAGTTGAAAAAATACGCGATTATGTGGTGAATGGCGGATTTATGTTCGCAATGTGCAGTGCTACCGACACTTACGACATAGCTTCGGCCGCAAAAGGCGTTGATATTTGCGAGGATATGTTCGATGGTGATCCGGCGGACCGGCAGGCCAATAAAAAATTGGACTTTTCGCGCACTTTTGCCTTTGAAAATTTTGCTCTGGAAATGAATCCTTATGTCTATGAATATTCAAACATCGACGTAGGGCCTACCACATTAAGCAATCCTTCGGCCGATTATTTCACTTTATTCGATTTCTCGGCGAAATACGATCCCGTGCCTACAATGCTAACACAATGCCATGCAAATGTTCTGCGCGGATTTTTGGGGCAAACGACGGCTTTTCATAAAAATTTGATAAAAAAATCGGTTACGCTGTTAGCCGAGCGTGAGGGAACGGACGAAGTAAAGTATATTCACGGGAATGTCGGACGCGGCACTTTTACTTGGTATGGCGGCCACGATCCCGAAGATTATCAACATGCAGTTGGCGATCCGCCAACCGACCTTTCTTTGCATAAAAACTCACCGGGCTATCGACTGATATTAAACAATATTCTTTTTCCCGCCGCAAAGAAAAAAAAGCAAAAAACCTAAATGTAACAATAAAACGGAAAAATGCGCCAAGAGCAGTCAAGTTCTCGGCGCATTTAGATTTACGCTATTTCGGAGTTTTACTGGTTATCTATTTGGGCGCGTTGCAGACGGCCGCTGTAATCCACGTATACCGTTTTCCATTCTGTAAAAATATCGAACACTGTCCAACCGCCTTCGCGATGTCCGTTGCCAGTTCCTTTTATGCCGCCGAACGGCATGTGCGCTTCGGCACCTATTGTCGGTGCGTTAATATATGTAATGCCCGCCTCGATGTCGCGTATTGCCTGAAAAGCCGCGTCAACATTCGCCGTGAAAATAGAGCTTGACAGACCGTATTCGCAATAATTGGCAAGTTCTATTGCATGCTCCAAATCTCGCGCTTTGCTTACTGCCAACATAGGCCCGAATACTTCTTCTCGGAAAAGCCGCATATCTTTGGTTACTTCGGTAAAAATTGTCGGCTTGAAGAAATTGCCGCAAGCTAAATCTCCGTCTGTGGCACGTTCGCCGCCAAGAGCGCAAAACGCACCTTCTCCGCGGGCTATTTGCGCATAATTTTCTATTTTCTCGAGTTGTCTTTTATTGATTACCGGGCCTACTTGCGTTTCGGATTGAAGCCCGTTGCCTAAGCGCAATGCGGTTGCTCGAGCGATTAGTTTTTCTAAAAAATCGTCGTGTATGGCCTCGTGCAGGATAAGTCGCGATGTGGCGGTGCAACGTTGGCCGGTTGTGCCGAACGCGCCCCACAGAACGCCCTCGAGAGCAAGTTCCATATTTGCGTCTTCCATAACGATTTGGGCATTTTTGCCGCCCATTTCCAACGAACATTTCTTGTTCATTCGTCCGCAATCGGCCGCTATGGCCTTGCCCGTAGCCGTAGAACCGGTAAAGCCTATTACTTTCACATCGGGGTGGGCTACTATTGCCGCGCCGGCCTCCGCATTACCGTGAATCACGTTGAACACGCCTGCCGGAAGTCCGGCTTCAGCCAAGATTTCGGCAAATATCACGCCCGAGTGCGGCGCGTCGTCCGATGGTTTGAACACCACAGTATTTCCGCACACGAGAGCCGGAATAATTTTCCAACTCGGCACGGCAACCGGAAAATTCCACGCAGTAATAATTCCGCAAACGCCGACCGGGTTGCGAAAAGAAAGATTCATTTTGTTGGGCATTTCGCTTGGCGCATTATATCCGAAAAGTCTGCGCCCTTCGGTTGCTGCGTAATAGCAAGTGTCAATAGCTTCTTGTATGTCGCCCCGTGTTTCAAACAGCGGTTTTCCCATTTCACGAGTCATTATCGCGGCGAGTTCGTCTTTACGACGCTCGAATATATCGCCTGCTCTACGCAAAATATTGCCACGTTGCGGTGCCGGAACAAGCCTCCATGAATGAAACGCCGCGCTTGCTGCCGCCACTGCCGCGTCTGCGTCCGAACTGTCGGAAAGCGGAAATTCGCCTATAATGTCGCGCGAGTCTGCCGGATTTATATTCTGAAATACGCGCCCGTTGTTTGCGGGAACGAAAACGCCGTTAATGTAATTGCTGAATTGTTGCATAAGTCCTGCATTATTGATAAAAGAACGTATTGTAGGTTTGGCAGTTACAAAAATATCGCTTATTTTTCACGTAACGAACGAAACGCTATGCCTCTGTTTTCAAAATAAAATTCCGGCATGCGTATAATCTAAATTTAATTCTATTCAGAAAAAGTATGGCTATCGAACCCGGAAACGATTATTTATCGGAAGAATTGCAACGGCTAAAAGATGAAAACCGTAAACTTTGGGAGGAAAACAAACAACTGCGCGAACAGCAGTTCTATCTTGAAGGTCCGAAATCGCGCACAAAAGAATTTCTCTTTGCAATAAAAATATTTTGGGAATTTATTCGCGGTTTCCGTGCTTTGCATTTCGTCGGGCCTTGCGTTACGGTATTCGGTTCGGCACGATTTGCAGAGGGGCATCAATACTACGAGCTTGCGCGGAAAGTAGGGAAGGCATTGACGAAACTCGGCTTTGCTGTTATGACCGGCGGCGGCCCGGGTATTATGGAGGCGGCTAATCGCGGCGCATTCGAGGCCAACGGCAATTCGGTTGGGGCGAATATTACTCTGCCGTTCGAGCAAAAACCAAATCCTTATATGCAAAAATGGGTGGATTTTCGCTACTTTTTTGTTCGTAAATACTTGTTGCTCAAATATTCTTACGCTTTCGTGGTTATGCCGGGCGGTGTCGGAACAATGGATGAACTTTTTGAAACGCTTACTTTAATTCAAACTAAGAAAATTATTGATTTTCCCGTTGTACTTATGGGAACAAGTTTTTACGGCGAATTGATTACTTTTCTCGATAGAATGGTGCTTGAAGGCACAATTGCGCGTTCAGACTTAGACCTGTTTCTGCTGACCGATGACGTAGATGAGGCAATGGCACATATTCAAAAATATGCAGTCGAGAAATTCCGTCTCAGAAAAAGTAAAATGCGTCCGGTTTTAGGCGAGGGATAATTCGGCGAAAAAACATTTGTTTTACTTCTGGATTTTTGCGTCGGTTAATTATTCAACGCAGAATTTAAAATCCGCCGATAATTAAAAGAAAAAAGAGAATAACAGCGGAAAATAACGTGCTGAAAAATAATAAAAAATCCCTTATATTTCAAGGGATTTTTTGTTTAATCAGATTTATTTGGCATTATCGTAAATTATTCCGTATCGAGCAGAGAGGCGGGGAATGATGCGGCAGCGTCGGCAAATTCGGCATCTTTCGGGCCGGCTACATTTTTCATTACGGCAATAAATTGGTGCGGCGAAGAGGTCATGCGCAATTGCTGACCGTCGGAAGAAGCGGATGCGAGGCGCGATGTCCAACCAAGCCTTGATTTTCCGTCAAGAACCAATTGCGGCGCGTAACGACTGTCGAGTGCAAGTGAGATTTTGAAACCGACTTCGCGTCCGGCGTAAAATTCAGCCAGCGAAGCCAAGCGCAAATACATATTTCCCGTAGGGAGCAGACTCTGAAATTGCTCGTAGGTTAATTCCGAAAAGCAAATCTCTATATCGGCATGCTGGTCCCACACCTTAGAGCCCACTATTGCAGTTTTACCCAAAGCATTGTTAACTCCGTTGGTTCCAATCTTTGTGATTTGGCTTTCTTCGAGAGCGTACCATTTCCCGCAAAATGAGCGAACTTCGACTTTAAGACCGAAAAAATTACTCAATACCGTTTGCAATCCGACTACAGAGCGTGGTTTTTGTGCCATTATGCCGGCAAATCCCAGCAAGAAACGGTCGCTCATGCCGAGTCGGCCGCGTAATTCGTCCATTCCGAGCCCAATCAGCGAGAATAGATAGCGGGCAAAATGACTTTTCTCCGGAGGCTTGAAATCAAAAGCAACGCGATGACGCTTGCGAAGCCTATAGAAAATAGAAATAAGGCGATGATTGAAAATATCGAGAAACTCGCGCATGGTGTGGTCTTTTTTGCGCGAACGCTCGATGATAAGTTCTGTGTAAGTAGGCGGAAGCGGCCCGAAATGTCCGGCAAGCCCCATAAAATTGGCAACTATTTCTGCACGACGCTCGCCTTCGTTAACAGGTCGAATATCGGCAAGGTCTGTGGGCGGAAACTCCAAGCCTACCGATGAGCGAAAACGTACCGCTTCGAGCGCGGGGTCAATATCTTCGCCTATCGGATTTGCAGTAGAGATGCGCAATACTTCAAAAAGCCGTGCCGCCTGATAAAATTCATAGCGATATCCGGCTGCATACATATCCGATTCTACAGAACGATTTGTTCGCCTGTCATTGGCTGCCATCGCTTCCATTCTCCTTTCCGCTGATTGCTGCGTATAACCAACTGCGTGAATGAATTAACCGAAGTGTAAAGTGCGAAAAACCGATTGAGAACGGAAGCAAGCGCAAATGCACTTCCGCCCACGTACATATCGTTATTAAAGCGCAAAGTAATTTCATAGCCTCGGCAGAAGCCTCGCCATGCATCGTTGCCTATGCGCCGCACCACGCGCCGAGCTGTCATTTCCTCTATGCCCGCTATTTGTTGATTTACAGACGGGTCGTCGCTGATATTGTACAGCTGCAATATCTCGCGAAATGCCATTAGTCCGTCGTTACCATTGGCTAGTGACAGAAAGTTCAGCGAAAGATGAGAAATAAGCCGCCACAGCGACGCACCGGCATAAGGCGGGTCTAATTGCGGCGTTGGTTTCGTGATATTTGTAATTTCAGTTACGGGAGCCGGTTGCTCGATTGTTAATGTAGTGGATACGGGTATTTGCTCCGCCAAATGCCTGTTCATACATAAAGTATGCGCGTACACGATTTGAGTGGGAGGCTCTACCGGACGATAGTTCAAATCCAAAAAGGAAAGATACATTTCCGTGCCGGGTAAATCGTCGCGGCCGGTCAGTTGCATACGTGCATACCAATATGAACTGTCTTGCGGCGATAAATCTTCGCTATGGCGATACGAGAAAAAAGGGTCTATGGTATGCCCGCTGTCGGTTACGTCGGACGCGGCACTGACTTTCTGAATCGAGTAAACCTCAGTGGAAAACTCGCGGCGCATATCGGGTACGAGCTGATATTCCGAGCGACGATGGTCTAAACGAATAGGCTCGCTGATTTTCGGAAAAAGATTGATAATAGGCGCACAGCCAAGCTGGAAAGTGTCTTTGCTGACGGCAAGCCGACTTGGTGCGGTTTGGTCTAACAGAAACAGAATATCAACGTAGTTTTTTGAATCATGTCTGTCCAAATTATGCAAATCGAAGAAGAGGAATTTCTCCGGGAAAGCGAAATACTCTTGCAACAGACGATATTGCGGATGAGAATTACCCGAAAACGGAAGTGCCTCTTCGTCGGCAGCAAAGCCGACGTCGGTAATGGAATCTTCGGGCAACATAATCGGCCGCATACTGTCTTCGGACAGCAATGCAATGCCTGCTACATTACAAAACAGCAACTCGTAAAGTACATTTACAACAGTTTTTTCGCCGTTCAGATAAAAGCGCAAAGTGTTCGGCGCGATTTCGCGCATAGGTGCGCCGAGAGCTTTTATGCGCAAGCGCAGGACCGTGGCTACATTATGTCGCGTGTCGAGGAAGTCATACTTGGCTGTAGACTCAAATCCTGCAAATTCAACTTCCACAGGCAATAAATTAACCGGATAGCAAGTTCTGAATTTGATATTTATGCCTTTCTGCGAAGCGGCGTTTACTTGTGTGTGTTTGGGCAATGTATATCCGGCTGTTAATTTTCCTTGTTTCGGGTCGGGTTTGAAACGCGCTATCGCCATAGAAGGCGTAGGATTAAGATAATGCGGATATAGCAGGGAAAGCAATGCGGACGTAACTTCCGGAAATTCGCCGTCAATTTTCTTCTGAATCCTTGCCGTAAGAAATGCGAATGATTCAAGCAAACGCTCCACGTGCGGGTCGGGCGATTGGTCTACGCTCAACTCAAGACGTGCTGCTATTTTAGGATACTTTTTCGCAAATTCCAGACCTGATTTGCGCAAATACGAGATTTCGCGCTGATAATATTCGAGTATATCGCCGGTATTATCGGACTTCATTAACTTCCGCCTTCCCGTGCATATTATTGTACAATGTTACCGTAAAAGATAATTGCTCAACGATGTTTGCCACCATTATTACGCCGTCTAATCTAAGCATAAGCGAACGACTGCCTATATCGTAGCGTTCAAACGAAATTTTTGTGCGTTTAATTCGCGGCTCGAACGCCGAGATTGTGCGTGCCAGCAAAGCGCACAGTTTATTTTCTTTTTCGGGAGTTAAAGGGTGAAACAATGAAAAAAGATCGGGTATGCCGTAATTAAACGTTACGGGTGTTTGTTTTTCCAGCATAAATTGCGGTATTGGCGATCGCGTATTCAGCAACCACGTTATTTCGCGACGCACTGATTCGCGTAACTCGTTTTTATTCAACACTTTGAACGTCTGGTGTTCTATCGGAACAAGCGGGTACTCGTCGGTAAGCCGTTCCAACAAAGGCGGCCTTGCTCCTTGTATTTTTTGCATCGTCATCGGCAAAACTCCGGTTTGCAACAATATTATTATGCTTTGTCGCTTTATGTTATTTGCTAAATTACGAGATTGCTTTCATTTTAGATTTATTTTTCCCAAAATATACGATATTTTATATTTTCACTTGTCGCCGGCGCGATTGTTCAGCGTAAATTTCTTGTTTCGGCCGTTTGTCGAAAACTATGCATAAATTACTTTGTTGACAGCTATTTATGGCAAAAAAATTAAAAACACAATACAGATGCAAAGAATGCGGCGCGGTTTCGACTCGTTGGAGCGGGCGTTGCCATCAATGCGGCGCGTGGGAATCTCTCGTAGAGGAGATAGAGCGCGAGGAAAATGCCGTGCATCGCGGTAAAATAGGCGATTTATCCGTAGCACCGTCGGTAGCGGGCATTATGCGGCTTGGCGATATAGATAATGCGGACTCGCCGCGTATTCGCACGGGAAGTGAGGAATTCGACCGCGTGCTCGGCGGCGGCATTACGCCGGGCTCGCTGATATTGGTAGGCGGCGACCCTGGTATAGGCAAATCAACTTTGATGCTTCAAATGTGCGCCGCAATAGAGCGATTTAATCCGCTGTATGTTACGGGCGAAGAATCGCTTCGGCAAATTAAACTTCGTGCTTCGCGCTTGCCCGAACCGCCCGAATCGTTGATGTTGCTTGCCGAAACCGACATAGGTGTTATTCTGCCCGCAATTGCTGGGGCAAATACAAAAATTGCGGTTATAGATTCGATACAAACAATGTATTCCCAATCGGTTGATTCTGCACCGGGCGGAATTGTGCAAGTGCGCGAATGTGCGGCCGCACTGATGCAATTGGCGAAACGCAACGGTATTGCAATATTTGTAATCGGGCATGTAACCAAAGACGGTATGATAGCCGGTCCCAAGCAATTAGAGCATTTAGTTGATGCAGTTTTGCAGTTTGAAGGCGATAAGACGTATTCCTACCGTATATTACGTGCCGTAAAGAACAGATTCGGTTCTACCAATGAAATCGGCGTATTCGAAATGGTGGAAGCCGGCCTGCGCGAGGTGCCCAATCCGTCCGAAATATTTTTGGCGCAACGCAATCGCGAAGATTCCGGCAGTGCCATAGTTGCCACAGTTGAAGGAACGCGCCCGCTTTTGATAGAAGTGCAGGCTCTGGTAACTCCTACGGGCTACAGTGTGCCGCAACGCAGTGCTACCGGTTTTGAATACAGGCGGTTGCAAATGATACTTGCCGTATTGGAAAAACGGTTGGGAGTGGATTTCAGACATCAAGACGTGTTCGTAAATATAGCCGGAGGAATTTCGTTGAACGATCCTGCTATGGATTTGGGAGTGGCGGCTGCGATAGTCAGTTCTTTGCGCGATGTTCCGCTCGACTCCACTATGGTAATAATCGGTGAAATAGGTCTTTCCGGTGAAGTGCGCCCTGTTTCCGCCATAGACCAGCGGCTTGCAGAAACTCAAAAACTCGGCTTCAAATCTGCACTTTTACCTGCGTCGAACGCCGCTAAGGCGTTGCGGCCAAAGGGATTGAATCTTATTCCCGTTGAGCGTATCTCGCTCGCTTTTACGCAACTTTTCAAATAAAGGGCATTTACAGCCTTTGGATATTTTAACCGAAAAAAAGCCGCCCCGATTGTATTCGGAACGGCTTTTTTTTATTTTTTGCAGACGAATTACTGACCGATTGAAGCACGATAGGCTGCCGCGTCGAGCAAAGAGTCGAGTTCTGCGGGATTGGATAATTCAATTTTTACAAGCCAGCCGTCACCGTAGCAGTCGCGGTTCACAGTATCTGGCGCGTCGTTAAGCGCGGCATTTACTTCTATGATTTTTCCGCTTACGGGTGCATATAAGTCGGAAACGGTTTTTACTGCCTCGATAGTACCGAAAATATCGTGATTCGACAATATTGCGTCGCCGTTCGGAATATCAAGATAAACAACGTCGCCGAGTTCGCTTTGGGCATGGTCGGTAACGCCAATAGTACCGATATTGCCTTCGACGCGCACCCATTCATGGTCTTTGGTATAGCGTAAGTTTTCCGGGAAATTCATGTCAGCTCCTGTTTATGGATAAAATCGAATCGTGAGTTATACTTTCCAATCGTGAGTATCCACGTATTTTGTATCGAATACGCCGGCGATAAAATCGGGATTATCCATCATCTTACGATGAAAAGGAATGGTTGTGTGTATCCCCTCAATTATAAATTCGTCAAGCGCACGTTTCATTTTGGCTATTGATTCGGCGCGAGTAGGTGCGAACGTAATCAATTTGGCCACAAGCGAATCGTAATACGGAGGAATTGCATATCCCTCGTAGATATGCGAGTCAATTCGAACACCGTGACCGCCCGGAAAATGTAAGCTCGTTATTTTGCCCGGCGACGGGCGGAAATCATGATGCGGGTCTTCTGCATTTATGCGGCATTCGATGGCATGCAATTTAGGCTCGTTTTGCGCCACAGATAAAGGCAAGCCGTATGCAATGCGAATTTGTTCGCGCAACAAATCAATGCCCAGAGCAAGTTCCGTAACCGGATGCTCCACTTGAATGCGCGTGTTCATTTCCATAAAGTAAAAGCGGCGATGCTTATCCACGAGAAATTCGATTGTACCCGCGCCTTCGTAATTTACGGCTTTTGCTCCTCGGACGGCTGCTTCGCCCATTGCAGAGCGCAGTTCGGGAGTCATAATAGGCGAGGGCGATTCTTCTATAAGTTTTTGATGCCGCCTCTGTATTGAACATTCACGCTCGTTCAGATGCGTTACATTTCCGTGCGAATCGCCGAATATCTGTATTTCTACGTGGCGCGGCTCTTCGATAAACTTCTCGATATAAACATTGGGGTTGCCGAAAGCGGTTTCGGCCTCGTACCGTGCCATAGTAAAAAGATGCTCGAGTTCCGACGGGTCGGATACATATCGCATACCTTTACCGCCGCCACCCGCAACAGCCTTAATCATAACGGGATAGCCTATTTCCGATGCAACAGACGCGGCTTCTTCAAGTGTTTCAACGATGCCTTGACTGCCCGGCACAACGGGTACGCCGGCTTCGCGCATTGTGTCTTTTGCCATTGATTTATTGCCCATTCGCACAATTGCGTCGGGGCTGGGACCGATAAATCTTATGCCACATTCTTTGCATATTTCGGCAAACATTTCGTTTTCAGCCAAAAAGCCGTAGCCCGGATGAATTGCATCGGCTCCGGTTATTTGTGCCGCCGATATAATCGCCGGAATATTCAGATAGCTGAGTTTGCCTTGCGGCGGACCGATACAAACCGCTTCATCGGCAAAGCGCACGTGCAAAGAGGTTCGGTCGGCTGTGGAATAAACCGCAACCGTCTTTATATCCAACTCTTTGCAGGCGCGTATAATGCGCAGGGCAATTTCGCCTCTGTTTGCGATTAAAACTTTACGTAACATTCGTCTGTTAATCCGGTTGAATGATAAACAACGGCTGATTATATTCCACAGGCTGTCCGTTTTCCACAAGGACTTTCATAATCATTCCCGCACAATCAGACTCGATGCTGTTCATAAGTTTCATCGCTTCCACAATGCACAATGCGTCGCCAACGGATACTCGACTGCCGACTTGCACAAACGGCTCGGCTCCCGGATTCGGCGCACGGTAGAATGTGCCGACTATCGGAGAAAGAACAGTATGCTCGTTGTTTATTGCAGGCGCGGGTGCGGCGGAAACGGGTATCGGTGCAACGGGTACGGGCGCGGGCACAGGTGGAAGCGCGGGTGCGGAGTACATCATTGGAGCGGACACTAACTCCGGGTGTTGTCGCGAGATATGAATATGATTGCCGTCGCTTTCCACGCTTAATTCCGTAGCGGTGCTGTCATCGAAAATTTTGAGCAATTGCCGTATGTATTCGAGATCCATCGTAACGACTCCTTGATAAGTTGCAAGCGAATAAAAAGAGCGTGTATCTCAGCAAAAATCGAAGAAACACGCTCGGTTTGTAAAGTGTCGAGATTTGGAAGCCTATTCTTTAACCCGCTCGATATAATCGCCGGTGCGCGTGTCGATACGCAGTAAATCGCCTTCGTTTACGAATATCGGAACATTGATAATTGCACCTGTCTCAAGGGTTGCAGGCTTCAATACGTTGGTCGCTGTATCGCCGCGCACTCCCGGTTCGGTAGCCGTAACGCGCAAATGTACATGAGGCGGAAGGTCAGCCGAAAGGCAGGTTACATCGTTGAAAGCAAGCTGAACTTCCTGTCCTTCTTTCATAAATTTTGCCGTATCGCCAACCACAGTCGAATCTACGAAATGTTGCTCATAAGTATTCGGGTCCATAAATACGTAAGCGTCGCCGTCACGGTAAAGATATTGATAATTGCTGCGCTCAACCCGTACAAATTCAATGGTTTCGCCGGAGCGGAAACGATTCTCGAGAAGTTTGCCTGAGCGCAATACGCGCATTTTTACCTGATAAAACGCCCGCAAATTGCCCGGCGTGCGGTGCTCGGACTCTAAAACGGTACAAAGTTCATTGTTGAAACGTATTACAGCGCCCGGACGCAAATCTGCCGTTGTTGCCATAAAATTCCTGTTTGTTGCCAAATCCTTTTCTTGTGAGGTCTCGGGCGGATTCGAACCGCCGTAGGAGCTTTTGCAGAGCTCTGCCCAGCCACTAGGCGACGAGACCAATTGTAAAGCGGCGCAAAAATACGAAGTTTTCCGCAAACAATCTAAATCTTGAATGATATTGAACAGCTTCCGCTTGCCAAATGACGGCCGTTTCGTATTTTTGCCACGCTTCCTTAGCTCAGCCGGCTAGAGCAACTGACTCTTAATCAGTGGGCCAAGGGTTCGAGTCCCTTAGGAAGCACATAATTTAAGCCCTTTGCAAATAATAACTTGCAAAGGGCTTTGTTTGTTTCTAAGCGATAAATAAAAAAGTTTTATATTTGCAAGTAGTATGAGAGTAGCCTTAATTCTAAGGCTTTCCTTGTACCATTAGGTACAAAATCTCGGCATCCAAAAACGGTATTACTCAGCAATCCAATACGTCCGATATTTTTGCCGATTCATTGTAAAGCATTGTGTGTAAAGCGTTTCGCAACCAGTTTCCACATCAAAACCGCCCAATACGCGCCTATTAAGCCGCCGGCAATTACATCGCCGAGATAATGTTTGCAAATTGCTGCACGGCTAAAAGCAACCAATGCGCCTGCCGACCAAAACAATATACGAAAGCGCGGAAAAATCAAGCCTAATGCAACTGTTGCGCTTATAGCAGTGGCAGAATGACCTGAAGGGAAAGAGTTGCGGCCAAAATCAATCGCAAAAGCGAAGAAATCGAAGCCATATAGCCCGTTTTCAAAGAATTTTACCGGACGATAGCGACAAATCGTTATTTTCAAGATGTTTACGGCAATTCCCGAACCGGCAACAGATGCGAACATAAACAACGATTGCAATGCAATCTGCCTTTTCAGTTTCCAAAATACAAGCGTAATTATCAATGAAGGAGCAAGTGTCCAAACCGAATCGCCGGCATCTGTAATAATTTCAAAAAAGCGAATCGGCCATATTCCTGCAATACTATTGAAAAACACGGCGAGCGGCAAATCTATTTGCCAAATGCAAATTCCGCAAAAAATAATCGCTGCAATCGGTAAAAGCCATTTTTTCGCGCTGTTCATAAGATCTACACTCCAAAACGCCCTTGTCGTCCGCGTTGCCTGCCGCGCATAAATTCCTCGGTGCTCATAATTGGTTTGCCTTCCGGTTGTATTTGAAGCAGGAATAGTGCTCCCGTGCCGCAGCTTACGCGGAAACCGTCGCTTGACATATCAAATTCACCCGATTGGGCAGAATTTTCATTCTGAACGTCGGCTATGGCGCAGCGATAAATTTTAAATCGCTTGCCGTCGAGCATAGTCCACGCGCCGGGAACGGGCGAAACGCCGTGTATGAAATTGCGAATTTCACACGCCGATTTTGTCCAATCTATTTCACATTGTTCTCGAAAAACTTTTGGTGCTGGCGTGGCTTGTTCATTGTTTTGCGGCTCCGGTTGAACGCCTGCCCATAATGCGCAGCAAGTATCCGCGGCAGCTTGTGCCGCCAAAGGCATAAGAGCGGCGTATAGTTCGCCGGCCGTCATTCCGTCGGGAATTGCGATTGACTTGCGTAGAACAATATTGCCTGAATCAACTATGTCGTTCAGCAAAAAAGACGTTACGCCGCTTTCAGTTTCGCCCGCCATAATAGCCCGCTGAATCGGTGCCGCGCCGCGAAATTTAGGCAATAAACTCGCGTGAACATTAAAAGTTCCGAGCCTTGCCAATGAATAAACCGAAGCAGGCAAAATTCGGAAAGCAATAACGCATATAATATCCGGTTGCAATGCGGCAAGTTCGGCCTGAAATTCTACATTGCGCAAGGAAACGGGTTGCAAAACAGGAATTCCGAGTGAAATTGCCGCGGTTTTAACGGCCGAAGGCTGCAATTTAAGTCCGCGCCCGGCAGGTTTATCGGGAATTGTAACAACGGCTTTTATGCTAAATTCTTTATGTAATGTTTCAAGAGCAGGAACGGCAAATTCCGGCGTTCCCATAAAAATCAAATTCATAATTCAATGCAGTATTTATCTCGAAAATCAGAGCAATAGTCTGTTCTTGTTCGTAAATTTGCCGACAAAGTATTACAAATATCGGCGTAATCCTTTATTAACGGTAATATGATTATCACTCTTCCCACAATAGTCAGCAGTTCGCGGATTTTGCTGGCACCGTTAGTGTACGTTTTAATCGTTGCGGAAAGTGCCGGCGCGTGGCATTGGGCAGCAATTATTTTTTTCGTAGGCGCGCTTACCGATTATGCGGACGGCTGGTTGGCACGTAAACGAGGCGAAGTTACGAGTTTTGGCGTATTCTTCGACCCTCTCGCCGATAAAATTCTCGTTTCTGCAGCCTTTTTTGGTTTTGCCGAAGCAGATATTTTACCGCTTTGGTTAGTTGTAACGGTAATTGTGCGCGATGTAATTACCACTTTGTTGCGGTCTTATGCCGATGCCGTCGGGCAACCCGTTGTAACGTCGCGTGCGGCAAAAGCCAAGACTTTTCTGCAAATGAGTTTTGTGGTTTGGTTGCTTGCACTTGCCTGGCTCGGAACTGCAAATTTTACTTTTTCCGCACATGCCTTATCGCTGCTTAAATCCGACATTACTCTTTATGCAATGGCGGCTGTAACAATTTATACCGTGTGGACAGGTGCGGAATACCTTTGGGTAAATCGCGAAACGACGCGCAGTTTTTTCGTGAAAGATATGCGCGAATATACTTCGGAATGGCTCGCCACCGGTTGCGGGTATCTCTATCGTCAGGCCGAGGTGGTGGACAGGGACGCGCTGGCGGCGGCGGGGGCGCTGGTGCAGGAGACGCTCCTCGGCCAGCCGATGCCGGACGAGGAGCAACTGGTGACCCTGCTCGCTTACTATCAGTTTTTGCGCAGCCACAAGCAGGCGGACGGCTTTCTGGATCTGGCGCGGGCGAGGGAGTTCGGACGTCACCTGGCAGAGGCCTGAGGCCGCAGGTCAGCGGCAGCCTGCCATTCTTCTGATACCCTCTAAGCAAAGGACAAAACCAAGGACACACAGATGAGTTATCTGATCCTGGGCAGTGGTGGATTGGGGGGAGCCCTGGCCCATGGGCTCGCCAGCCGTGGCGAAGAGTGGTTGCTGGCGGGCAGACAACTGCCCAAAGGGCTGGATCCGGCCTGCTATTTCCCGTTGCAGGAGGTGGACCCGCTCTCCTTCGACGCCCTGTTCACCCTCTATGACACCGCCACCCTGCCGAATGTGGTGATCAACACCATAGGTCTGCTGCACGATCTCAGCCACATGCCGGAGCGGCGAGTGGAGGAGGTAACCCCCCAGTGGCTTGGCGAAAGCCTGCAGGCCAATGCCTGGCCCCACCTGGCCCTGGGTGCCAGCCTGAGCCGGCTGATGACGTTCGAGAGTCGGCTGTGGCTTTGTACCCTCTCCGATCTGGCGGGCAGCCTGGAAGAGGCTCATAGGGAGCCTGCTCGCCGTTACAGCTATCGGATGAGCAAGGCAGCCCTCAACATGGGATCCCGGATCCTGGCCGCCGAGTGGGCCGAGCGATTCCCCGGTACCGGGGTCATCACGGTTCATCCTGGGCTCATGGATACCCCCATGCAGCAACCCTTCCGACAGGAGATTGACCCGGCCCTGTTGCAGGATCCCGCCCTGGTGGCACCGCAGTTGCTGGATCTCCTGGCCTCGCTGAACCA
>JAANMU010001719.1_pt1 | contig 18638 bp, 14 predicted proteins | sample 7279701 | NCBI WGS metagenome assembly JAANMU01 (sample SAMN14094539, study PRJNA606508) | bioreactor metagenome | isolation source: A lab-scale SPAN reactor treating ammonium-rich wastewater day 57 | place: Ireland: Galway | collected 2017-03-13 | reverse complement strand
GCGCGCGGTGAGCATCAGCAAGTCATCAAAATCCACCGCCTGATTGCGCGCCAGCAGCGCCTGGTAGGCCTCGTAGATCCGCGCCACCGTCCGACCATGAAAATCCATCGATTGCTCGGCGAAGGCCTGCGGCGTCAGGAGATTGTTCTTCGCGTCGCTGATCGCGTGTTCGACCGACGAGGGCGTCCAGTTCTCCGCGCGCAACTCGCACGCCTCAATCGCCTCACGAACGAGCCTGGCCCGGTCGCCGTCGTCAAGAATTGTGAACGAGCGCGACACCCCCGCCGCGTCGGCATACAGTCGCAGCAGCCGCGCGCACAAACTGTGAAACGTGCAGACCCACATCCGCGCGTACGGCCCGTCGCCCAGCGCGCCTAGCGCCGCGATGCGATCGCGCATCTCGCCCGCGGCTTTGTTCGTGAACGTGATCGCAAGCACCTGATCCGGCGAGGCAACCGTCGCCGCGATGTACGCCGCTCGCCGCGTGATCACGCGCGTCTTGCCCGACCCGGCCCCCGCCAGCACGAGCAGCGGCCCGTCGGTGTGCGCGACGGCCTGCCGCTGCGGCTCGGTCAGATCATCAAACAATTCGTCCGTATCCATGAAACCTCGCCCCGATTCGCACGCATTGTAGCCGCCAACCGGCGCGCGGGCGCACCGGTCGCGCGGGCCATTGCGCTCGCGCGCCGGTTGCTGGTATGAATGTTCGCTTGGCCGCCGTTACTTGTTCAGGACGAACTTCAGCGCGTCGGCCAGGACCTCGTCCGCGTCGGACGGATACGCATGGCCGCCGTCGTAGGCCTTGACCGAGACCTTCGCGCCGCTTTGTTTGAACTTCTCCGCCGCCTTTTTGTTCGAGTCGAGAATCTCGTCCTCGTCGTCGGAGCCGTACAGGATGCACACGCGAAGGTTCTTCACGGCGTCTTCATCAAAGGCTGACTCGGACTCCTTGCACAACCCGCAAACCGGAATCGCACCGCAGAAGGTATCGGGATTGCGCAGCGCGAGGGAATAAGCCAGCCAGCCGCCCTGCGAGAAACCGGCGATGACAATCTTCTTCTTGTCGATCTTCTGCTTGTCCATCACGTCGTCGATCGCCGACATGATGTTCTCTTCGATCTCGTCGAGGTTGTCGCCCCAGTTGTACGACGAGCCGCGCTGATTCGTGCCCTGCGGCGTCAGCAGGATCGCCCCGATGCTCGCCGCCGCCTCGCGCCACGTGTCCTTCTCGTCTGCCGCCGAACTGCCGAACCCGTGCAACGCCACGACGAGCGGCGCCGCCTTGCTCTTGTTCAATCCCTTGGGCGTCGTCACCTCGTAACGGAAGCCGACCTTCTTATCGGCCGAGCCGCGCTGACCGCCGCGCGCCGCGGGAGGCCGCACGTTCTTGGCCTTCTCCAGCAGCTTCTTGTAACGCGCGTCCTTTCGGATGTGATCCAGATCGCTGTCGCCTTCCATCTGCGCCGCCATATCGCGCGTGAAACCGCCGCCCGCGCCGATGGCCTCCTCCAGATACTTGAGCGCGTCGTCCGTGTGCTTCATCAACGAATGCATGCACGCCATGTTGTACGACGTGAGCGAAATTAAGCCGCCCACTTCCGACGCCTTGGCGATCTCGTACGCCTCGGTCGCCAGTTTCAGCGCTTTTTCCTTCTCGCCGGCGCTGGAGACCTCGATCAACTCCTGCGTCAGCTCGTTGATTTTGTCGCTCGCCTCCTGCGGCGACAGCTTCTTGACCACTTTCTTTGGCTTGGCGTCTTGCTTCGGCTTCTCGCCTTCGTCCTCATCCTCGGGTTGTCGATCACTTGCCTTCTTCACCGGCGCGGGCGGGTCTTTCTTGCGCGCATCCGCGACGCCGCCGCCTTGCTTCGCGTCCGGAGTTGCGGCTCGAATGCGCCGTACAAGATCGCGGAAGCGATCCTCTCCGCGAATCGTGCGAAAATCCGAATCCTCGATCAACCCGTCGGCGTCGCGATAGCCCGCGTCGATCGCTTTCTCCAGCCACTTGTACGACTCGTCGTGCTTGCCGGTCAGGCAGTTCATGCACGCCACGTTGTACATCGCGTACACCTCGCCCGGCTGCATCGCCTGAATCTTTTCGGCCGTCTTCAGCGCCGCCTCATAATTCCCGCCTCGATATTCCTTCCGCAGTTGCTTCTGCAATTCCGTCAGGCTCGCCGGCTTCTCGTCCGGCCCGGCGTACGATACCGTCGTCGTGAACGTCGCCAGCGCCAGACCGGCCGCCGCGACCCACACACAAACACGGCCACAGCTTCGCAAACAATTGGCCCTCGCCGACCGGCCATCGCATGCCATACCCACGCCGTCCGTTGCGACGGCCCGGCCCGACTCCTTGCGCGTACTCATGGTTGTGTCTCCTCGCAGACTGATAGGTGTCTATTCCTCTTTGGTTGGCTTGCCGCCGGTATTATAACGCGAACCCGGCCGCAGGGCCGCAACCCGACCTGCGGGGTTTCGGCGGCGATTGGCGTGGCACGGCCTATTTGTCTGTGTGATCGAGCTGTCCACTCTGCCAGTATCTCACCGGCCGCCGCCGACGGCTCAAATGCGGCTGCCCAGCGGTCGCACAGCGTTCATCCCTCGTGTCCGAAGGCCCAGTCAGCGGATATGATGAGTGCGAGGCGCCCGTAGCTCAGCCGGATAGAGCATCGGATTTCTAATCCGACGGTCGGGGGTTCGAATCCCTCCGGGCGCGTTCCAACCCGTGTTATTCCAGCGCCAAGCCGGGCAGCAGCGCATGCCGCCGTCATGTCGCGACTCTTCACGGCAGCCGCTCCGGTAAGAAAAAGGGTAAGCGCCGAGGCCCGTCGCGACCTGCCCGCGACGAAGGGATCGGTGTCGAGAACATCGCCCGCACGACGCTCTACCCGTGGCTGCATTCCACGGCCCTTCCGGGGCCGGACCTCACACGACGGCCAACAGACTGGTGATACGTTGCGCTTCAATGGTGGCAGGTCGATGGGACTGACGTTCCCTGCGCCGCTTGCTTTTCCGACCAGATTCGGATTACGCTGCATGCGAGGCGGTCGCCCGTGACTCGAGACGCGAGTCTCTATTTTCGCCTTACCCGAACACGGGAAAGGAACCTCTCGGCCTCGCATCGGAGAATCTCCATAACATCGCTGCGTCTTGGCGGGGCACTCGCGGTCTTCCTCATGCTGCCGTTGGGTGGATGCGAGCAGCCACCAAACCTGCCGGGTTCGGTCCAATGCAGTGGCGGCATGCCGATCAACGCGGCGGCCGGAATGAGAATCGCGGGCTTTATCAGCGACACATACGACGTGTACCGGGAGTTCACCGATCCGAACTCGTCGGACACGCGCGAGGAACACAAGACGACTTTGCAGGTTGACGTCGATCTGACCATTGGCGCAGACGGCACGTCGGTGTACGGCACGGCCGAGGTCACCTGGGAGCGGCACGACCGACGAGTCTATCGCCAGAACCCCGGCGTTTGCGCCGACGGGCAGCTGATCGACTCCAACACGCGGAAATGGACCGTGAACCTGACCGGTCAGTTCTTCTGCACCAGCGACGGCAAACTCGGCATCATGGCCGACGGCATCACCGACGGGAGTGACATTCCCACGACGCTGCGCTATCACGACTACGGCTGTCACTCTGGATGCGAGCCTTGTTACGACCAGACCAGCCCCACCAGTGAACGGGTGACGTGGGACTCGATCTTTGAAAGTGGCTTCACAGGCAACGTGCTTGAGATCGTAACGAACATGACGGTGCCCGCTCCGTTCAGCAGGTCGTGGGACCGCATCGTTCATCTGGAGATCTTCACCCCTACCTTCTGACCGGCCGTTCACATCGCGATCGCTTGCCTGTTGATAGTGATTGCTTCGTCGAAACGCGCATGACGCCTGCCCGTGGCGTGAAGCGAACACCGACAACGCAAAACCAAAGCCCCAGGAAATGAGCACCGCTATTTCGATCACATCATTCGACACGAATACTGAAGCCCCCGGCAAGCTTGCCGGGGGCTTTCGAGTTCGCGATTCGCGTCGGGCGCCCATTCTCATCGCATGAATCGATTGGCGCTCAAGACGCTCATCGTGAATCGTTCTTCGCGCGTCGTCGTTTGCTCGCGTGCGGATTACTTCTTCACCTCAAACTCCGCATCGATCACATCCTCATCCTTCTTCGAGCCTGATCCACCGACGCCCGCGCCAACACCCTCGCCGCCTGGCGCGCCGCCGCTGACGCCGCCGCCCGCCTTGGCCGCCTGCTCGTAGATGATCTTGCCCAGCGTCTGGCTCGCGGTCATCACGGCTTCGGACGCCTTCTTGATCGCGCCGGCGTCGTCGCCCTTCAGCCGATCGCGCAGGTTGTTGATCGCGCTCTCCACCTTGCCGCGCTCGTCGGCCGGCACTTTCTCACCGTGTTCCTTGAGCGTCTTTTCGGTCTGGTAGATGAGATTGTCGGCCTGGTTCCGCGCGTCGATCAGCTCGCGCTTGCGCTGATCGTCGGCGGCGTGACTCTCGGCCTCCTTGCGCATCCTCTCCACTTCGGCCTCGGACAGCCCGCTCGATCCCTCGATGCGAATCTTGTTCTCCTTGCCGGTGCCCAGGTCCTTCGCCGACACATGCAGGATCCCGTTGGCGTCGATGTCGAACGTCACCTCGATCTGCGGCACGCCGCGCGGCGCCGGCGGAATGCCCGTCAGGTTGAACTTGCCCAGCGTGCGATTGTCATTGGCCATCGGCCGCTCGCCCTGGAGCACATGGATCGTCACCTCCGGCTGGCTGTCGGCCGCCGTCGAATAGACTTCTTTCTTGCTCGTGGGAATGGTCGTGTTGCGCGGGATCATGGTCGTCATCACGCCGCCGAGCGTCTCGACGCCGAGTGACAGAGGCGTGACATCCAGCACGAGGATGTCCTTCACGTCGCCGCCGATGATGCCCGCCTGGATCGCCGCGCCGACGCCGACAGCCTCGTCGGGGTTGACGCTCTTGTTCGGCTCCTTCCCGAAAATCTCCTTGCACAGCCGCTGCACGGCCGGGATGCGCGTCGATCCGCCGACGAGGATGCACTCGTCGATGTCGCCCGCCGAGAGCTTCGCATCCTCCAGCGCCTTGAGCACCGGCCGCCGACACCGCTCGGTCAGCGGCTCGGTGATCTGCTCGAACTTGCTCCGCGTCAGCGTCAGGTTCAGGTGCTTCGGCCCGCTCGCGTCCGCCGTGATGAACGGCAGGTTGATTGCCGTTTCCATCGAGCTGGACAGCTCGCACTTGGCCTTTTCGCAGGCTTCCTTCAAACGCTGGTGCGCCATCGGATCTTTGCGCAGATCGATGCCGTACTGCTTGCGGAACTCCTCGGCGACGTAGTCGATCAGCACCTGGTCGTAGTCGTCACCGCCCAGGTGCGTGTCGCCGTTGATCGAGAGCGTCTCGAAAACACCTTCGCCGACATCGAGAATGGAAATATCAAACGTGCCGCCGCCCAGGTCGAAAACGGCGATCTTGCCGCCCTTCTTCTTGTCCATGCCGTAGGCCAGCGCCGCGGCCGTCGGCTCGGGCAGCACGCGCTTCACGTCGAAGCCGGCGATGATGCCCGCCTCCTGCGTCGCCTTGCGCTGCGAGTCGTTGAAATAGGCCGGCACGGTGATGACGGCGGCCGTGACCTTCTCGCCAAGATAATCTTCCGCCGTCTTTTTGAGGTCCTGAAGGATCATGGCGGAGATTTCCGGCGGCGTGTATTCCTTGTCGCGGATCTTCACCTTCACCAGTTCCTCGGCGCCGCCGGTGATCGTGTAGGGCACGAGCTTCTCTTCCGAGCCGACTTCGCTGTGCCGCCGGCCCATGAATCGCTTGATGCTGAAGACGGTATTCGTCGGGTTGGTCACCTGCTGATGCTTGGCAACCTGGCCGACAAGCCGCTCGCCCTTGTCCGTGAAGGCGACGACCGAGGGCGTCGTCCGCGCGCCCATGGCGTTGGTCAGCACTTTAGGCGAACCCGCTTCCATGACGGCGACGACCGAGTTGGTGGTGCCGAGGTCGATTCCGATGATCTTGGCCATATCGAATCACGCTCCTTGCCTGTGAGTTTTCAAGTTCATGTCCCGCGATACCCGGCGGCAAACGCCCGATGCGCAGGGGCCAGCCAGCCCAAGGGCAAGGTGAATGCCTAAGCTTCCGAGATTGGCCGGCGACCGAGAACTATCTATAACTATATTTTTTTTCGATACTTACGGCTTACGTAGAAGGATGCGTCCCAGCCCGGATCGCGTCAAAGTCAGGGCGGACTGCCATCCTGACATGCCGCAGTGGCGGATGGCGGGCCGCGTCCGGCCGGTCGAGCCGCACCAATACGCCGCTCGACGGGTATCCGAATCGGCGGGAGAATGAAGACATTCCACTTCCACGGGTCCGCGCCGACACGGCGCTTCGTACAGGAGGTCTCCCATGTTCAAACGCCTGATGGTCCCCATCATCGTGTTGGTCTTCGCGGGATTCTCGCGCGGCGAGGAGCCGTTCGCGAAGATGAGCTTCAAGGAAGCGTGCGCCGCCGCGAAGCGCCACAAAAAGGTGGTCCTGATCGACTTCTACACGACGTGGTGCGGGCCGTGCAAGCGCATGGACAAGACCACCTGGAAGGACAAGAAGGTCATCGCGTGGATGAAGGAGAAAACGATCGCGCTGAAGGTCGACGCCGAGGCGGACGTCGAACTCGCAAAGAAGTACGACATCGAGGGATATCCTACGATTGTCTTCATCAAGCCGGACGGGACGGAAATCGACCGCCTCGTCGGCGGGCGCGATGCGGACGGTTTTCTCGAAGACGCCAATGCAGCCCTCTCCGGCAAGGACGGCGTGGCGCGCGCGAAGGAGAAGCTCAAGGGCAAGGAGAACGATCCATCCCAGCGCATGCAGTACGGACGTTCGCTGGAACAGAAAGGCAAATACGACGAAGCCCTGGATGAATACCTCTGGTGCTTCGATCATGGACTGGAGCACAATCCCGCGTTCTCGGGCGTGCGATTGTCGTTCCTGCTCTCCAACATCCATCAATTGAGCGCGAAGCTGCCCCGCGCCCGGGACGAGCTGCTCAAGCGGCGCGACAAGGCCGAGGCCGCGATCAACAAAGGACCCAGCCGCAACGATGATGCAAATCCAGCGCGGAGCGGCGCCATCATGGAGTTTGTCGCCATCAATCGAACATTCGGAGATGACCAGAAGACACTTGAACTCTATGACAAGCTCATCAAGCAGGGCGAAATCGACGGCGTGGTCGCCCGCCTGTTGTTAAGGGAAGTTTCCGGGCAGTTGATAAAGGATAAGCGCTACGCGGATTTGCTGAAGGGCGTCGGCGACCCGAAGGCGTACGTGGTACAGGCCATCACTCAATTCGAGCAGATTCAGGCGATTACCAAAGCGCAAGCCCGTGATCACGCAGAAGAAGTCGCGTCCATGATGAAGCGCAGCCTCATGGAGGAGTGTACACCGGTCTTCGAATCACTGGTCGGAACCGATCAGACCAGGCAGGCCAATTCGATCTCTAAGAAGCTCATCGATTTCGACGGCTCCGCCGACACGTATGTCACGCTGATCCAGCGCGCCGTTCGAGCCGGCAATAACGAGATGGCCCGCAAGCTGGCGGCTTCCGCCGAGAAACGTCTCGAAGGCGAGGACGCCGAACGTGTGGCACACGCCGCGAAGGACATTCCGACGGAATGAGGCGCTGTGCCGCCCGGAACAAGGCCGCCGGGAAAGCGGTGGCACGCTCTCCCGGCGGCGGCACATGGATGGGATTATCCTTGAGTGAGGCCCGTCAGCGGCGAGGCTGTGGGTCGATCGATTCCAGTTCGTCGCGCAAACGCTCAATACGCCCTGCGCGCCCCGGCTGCATGGCGGCGGCGGCGGTCCGCGACCATCATGCCCATTGCCACCATTACGACGCCAAGCGTGGCCGGCTCGGGGACGATCAGGTGCTGACTGCGCGGGTCCGAGCCGCTCTTAACGATGAACGACGACGACTGATAATTCCCTACGTCGCCGGGGAGCGAGCCCAGAAACGTATTCGCCAGGCTCCGCACGTTCTCGGAGTCGACGAGCTTGAAGTTGCCCGCGAGCAGATTCAATGACCCGCCGAAGTCCGTCACGACCTCCCAGATGGCCACCTGCAACGCGGCTGCCTTCAGAGCCGTGTCAACCGATGGCGCGTACGTGTCATACAGGAACGCCGCGGCGCGGCCGCCGTTGATGAAATCGACCGTCGCCGGCGTGGCATCCCAGGAGGACTTCACGGTGTTATTCAAGTCAACGCAGTACGCCGTCAGGTTCTGGCTTTGGAACGTGATCAGAATCTGCCCGGCCTTGTTGGACTTGTCAATTTCCGACAGCTTGTAGTTGACCGTCTGGTTTAGCCCCATCCCGTTGAACGTCACGGGCGAGGCCTGCACGATGGCGGCTCCAACCAACAAGGCAAACGCGGCGACTGCTATGCGAATCTTCATGGCTTCCCGGCTCCTTTCTTACGGCTGGCCGTCGTGTCGGTCGTCTCCACAACCGCTGGTTCACGACGCCACGCCGCCATCGGATTCAGCAACCCCCGGGCCTTGAGCAAAAAAAAGATCGCCTCCATTCGGTGGGCGATAATCGAACTCAAATGCTTCGCAGAACAGCCCGGACGTTCGACCTTTCAGGTTGTATGGGTTGCACCGAATCTAAGACCTCGCGAAGCGAGGGCATCGCCGGGGAGAGGACCAAAAAAACTGACCCGCGCGGAACGCGCGACGCGCGATTTCCGGATGAACGACCGACGGCGTGTTTGCAGGATCCGATGGTGTAGAGAAAGGGAAACGATTCAGCGACCGGTAAGCCACGCGATGGCAGCGCGAACGTCCGCTTCGGACGGCTCGGCCCATTCAATTGAGCCGATCGCGCGAGGCAATACGAATCGCACGCGGCCGCCGGCGGATTTCTTATCCGACGCGAGCTGTGCGAGAATCGCGCCCGGTTCCAGCGGCCGGTCCAGTCGAGTCGGCAAACCCAGCGCCGCGAGGAGCGATTCAACGCGATCGCGCAGTGCGGCCGGGAATTGCGTTAGTCGCACCGCCAGTTCCAGCGCCGCCGTCATTCCCAGCGCCACGGCCTCACCGTGCCGAAGGCCGTATGCCGATTCCGCCTCCAGCGCATGACCGATCGTGTGCCCGAAGTTCAGCGCCGCGCGCCCGACGCCGTTCGCGGAGGCCTCGCGCTCGTCGGCAGCGACGACGGCTGCCTTAATCTCGCAATTGCGGCGAATGAGCTGAACAAGTGCCGCGTCGTCGCGAGAGCGAATCGCGCCGGCGCGCTGCTCGTGCCAATCCAGAAACGCCTCGTCGGCGATGATTGCGTGCTTCACCGACTCGGCCAGCCCCGCGCGATAGTCCCGCTCGCTCAACGTGGCCAGGCACGACGTATCGATGCAGACCCGTGCCGGCTGGTGAAACGCACCGATCAAGTTCTTGCCCGCGGCGTGATTGACAGCTGTCTTACCACCAACGGCCGCGTCGCAACAGGCTTCCGTGGTCGTCGGGCATTGCACAAACGGCACGCCGCGCAGCCACGTCGCCGCCACCAAGCCCGCCACGTCTCCCACGACGCCGCCGCCCAGGGCGATGATGGGTTCCTCGCGCGCGTGGCGTCCCTCGGCGAGCGCGTCGTAAAGCTCGGATGCGACGGTGAGCGATTTTGAAGACTCCCCCGCAGGAATCGTCATCAACGATGCAGCTAAGCCCGCGCCGGCGAGCGACGCCAGCGCGCGATCGGCATAGAGGGAGCCGACGTTTGTATCAGTAATGAGCGTCGCACGCCGTGCGCCGGGGCAGCATGATCGCACCGTCGCGCCCAGATGATTGAGCAACCCCGCGCCGATGTGAATGGGATACGATCGCTCGCCGAGTTCAACGGTCACCGAGCTGTGAGAGGTTACTGTCATTCGGGCGCACCGGGTGCCCGCTCGCTCGCGCTCGGGGCTGGGATTCGTCCTTCGATCTGCACTAGCGCGGCACGAAGCTCAAGGTCACGTGCACGATCGTCCAATAGAAGAAACTGTCCTTGCCGACCACGACATCGAGCATCGTCGCGCTCTTTCCGAAGCCGTACACCGAAATCGCCATCAGCACGGCGACCATCGCCGCCATGCCCAGATGAAGCGTCATGAAGCCCGGCCGCGTCGTGCGCAGCCAGGCCCAAACGCCCCGCGGCGGCGACTGGGGCGGATGCCGGTCGATCAGAAACAGCGCGAAGAAATACCACGCGACGAAATGCGTCAGCACCCAGATGTCAAACGCGCCCGAACCGCCCAGCAATGCCAGAACGACGACACCCAGCGAAAACAGATACACCGCGAGGATCGGCCGATGCACGCGCCAGAACCCCGCCCAGCCGCCGGGCACGCCGCGCGCCATGCGATGCAACACGAACAGCGCCACGGCGACCATTGGCAGAAACATCGACATCAAGCGCATCACGAACGGCCAGTCAGCCGGGAAGAAATTGGCGAGGATCGGATCGATGATCTCGTAACGCTTCTGCGAAATCTGCGTCGCCGCGGGCCAGAAGAGCGACGCCAGCAGGCCCAGCAGCAGCACCTGCAATACGCCCATCACGCGCCCGTGCGACGCGACCGCCTCCGGCGGCATGTCGCCATACGTCTTATAGAAGAACGCGTCATCGCGGAAGCCGTGAAACAGGAAATAGAAGTAGAACAGAAACACGGCGAAGGCGTTCTGATTTCCGCCCACCCGCCGCCACACCAGGCACAGCACGACTGACACGCCGCACAGCCCGATGAACGCCAGACGATTCTTCCACTGGCTCATCCGCCGCGACGACACGAGAAACAGGATGGCGATGATGAAGTGCGGGATGCCCATGATCCGCATCGGCACCGTCGTCGGATTCTTGAACATGCGAAAATCGGTCGGCCGCGTCTCGCCATCAAACGGAATCCACCACTTGTCAATCGCATAAAGAACCAGGCAAACGCCAATCGCGCCCAGCGTCCAGGCGATCGCCCGCAGCCAGTAGCGCACCGTGCGAGTCTGCCAGAGTGACGCGGGCAATTCGCTCGCCGCGTCGGCCGAACCTGCCCCGGAGAAAGCTGATTGGATGCTGGCGGTGGTCATACGAACATGTCGGCAGCCGTCTGGCCAAGCCGCGAATCGGGCGAGAACGTGTCCTGAATCGTAGCAGCCTGACGAAACGGGTCAAGCCGGTGTGCGTGATCTCGACGAGCAGGCTCACCGGATAAGCAGGCGGCCATAGCGACCCTGTAGTTCGATCGTGTTGACCTCTCGCCGGTTCCCGGCGTTTCGGCGTTTTGGCGTTTCGGCGCCCAACCCTTATCATCCCGCGTTTACGAACCCCCAGTGAGATACACCATGCCCGATCTCGTTCCCGTCCATGGCGGCCTGGCCGCTCCCGTCGATCGCACCGTCCCCGCGAACCGCCTCAAGGACTTTGAGCGCGAGGCCGCGACGCTCAAGGCCGTGCCCGTCGATGACGCCGATCTGTCCAGCGTCTATCGCTTCGGCGACGGCGCACTCTCGCCGCTGACCGGACCAATGAATCACGACGCGTGGCAGCGCTGCCTCGATGAAGGCGCGATCGAACACGGCGGCAGGAAATATGCGTGGACCATCCCCATCTCGCTGCCGGTCGATAGCGATACCGCCGCGTCGCTGAAACCGGGCCAGAGAGTGCAATTGGTGAATTCGAGGGGCGCGGCCGTCGCGATCCTGACAATCGGCGATATCTTCTCCTACGACAAGCCCCGCTACCTCAAGGCCGTCTACCAGACCGAGCGCACCGATCACCCCGGCGGGCGCATGGTCATGGGCGACAACCGCTCGATGCTGCTCGGCGGCGAGATCGAGGTCCTGCCGCAACCGAAGCACCCCGACTACGGGCAGTTTGTGCTGCGTCCTACTGAAACGCGGAAGTTGTTTGCCGAGAAGGGCTGGACGCGCGTCGTCGCCTTTCAAACGCGAAACCCGCTTCACCGCGCGCACGAATACGCACTCGTCTACGGACTGGAAACGCTCGTGCGCACCTGCGACACCGCCGGCGCGGTGCTCAACCCGCTGATCGGCGAGACCAAGGGCGACGATGTCGACGCCGCCACCCGCATGCGCACCTATCGCGCGCTGATTGACCAGAACGCCCTCGGCCAGGGCGACAGCGATGCCGCCCTATGGAAGACAAAAAGCTACACCCTTCACGACCGCGTCATCCTCCTCGGACTCGACATCAAGATGTTCTACGGCGGACCGAAGGAGGCCGTCATGCACGCCATCTACCGCCAGAACTACGGCTTCACCGACATCATCATCGGCCGTAAACACGCCGACGCGCCCTACGACGACGGTAAGGATATCTGGGACGGCCTCGCGGCGCAGCGCATCTTCGATTCGCTCGGCGGCCACCTGGCGATCAAGCCTCTCAAGGTGGGCTTCGCCGCGTTCTACGAGAGCGTCGGCCGCGTCGATCTGGTTGAGAATCACGCCGACGAGAAACCCGTCAGCATCAGCGGGCGCGAGATCCGGGAGCAGCTCCAGGCCGGCACGCTGCCCGATGCTCGCATCATGCGACCGGAAACGGCGCGGATTCTGATGGAGAAGATGAAGAAGCAGGGATGAGTCGAATCCTCGCGCTCTTCCAGCCGGGTTGAATCGCGTTTCCGACGGACTTTGGAAACTAGAAATCCTGCAACGCACTGCAGTTACGATTTACATTCGTCCATGAAAATCGCTTTCCGGCCGAACGCCCCCATGCTTGAATGGGGATCGCGGAGACGATACACTGGGTCTCGACTCGTCGCGCGATTCCGCGTAACGCATGGCCTTTCATAAGGCGTCTGACTTAATCCACCCTCTGCCGGTTTTCTCCGGTTAGGTGTTGACGCAAGAAGGAGACGCAATCATGCCCCCTCGACAAACCACCCACCGAACCGTCTTGGCCCTCGTGAGCCTTTCTGGGATTCTTGTCACCGCAGCGGCCTCGGCCCAGAACCGGTACTTCCCCCCGAACACGCCCTACGTCCTGCCGAATGGCGTTACCGTTCAGTCGTACGGCAATGCCTTCACGCAGTTCGACCGGGACGTCACCGACAATGTGAAGGGTCTTAACGCCGGCACGATCAAGTTCGACTACAACACGTGGAACGGCGCCGGCAATCCCTCTATCGGTGGTGGCGGCGCGCTCACCGGCGGCTTCTTCATGGCCAACGGCATCACCGTCAAGCCTGACTTCACCCTGCACTGGATTCAAATCGTCACCCGCGATACGGACACGAACGGCAGCAACGACTGGGGGTTCGACGAACAAAACCAGAACGGCCCCTTCCCGGATGCCGACGCCACGTCTCCGTTCTATCCGTACGAAGACCTGCTTCCCGGCGTGAACCCCAACCCCGCCCCAACGATCGGCTTCACCGATTTCCCCGCGCGGCCCTACGCATGGGGCGCTCAAACCTGGCAAGCTGAACTCGCCCTCGTCTGCACGGCCAACACGGCCGGTCAGAACGGCTTCCGCGAGGGTCGCGTCGTCGGCTCCTTCTTCTGGGGTTTCGGCGTGCAGGTGAATCCGAACAATGCCATCACGCGCGCCGAGCCGAGCTTGTGGGGCATCGCCACGAACGATCTGATCAACACGTTCAACTCGTACTACGACGGCATGTCGCCGGATGGCCAGGTGACGCCGAAGTACACCTTTGCAAACAATACAAATTGCTTCGTCCCAGAGCCGGGCACGGCCCTGTTGCTGTTCGCCGCAGCAGGGCTGGCGCTCCGGTGCCGAACGCGCCGGGCCTAATGGCCTCGCGTATTCGCTACGAGTATTCATCGCGTATCTGCCGCGCGTTCTGCACCAACTCAAACAAAAAGCCCCAGGCAATTACCTGGGGCTTTTTTTATTCGAAGCGGCGTTTTCTTGCGGAAACGACGCGTTGCGTTGCGACGAGAAACACGCCGGATCTAGTAGCAAACTCGGCGATCTACGCCGCCGGGTGCCAGCCCGCGTCCACCCAAAGCGACCCGCTCACGGCGCTGTTGCGCAGCATGAACACGATCGCGTCGGCCACTTCATCGGGCCGCAGCAACCGCCGCAACTGCGTCTGCGGCAGGATTGCCTGGTCGATCAGGTCCTCGCCCAGCGCCCGGACCATCGGCGTGTCGGTGTAGCCGGGGTGGATGATGCTGCATCGCACGCCGTAGAAAATTGTCTCTTTCGCCAGCGTCGCCTGGGCGCCTTCCAGCCCCGCCTTGGCCGTCGCATACGATATCTGCCCGCGGTTGCCCGCCGACGACACCGAGCCGATCAGCACAATCGCCCCCTGCGTCCGCTCGGCCGGCTCCCACCGACCCAGCCCGCGCTTGACACGATCCTCGGCCACGCTCGCGACCGCCTCCAGGGCCCAGTAAATCGGCGCGATGAGATTCACCGCGAACACCTCTTCGATGTCCTTGCGAGGATAAATGTCCGCCCGGCCCGTCTCCTTGTTGATCTTGACCGCCAGTCGGTCGCGCGTAATCCCCGCCGCCGGCACGCACACGTGTACCGGGCCGAATCGGCGCTTCATATCGCTGTAGACACTTTGCCGAAACTCGTCGCTCGTCACGTCGCCCACGAACGGGAACATCACCTCTCTGCCCGTGTCGGCGTTGATCTTCTGCGCCGTGTCGTGCATCGCCGGGCTGCGGTCCACCGCCCCGATCGCCGCGATTCCCTGCTTGATCATCGCCTCGCACGTCGCACGACCGATGCCGCTGGCCGCGCCTGTGACGACGGCTGTCTTACCAGTCAGTTCCATACATCACCCCATTTTGTTTTTTCGAAAGCCCGCTGGGAGCTTCCGACTTCCCTGTTTCCACGATCTTCCGCGACGAATCCTCACGTCGCGGCCCCACTACAACTTCTCACTCCGCTGCGCCAGCCACTCCACCGCCTGCGGCCACAGCTCCTTCTGCGCCTTCGAGCCGACCGACAGGCCGATGTGCCCCGCCGGAAAGGTGATCGCCTTCCGATCGCGCGAGCCGACCAGGTCGTTGAACGGGGCGCTCTGCCCGCACGGCACGAGATGATCGCCCGACGCCATCAGATTCAGCACCGGGCAGGTGATGTTTTCCAGTTTCACCGGTTTATTGCCCAGCCGGAACTGACCCTGCACTAGCATGTTGTTCTGGAAGAAGTCCTTCACGAACTGGCGGAACGTCTCGCCGGCGACGGGGATGTTGTCGTTCACCCACGTCTCCATCGCGAAGAATTCCTCGAGGAACTTCTCGTCCGTCATCTTCTCGTAGAAGCCGAGGTACTTCTCGATGTAGTTCGACACCGGCTTGAGCATCCCGAACGAGCCTTGCAGCCAGTCGGGCACGGCGTTCCCGAACGTATCAATCACTTTGTCAATATCAAACCACTTCGGGTCGGTCCACACGGCCAGCAGGCTCTCGCGGTTGGACCAGTCCACCGGGGCCGCCATGAGGATGAAGTTCATCACCAGATCCTGATGCAGCGACGTGTAAATGGCGCTCATCGTGCCGCCCATGCAGTAGCCCAGCAGCGACGTCTGATCCTGACCGGTCTCTTCGCAGACGTGCTGCACGACGTTGTGCATGTACCGCTCGATGTAATGCTCGAGCGTTAGGTGCCGATCGGCGATCGTCGGCACGCCCCAGTCGATGAGGAATACATCAAAGCCGCCCTTGAGGAACTGCTGCACCACGCTCTTGTGCGGCAGCAGGTCGAGGATGTACGGCCGATTCACCAGCGCGAAGACCAGCAGCAGCGGCGTAGCATGTTTCTGCTCGACTTCCGAGCGATAGCGCCGCACCGTCAGCTTGTCCTCGCGATAGGTCACGTCGTACGGCGTCGCGCCGACTTTGACGTTCTTTGCAATCTCCATCACGCGCGGCATCGCCGCCATGCGCTGGAAGAAGCCGTCAAAATCCGGCTTGAACGAAGCCGCCTGCGGGAACATGTTCAAAAACGGATTGCTCGGAATCGTGCTCATCGTCACCTTCTTGACTCGCGCTGACGCGCGTCTCTTGACAGTTCATTAAACGGCGAAGGCCGCCAGGCGTGAGTCGTCGGCGGCCGTTCGCTTACTCGCGTCGTCGGGTCGGAGCTTTGCGAGGCCGGGCCTTGCCGGCGTCTCGGTTCGATCGGTCAGCCGCGGGTTTACCCCCGCGACCGTCTTCCACCGCTGCGACACGATGCTCCAGGTCCGACAGACGATTCAGTATCCGTGATTCGATGTTTCGAAGCGTGCCGGCCAGGTCGGTGATGTCCGTCAGGCTCGGCGACTGGCTGCCCTGGTGAAGCCGCGTCAGGAACTGGTCGAGTTGCTGCTTGAAAGCCAGCGACTGATCCATCGACTGCTTCATCATCGAGAGGAACTGCTCGGAGCGCATGAAATCGTCGCAGTACTTCGCGAGCGAGTCGAGGAACATGCGCTGCATCTGCTTCACGGCGTCGGCCGAGGCCGTGCCGGGCGAGGGCGGGGCCTGCGGCGCGCCGAGTCCCACGCGAGCGAAATAATCGCCCCAGAATTGCGTGAACGGGTCGGCGTTCGCCCCTTGATCGGTTGTGCTTGCCATCGTTTGTTTCCTTCCATCGCGCGGCGGCAATCGCAATCTTACCGCGCGGGAGCATGAAAAAGGCCACGGGGCGATGATTCGCGCCCGTGGCCTTCTCGATTAGCACCGGCATGGGTGGAGTGGGGTCGTGTGCGCCGCGACGTTCATCAAGGTGTGCGTCAAAGTTTCGCGGCGGTGGTGCAAATAATGCCGGTGGTTCATCACGCTTGTGCTTCGCGAACGGCCAGGGGCCTGCATTCATCCGGGGATCAACCCGAACTTAGCGGCCGGCCTTGGGCGCCGCGAAAGCGTTATTCACAAAACCCGTCAGGTTCTCGATCATCTTCGTGTTGAACGCCGCGGCCGAGTCCACGCTCGACTTCATTGTGTTGAACGTCGCGTTCCACATCTCGCGCGTCTGGGCGAAGGCGTCCTTGTTCTTCGCGTTCGGGTCGAACGTGTTGAAGGTCTTCTTCAGCATCTCGATGCCGGCCTTGCAGTTCGCCTCGAACATCTCCGTCGCCTGCTCCGCGTTCTTGCGAATCAGGTTGATCGACTCGATGGCCGTCTCCTGGACCCGCGTCCGCGTCTCGTCCATGTTGACGGTCTCGTTCTTGCCGAAGCAGTCGCTGACCGACTTCATCGCCTCCTGGCCGAACCGCAGGCTCGTCTCCATCGCGTTGCGGAACGAGTCCGAAGCCGCCTTGAAGTTCGCCGTGAACGCATCCGTCTTTGCGCCGTTGCTCTCAACTGTTGCCGTCTGGGTCATGATGTCCTCGCAATCGTGTTAATCGGGGTCCGTTGTGTTTTCCGTCCTGATGATGCCAAAGTATATCGGCCAATTAACGCCGTGGCAAGAGTTTTTTGTGCAATTGCAAAAGATTCTTGTAGTCGCCATAATTGATTAATCTACAATAGTTTATGGATTGACTGGCGAACGGATGGCTGCGAACGCTACACAGAATTTTGCGAATGCGTTATTTGATCCGCTGCCCCGGACCGATCAAACTGACGCCGCGAGCCAGGCTCCCGGAGGACCTCATGACCGCCCCATCCGAGCTACAGCGATACGAAATCCGAAAATACCCCAATCGCCGATTCTACGACGTGACCCGAAGCCGGCACGTCACGCTTGATGATCTGTACGAACTGGTCAAGATCGGCCACGAAATCGTCGTCACGGATTCCAAGACAGGGACGGACATCACCAACGTCGTGCTCACGCAGATCATTCTCGAGCACGATCCGCCCAAGCTCGACCTCTTTCCGGCGAGCCTGCTCCACCAGGCGATTCAGGCCAATCAGCAGATGGTGCGGCGTTTCGTTGACGAGTACTTCGCACAAGCCGTCAACGCCTTCGCGGAGTCGCGAAACCGGTTTGACGAGTTCCTTCGGCGATCGGGTTTCTCGGCGCTGCAGCCCATGGCGCCGTTTGACTGGGTGCGCATGCTCTTCCCCGGCATGACCGGCGGCACGCCGTCCGCCCCGCAAACGGCCCCCCCGCCTGCACCACCACCTGCTCACCAGCACGCGCCGAACTCACCGTCGACCGGCGTCGCGGAGCGCGCCGATACCCCGTCGCTTCGTGACGAGGTGGAGGCCCTGCGCGCCGAGCTGGCGGCGATGCGAAAGTCCGCCAAGCCGCGAAAGTCCACCGGAAAGCCCAGAAAGTAATCGGGCGCGATGTGTCCGATCGCCTGCGCGATCGGCTCTTTGAGACACCTGTATCATCGGCGCGAGCGGCGGCTCACCAATCCCATCGCACCGACGGCCAACAGCGCCAGCGACGACGGCTCGGGTACGCGCAGGTACCGCGCATCCGACCCGAACTCCACGATGCTTTGGTTGGCAACCGAGCCGAGCTGCGCATCGGTCAGCGGCGCGGACAATGTCAGACCATACAGGATCGAGTTGCTGACCGCGCGCTGCGCGGCCGGAATGTTCAACAGCGGCGGGCTGGCCGCGATGCCGCCGAACGGCCCGCCTACGTTTGCCGCTCCGCCGCCGAACTGCGTCAGGCCCTGGTTGCCGCTACTCGTGCTGATCA
>JAANMU010001711.1_pt1 | contig 18733 bp, 20 predicted proteins | sample 7279701 | NCBI WGS metagenome assembly JAANMU01 (sample SAMN14094539, study PRJNA606508) | bioreactor metagenome | isolation source: A lab-scale SPAN reactor treating ammonium-rich wastewater day 57 | place: Ireland: Galway | collected 2017-03-13 | reverse complement strand
CCCCTCTCCATTCGATGGAGAGGGGGCGGCGAGACGCTCATCTGAGCGTCGAGCGGGGGTGAGGCTCGCGATTGGCAGGAGAACGATAACGCCCTGCCTGTCGATTGCCTGTCGCTGGTGGTCAGGCAGACATGAGGAGAGTTGGCAGGGCGTGGGAGCCGGGCAGAAAAAGGGGCCAGGCAGCGCGCGCCGCCCGGCCCTTGCCGTCAGCGGTAGATGTTGCGGTTGAAGCGCCGCAGCAGCACAGCCAGCATGGCCAGGTTCACAGCGAAGCCAGCCACCAGGTAGAGCCACCAGGTTTGGCTGCCTTCCGCTGCCAGCCAGAAGGCCTTGAGCGGCCAGTAAGTCGGTACGACGCCCGCCAGAAGCTGCCAGCCGGATGGGATGAAGTAGGCGGCAGCCGGGATGAAGAACACGCTGCCTAGCGTCTTCATCAGCGCAAAGCCGCCCACCTTGTTTGCCGCAAACGTGGCCAGCAGCAGGGCAAGAATCGGGCCAAGCAGCGAGGAGAGCAGCGCAACCGGCAGCAGCACACCCAGGCCCAGCCGCACCAGTCCCACTATCGGATAGCAGGCAAGCGTCATGACCGTGCCGAACAACACCGGGGCCGTAATGCGGTAGAACAGGTAGCCCTCCACCGGCATGGGGGTCACCATCAGGGCGCTGAGCGTGCGGTCGTCGCGTTCGTCGAGCAGCAGGAAGCCTACCAGCGCTCCGGCAAACGCGGGCACGTACAGCAGGAAGGTGCTCATGATGAGTGGGGAGTACGGCTCCAGCCCGAAGCCCGCCCGCGCCTCAAGCAGGCGTGACACCTGCGGCACGAGCCAGCGGAACAGCAGCGCGATACCGAGGGGCATCACGAGCATCCAGGCCAGCAGCGAATCGCGCCGCACGCTCTTGAGGTCGATTGGGCCGAGCGTCCTGAAGATAGTCAGCACTTTCACCGATTTACCCCCCTACCGCCCTGACGACAAAGCGGTGGAACACCCGCCGCGCCCAGACGAAGGCGACCGCCGCCCATGCCAGCGATGCGAGCAAGCCGTAAACCACCTCCCAGGTTGCCACCGGCAGGAAGGCGGCGCGCATCAGCACCAGCGAGGGCTGCACCGGGTGCAGGTAGAAGACGGCGCTCTGCCACAGGCCAGAGTAGTCCAGGAGCGGCAGCAGCAGGAACAGGAACATGAGCACGGAGGGCATCAGGTACTCGTTGATCGAGTCGTAGCGGGCAATCGCCACGAACCCGACCAGCGTGTAGAGCACGCCCATCAGCAGCATGCCTGCCAGCAGCAGCAGCGGCTTAAAGTCCAGGCCGTAGGCCAGCAGCACGATCGCCAGGTTCTCAAGCAGCGCGAGCCCGGCCAGCGAGCCGACCTTTGCCCACAGGTACTCGGCGTCACGCAGCGGCGTGACGACCAACCCCTCCAGCGTGCCTTCACCCTTCTCCAGAAGCACGAGCGCGCCGATAAAATAGAAGGTGGTGATGATCAGGCTGGAGGTGAGGAAGCCCGGCACCATCAGGCTGAGGCTGGCGGGCTGGAACTGGCTTAGCACCACGACCCACACCAACACCACAAACGCACTGACGTAGTAGAATCCGTAGCGGAACTGGAGAACGACCTCCCAGCGCAGGAGCGACAGCAGGCGCATCATTGCAGTTGCCTCCCCGTCACCTCGATGAAGATGTTCTCCAGCGTGGTTTCCTGGGTGTGGATTGTCTCGACGGCCTCGCGGCGGAGCAGGGCCAGGAACTCGCCGTTCTCCGCCAGCCCGTCGAGCGTGAATTCGCGGGTGGTGAGCGTGCCGTTAGCCCTGAACTCGACCCGCACCAGCCGCTGCCCGTGCTGGAGCTTGAGCGCCCTCGGCGAGTCGATCAGCCGGATCTTGCCGTCCACGATGAACGCTACCCGATCGCACAGTTCATCGGCGACGGCCATATTGTGCGTGGTCAGGAAGATCGTGCGGCCTTCCTCTTTCTTGCGCCGGATGATTTCCTTGATCAGCCGCGCGCTGACCGGGTCCAGCCCGGCGGTCGGCTCGTCCAGGAAGAGCAGCTCCGGGCGGTGGAGCAGCGCGCGCGCGACGTTGAGCCTGGCGCGCATCCCCTTAGAGAACTGGCCGACGCGCATGTCGGCGTCCTCGGCCAGCCCGACCGTCTCCAGCAGCGCGAGCGGGTCTTCCGTCTCACGCTCGTACAGCGAGGCGAAGTAGACCAGGTTCTCGCGCGCGGTGAGCTTCAGGTAGTGGTTGGGCAGCTCGAACGAGACGCCGATGCGCTCGTAGTAGTCCGAACGCCACGCCTGGAGGTCGCGGTCGAAGATCGACACCTGCCCCTGATAGTCCTTGAGCAAACCGATCAGTATCTTCTGTGTGGTGCTTTTGCCTGCGCCGCTGGGGCCGAGAAAGCCGAATATCTCCCCCTGCTGGATGTCGAAGCTGATGTCCCGCAGCGCCGGTTCGGTGGCGGCGGGGTAGGTAAACGTCAGGTTGTTGACTGTGATCATGTCCGTTGTCTCCGGGAGTGGCCTGCCTCACTCGCCCTGGCCGCGCTGCTCCGCCTCCCAGGCGGCAATCAGCTTGGGGAACTCGCGCTCGACGAACGCGTAGATTCCGACCATGTCCTCAAGCCGCTGCCTGCGCTCTGGTGGTGCGCCCGCCAGCACGTCGAGGCCACGCCTGCCCAGGCGCACAAACTCGCCCGCTTTCAGGATGACCAGGTCGAACGCCTGCTGCACCCAGAATTCGGCAGGCACCCGGTAGTAGTCGGGCCGCACGCCGGGGATGCTGATGCGCTCCACCATGCCGATCTGCTCCAGCGCGCGCGCTGCCGTGCTGATGGTGCTCTTGCTCATACCCAGCGCCGTCACCAGTTCGTCCAGCGTCTGGCGCGGCGGGTCGCAGATCATCAGCCAGGCGAAGATGCGCCCGGCGGTGCGGTTCAGCCCCATACGCTCGAAGTACAGGCCAAACTCCTCGATGTAGAGCCTTTCTTGATCCGTTGCGTTCATACGCAGCTCGCCTCCGGAGTAAGCTGACCGGGAAAATGTACCATATTCTGATTGTTCGGTCAATACCGAATGAACGGTTATGGCGGGATAAACAGGATGCACTCTATCACGATGCTCTGCGGCCCCGGCATCACCTGGCGAATTGGGTATTGCCGGTCACAATTTGGTACAATCTGGTTGGCGGGGGCAGCCCTGCCGGATGCCAGCCAACCGGCTGCGAGGAGAGTCTGGGCGATGACCGTAGCTTGCACATGTCTGAGGCGGGGCCTGTAGCCACCCCCTTGCCGCAGACCGCAGTACGCTGAGAGACATTCTCAAAACCAGCCAACTGGGCAAGGGCCGGTGAGCAGGTTCCGCACCACGGGCTAACCTGTTCCGCGCCACCGCGAGTGGCCGTTGCCCTGCCAGTTGGCTGGTTTCTGTTTGTGAGGCACTCCCAGACCGGATGGAGACGAATGACGATGAAAATTGCCAACGACGTGACCGAACTGATCGGGAACACCCCGCTGGTACGCCTGCAGCGGCTGACCGAAGGCTGTGTAGCCGACGTGGTCGCCAAGCTGGAGTTCTACAACCCGGCCCACAGCGTCAAAGACCGCATCGGTGTCTCGATGATCGACGCCGCGGAGGAGGCCGGGCTGATCGGCCCCGACACGATCATCCTGGAGCCGACGAGCGGCAACACGGGCATTGCGCTCGCCTTTGTGTGCGCCGCGCGCGGCTACCGCTGCATGCTGACCATGCCTGACACGATGAGCCAGGAGCGGCGGCTGCTGCTGCGCGCCTACGGCGCGGAGCTGGTGCTCACGCCGGGTAGCGAGGGGATGGCCGGGGCGATCAGCAAGGCCGAAGAGCTGGCCGCCTCCGACCCGCGCTACTTCATCCCACAGCAGTTCCAGAACCCGGCCAACCCGGAGATTCACCGCCGCACCACCGCCGAGGAAATCTGGCGCGATACAGACGGTCAGGCCGACATTCTGGTGGCCGGGATTGGCACGGGGGGCACAATCACCGGGGTCGGGGAGGCGATCAAGGCGCGCAAACCGTCCTTCCAGTGCGTGGCCGTCGAGCCGGACGCCTCGCCGGTGCTGTCGGGCGGCGAGAAAGGCCCGCACCTGATCCAGGGCATCGGCGCGGGGTTTGTGCCCGCCGTGCTCAACACCGCGATCTACGACGAGGTCGTCCGCGTACGGAACGATGATGCCTTAGAGATGGCACGGCGCATGGCGCGCGAGGAAGGCCTGCTGGTCGGTATCTCGTCCGGCGCAGCCGTGTGGGCCGCGCTTGAGGTGGCCCGCCGCCCGGAGAACGCGGGCAAGCTGCTCGTCGTGATCATCCCCTCGTTCGGCGAACGGTATCTCAGCACGGCCCTGTTCACCGATCTGGCCGACGCCGGGACGGTAGGGCAGGCGGCGGATAGCCAGGAGCAGCCATGAGCGTCTTGAACACTCTGCGGCGCGACATTGACGTTGTGTATGAACGCGACCCGGCGTCGCGCACCACGCTGGAGATCGTGCTGTGTTACCCGGGGCTGCATGCCATCTGGGGCCACCGGGTGGCCCACTGGCTGTGGGTGCGCGGGCTGAAGCTGCTGGGCCGCCTGGCATCGCACGTGATGCGCTGGCTGACGGGCATAGAGATTCACCCCGGCGCAACTATCGGCCCCGGCTTCTTCATCGACCACGGTATGGGCATCGTGATCGGCGAGACGGCAGAGATCGGCGAGGACGTGTCGCTGTACCACGGCGTCACGCTCGGCGGCACGAGCTTCCTGAAGGGCCAGAAGCGCCACCCGACGCTGGGCAACCGCGTCGTCGTGGGCGCGGGGGCCAAAGTGCTGGGCGCGGTGACCATCGGCGAGGGGAGCCGCATCGGGGCGAACGCGGTCGTCGTCAAGCCGGTGCCACCTAACTCGGTGGTGGTCGGCGTGCCGGGGCAGGTCGTCGCGCGCAGCAAACCGCGCCCCACGCCCGCCTTACCCGACCTGGACCACTCGATGCTGCCCGACACCATCGGCGCATCGCTGATGACGCTGATATCACGCGTCGAAGCGCTGGAGGAGGTGGCTGGCATCAACGGGCGAGAAGCCGTCCCGCACAGGCCGGATCACGAGGTATGGCGCGGGGACGACTTCCAGATATGAGGACGCAATAGGTTAAGGGCTGCCGCAAACAGAAGGCAGCCCTTGACTCAACCCCCTCTGACTACCGTTTGAGCGCAGGATATGATTCACGGTATAGTCATATCGGGCCGCTTGCCCGGTCCTGTCCGATGCCCCAGTTGTGTCTCACACCTCAACGTGTCCGGATCGGGTCGGCGCTTGTCCCCCTGTTGAATCAATGCAGGCAGCCAGCCTCACGCCTGGACTTGCCGGTTGTATTGCCACAAGCGAGGACAGTGAATTGTCCAAGTCAGACGGAGATTTGAACCAGGGCCAGATTGTCGCTGTCCGGGGCAGCGTGGTCGATGCCCACTTCCCCCAGCGGCTTCCGAATATCTACAACGAGCTCAGAGCCGGGAGGGATGCCGAATACATCGTCGAGGTGCTGGCCCACCTCAGCGACGATACGGTGCGCGGGATTGCCCTGACGCCCACCCAGGGGTTGTCGCGCGGGACTGGCGTGATCGATACCGGGCAGCCGCTCCAGGTTCCGGTTGGTGAGGAGACGCTGGGCCGGATGTTCAACGTGATGGGCCAGGTGCTGGATCGGGGAGAGCCCGTGCCGGGCAAAGAACAGCGATCCATCCACCAGCAGCCTGTCCCGCTGGTGCGGCAGACCACGCGGGCCGAGATCCTGGAGACGGGGATTAAGGCGATAGACGTGCTGGCCCCGCTGGAGCGCGGCGGCAAAGCCGGGATGTTTGGCGGGGCGGGCGTCGGAAAGACCGTGCTGATCGCGGAAATGATCAACAACGTCGCCGGCGAGCACGAGGGCGTCAGCGTCTTCTGCGGCATCGGCGAGCGCAGCCGCGAGGCAGAAGAGCTTTACCACGAGCTGCTGGAAACCGGCGTGCTTGACAACACAGTGCTCGTGTTCGGGCAGATGAACGAGCCGCCCGGCGCGCGCTTTCGCGTGGGGCACGCCGCCCTGACCATGGCCGAATACTTCCGGGATGACGAGCGGCGTGACGTGCTGCTGCTGATCGACAACATCTTCCGCTTCATCCAATCCGGCTCTGAGGTGTCTGGCCTGATGGGGCGCTTGCCCTCGCGGCTGGGCTACCAGCCCACCCTGGGGACGGAGCTGGCCGAGCTTGAAGACCGGATCAGCAACACGGAGTGGGGCGCGATTACGTCGGTGCAGGCGGTGTACGTGCCCGCCGACGATTTCACCGACCCGGCGGTCGTCCATACGTTCACCCACCTGTCCGCGTCGATCATGCTCTCGCGTGATAAAGCCAGCCAGGGACTTTACCCGGCCATCGACCCGCTGACCTCCGATTCGGAGATGCTTGCCCCGCACATCGTCAGCGAGCGTCACTACTGGCTCGCGCGGGCTGTCCGCGAGACGCTCGCCAACTACGAGGACCTCAAGGACATCATCGCCATGCTGGGCTTTGAGGAGCTCTCGAAGGACGACCAGCGCGTAGTCAACCGGGCGCGCCGCCTTGAACGCTTCCTGACGCAGCCCTTCCACACCACGGAGCAGTTCACGGGCACGGAGGGGCGCACCGTTTCAACGGAAGAGGCGCTGGACGGCTGCGAGCGCATCCTGAATGACGAGTTTGCCGAGTACCCGGAACGGGCACTGTACATGATCGGGAAGGTCGATGAGGCGCTAGAGCGATGAGATTGAGGGTCCTGCTGCCTACACGCATCCTGCTGGACGAGCGGGTGCAAAAAGTGTCCGCCGAGGCCGAAAACGGCTCTTTCACCCTGCTGCCCCGCCACATCGACTTCGTCACCGCGCTCAAGCCGGGGCTGCTGTCATTCGTGCCGGAAAACGGCAAGGAAGTGTACGTGGCGGTCGACCGGGGCATCCTGGTCAAGCGGGAGAAGGACGTGTTTGTCTCAACACCGCGCGCCGTGAAGGGCGAGGACCTGGAGAGCCTGCAGGCGACGATTGAGGAAGAATTTGAGTGGCTGAGCGAGCATGAGAAGAAGGCCCGCTCGGCGCTGGTGGGCCTGGAGATGTCCATGATCCGCCGGTTCATCGAGCTTGGAGAGCGCAGTTAATGAAACGGGAGGAAGACCAGAAGACCCAGGACCCGTTTGTCACCGAGGCGGCTCGCCAGGCCAACCGCCGCCTGCGGGCGCAGCGCAGGAAGCAGGCGGACAGCATCTGGTTTGGGCTGGGCACTTTTGGCATGGTCGGGTGGTCAATCGCCATCCCGACGGTGATCGGGGTTGTTGCGGGGGCCTGGCTGGATGCCCGCTTCCCGGTGTCGTTCTCCTGGCGGCTGACCCTGCTGATCGCCGGGCTGGCGATTGGCTGCCTGAATGCCTGGTACTGGGTTTCGAAGGAGCGCGACAGGATAGGGATAGACGCAGATGACGATGAGTGATTACGCCTCGCTTGCGCTGGCCCTGCCGGCCGGGGCGGCGCTGGGCGGCTTCTTCTTTGGCGGGCTGTGGCTGACCGTCCGCAAGATGGAAAGCACGCGCAACCCCACCCTGCTGCTGCTCGGCAGCTTTCTGGGGCGCACGCTGATCACGCTGGCCGGTTTCTTTCTCATCGCCGGGGGGCGCTGGGAGCGGCTCATGGTGGCCGTCGTGGGCTTCGTGATAGTGCGGCTGGTGCTGGTCCGGTTCGGGTTCGGGCGCGCCGCCAAATCGACCGACGAGGAGGTGGAAGCCCGTGCAATTAAGTCCTGACGAGATCATCATCTGGAGCGTAGGGCCGGTCACGCTCAATGCGACGGTGGTGTTTTCGTGGGTGGTCATGGTGCTGCTGGTGGGCGGCTCGTGGCTGGCCACACGCAACCTGTCGGACGGGCCGCGCATCTCGCGCTGGCAGACCGTGCTGGAAACGGTGGTGGTGTTCATCCGCGACCAGATCCGGGACGTGACGCAGCAGGAGCCGGGACGCTACCTGCCGTTCATTGGCACGCTGTTCCTGTTCATCTCGATCTCGAACCTGCTGAGCATCGTGCCCGGCTACCAATCGCCCACCGGCTCGCTCTCGACGACTGCCGCGCTGGCGATCTGCGTGTTCTTCGCCGTGCCGATCTTCGGGATCGCAGAGCGCGGCGTGTTCGGCTATCTCCGCAACTACATCGAGCCCACGCCGTTCATGCTGCCGTTCAACATCATCTCCGAGCTTTCGCGCACGCTGGCGCTGGCTATCCGTCTTTTTGGCAACATCATGAGCGGCCGCGTCCTGATCGCGATCATCGTGTCCATCGTCCCGCTGCTGGTCCCGATCGCGATGCAGATGCTTGGGCTGATCATCGGCCAGATCCAGGCGTACATTTTTGCCGTGCTCGCTACCGTCTATATCGCTTCGGCGACTACCGAATCTTAACGCACCTACCAGGAGGTTTATCGAAAATGGAACAGACCACCATCATCGGCCTTGTCTCGGTCGTCACTTCAGGGCTGACCATGGCCATCGGCTCGGTGGCTCCCGCGCTGGCAGAAGGCCGGGCGGTGACCCAGGCGCTCTCGGCGATGGCCCAGCAGCCTGACGAATCGAACAACATCAGCCGGACGCTGTTTGTCGGGTTGGCGCTGATCGAATCGACCGCCATCTACTGTTTTGTCGTGGCGATGATTATCGTCTTCTTCAACCCGTTCTGGGATTACGTGGTGGCGCAGGCGGGAGGATAACCCGTGCAGATCGACTGGCTTACATTTGGCATCCAGATCGTCAACTTCCTGATCCTGCTGGTGCTGCTCCGTCGCTTCCTGTACAGGCCGATCGTGAACATGATGGAGAGACGCGAGCAGCACATCAAGGACCAGATCGAAGAGGCGGATCGCAAGCGGGAGGAGGCCGAAAAGGAAGCGGCATCTTTGCGCGAGCAGCGCCAGGCGATCGAGAAGCGGCGGGAAGAGATGCTGGCCGAGGCCGAGGATGCGGCCAGGGAGCGCCGCCACGAGCTGATCGAAGAGGCGCGGGCCGAGATAGAGGAAACCCGGTCGGCGTGGCAGGCAACCATCCAGCGTGAAAAGGATGACTTCCTGCGCGATCTGCGCAAGCGGGTCGGCGAACAGGTCTTCCAGGTGGCGCGGCGCGCGCTGGCTGACCTGGCTGACGCTGAACTGGAGCAGCAAATGATCCGCGTGTTCGCGGCGCGCCTGCAATCCGGCGAGGCAGCGGGCCTTTCCGACTCGCTGAACGATTCACAGGAAGCCGTGATTACCAGCGCGTTTGAGCTTTCCGACGAAGCACGCGAGCACCTGACCGGCGCGCTGCGCGAGCGGGCCGGGGATCAGGTGGACGTGCGTTTTGAAGCGGAACCCGAGCTGATCGGCGGAATTCTGCTGAAAACGAATGGCTTCCAGCTTACCTGGAACCTGCGTGATTATCTCAAATCGATGGAGGAGCACCTGGTAGAGACGCTGGACGACGGCACCGCTGAGGCGATGCGGGTCACCGCTGAACTGGAAGGCGCGGCGCTTGAGGAGCCGTTAGAGGAAGAGGCCGAATGAGCACCCCGTCAGAGCTTAAGGGGGCCCTGGACGCGGCATTCTCCGACCTGGGCCAGGTGCTGGAAAGCCACGCCGCCGAACTGCGCGTGCAGGAGGTGGGCACGCTCACCACCGTTGCCAACAGCGTGGTCAGCATCCGGGGGCTGTCCGGCGCCCAGTCCGAGGAGCTGATTGTGCTGGGGCAGGGGCATCTGGGTATGGTGTTCAACCTCGACCCGGACGAAGTCGGAGCCATCCTGCTGGGCAGCAGCGAAGGGCTGAGCGCGGGCATGGAGGCGTACCGCACCGGGCGTGTCGCTGATACGCCGGTGGGCGAAGCGCTGCTTGGCCGCGTGGTCGACGCGCTGGGCCGCCCGCTCGACGGGCGCGGGGCGCTGGAAACTCGCGAGCGGTGGGCGGTGGAACGGCCTGCCCCGGCGATCATGGATCGCGCGGCGGTGAACGTGCCGCTGCAAACCGGGATCAAGGTGATCGATGCCCTGTTCCCGATCGGGCGCGGGCAGCGCGAGCTGATCGTGGGCGACCGCCAGACGGGCAAAACGGCTATCGCGCTGGACACGATCATCAACCAGCGTGACAAAGATGTGATCTGCGTGTACTGCGCCATCGGGCAGCGCAACGCCTCGGTCGCCAAGGTGATCAGCGATCTGAAGGAATACGGCGCAATGGATTACTCGATCGTGGTGCTGGCTACCGGCCAGGATGCGCCAGGTCTGCAGTTCATGGCCCCTTATGCCGCCACGTCGATAGCCGAGTACTTCATGGAGCAGGGCCGCGACGTGCTGATCGTCTACGATGACCTGACCCACCATGCGCGGGCTTACCGCGAGCTTTCGCTCCTGCTGCGCCGCCCGCCGGGGCGCGAAGCCTTCCCCGGCGATATCTTCTACATCCATTCCCGGTTGCTCGAACGTTCGACGCGCATGCGCGACGAGCTGGGCGGCGGCTCGCTGACGGCGCTGCCAGTCGTCGAAACCGAGGCGCAGAACATCTCGGCCTACATCCCGACCAACCTGATCTCGATCACCGACGGCCAGATTTACCTCTCGCCGACGCTGTTCCAGCGCGGCGTGCTGCCGGCTGTGGACATTGGCCGCTCAGTGTCACGCGTGGGCGGCAAAGCGCAGCTCCCGGCCTTCCGCGCTGTGGCGGGCGATCTGCGCCTGTCCTACGCGCAGTTTGAAGAGTTGGAGGCCTTCTCGCGCTTTGGGGCCCAGCTTGACAAAGAAACCTACCAGACGATTGAGCGCGGGCGGCGGGTACGTGAAACGCTCAAGCAGCCCCAGTACCGCCCCCTGTCCGCCTCCGACCAGATCGCCGTGCTGCTGGCCGCGACGGAAGGCGCGCTGGATGACCTGCCCCCGGAGCACATCCCCAGGGCGGAGGAAGCCATTCGCGCGATGGTGTTTGAACAGCATCCCGATCTATACGAGGGCATTCTCCAGGGAGACACGCTGGAGGAAGCCGATCAGGAAGCCCTGCTGGCAACCATCCGGGAGGCCGTTGCCAGGATCGAGGAGGGCGAGAATGGAGACGCTTGAGTTCCTGCGTGGCAAGATTTCGAGCGCCGAGGACCTCCACTCAATTGCCCGCACGATGAAAGCGCTGGCGGCGGTGAATATCCGCCAGTACGAAACCGCGCTCGACTCGCTCGTCCATTACAGCCGCACAGTCGAGATGGGGCTGCAAATCATCCTGAAGGGTCACAGGCAGGAGATCGCCCGGATGGATACGTTGCCCGGCGGCCCGCTGGGCGCGGTGATATTCGGGGCCAACCAGGGGCTGGCCGGGCAGTTCAACAACCGGGTCGTTTCGTATGCGCTGCGCGGGATGGAAAAGCTTGGCGCGCCGTCCGAACCGCGTCACGTCGTGGCGGTCGGCCTGCGGGCTGCCGCCCATCTGCAGCATGCCGGGCAGGCGGTGGAGGAGACGCTGGTCGCTCCCAGCTCGCTCTCCGGGGTGACGGCCAGCGTGACGAGCGTGCTGTTAAAGGTCGAGGAGTGGCGCGAGGAGCGGGATATTCAGCGCATCGTGCTGTTCTTCAATACCCCTATCTCCGGCGCGAGCTACCGTGCACGGATGCGCTGGCTGCTGCCCATTGACCTGGACTGGCTGGACGATCTGAGGAAAGAACGGTGGGACTCGCGCGTGCTGCCGATCTATACCATGGACTGGAACGGGCTGTTTTCGGCCCTGCTGCGGCAGTACTACTTTGTGCTGCTCTACCGCAGTTTCATCGAATCGCTGGCCAGCGAGAACGCCAGCCGTCTGGCGACGATGCAGGCCGCCGAGCAGAACATCGAGGAACGGCTGACCGAGCTGACCGCCCGCTACCATCACCTCCGCCAGACCTCGATCACCGAAGAGCTGCTGGATATTGCCTCCGGGTTTGAGGCGCTGGCCGGAGAATCCTGAGGGCGCGGCGTCAGGCGGCTGGCGTCGCGGGGTGGGTTTCCGCTTCCTCCGGGGGCAGCTCGATCACCAGCCCCTGGTGGTCACGCTGGATCAATAGCAACAGGGCGTAGACGAAGAGTATAAGGCCGACGGCCTCCAGCGTTTCCTCGTAGGCAACCAGCAGCGCGTAGAAGAAGTCCGGGTCATGCACTTGGTGGAGATACCACCCCCCGATCATCTCGAACCCTAACGCGCCCGTCAGGTAGGTCCCTCCGGCGAGAATAATCAGGTTGCGGACCCTGCCGCCAAGCCGCCAGACGAGCGGCGCATAGACCGCGGCCAGCAGCAGGGCAGCGATCCCGTAGGGGATCACCCACGCATAGCGGAACAGACCCGACGTGCCGCTCAGCATCTCCCTGACCGGCAGGGTCAGGCCCTCGTGGTGGCTCATGAACTCGTCAAGGGCGAGAAAGGCGAAGAGAGCGGCCAGGATGAGCCACAACCAGTGGGGCAACCCGGCAGCCCGCCGCGCGCGCCAGATGATTGCCAGCAGGGCGGCGTTAGCCAGCAGCGCTACTCCAAGGATTGGACTCGTCCCTGTGGGTTTACTCCCGACACGCTGGGTGGAGCGCCCCTCAGCGTACGTTTCTGATCCTGGATGTTCGAGTGTCCCCGGCTTGCAGCGATCTTCTACCACCAACCACTTGACAAACTAAAGATGTCTTCTCTGGGCGCAGTCCCGACGTGGGCTGAGGACGATTGTTCACCACTCAGCATCTTATCACTTCGGTCTGCGCCTCTAGATTATCTGATAAGGAATATACGGACATTACCCCGGCTGTGGAGGGTGATGTTCCCTTCACCCACCTTCCCTCTGGCGCGGCACGCCCCATTCGGGCAGAATTGTTCCTGAGGCTTCATCGGCACCCTCCTTGTATGCCAACTTGGAGTGTGCTATGAAGCCTCGCTTGTGTTCAACCACCACTTTATGCAGTGCTACCCGCGGTTGACAAACGCGCAATTTGTCATTAAGATGAGGTTAAATCTGTAGAACAACTCAACCGCAATGCCACCTTACAGCATGACCGCCCGCCGGGCCTGACAGCTTCGAGGGCTGGTTTGTTTGGTGGGCCGCCTACATAGCAGGGCACACCTATGCCTACCCGAACGCCCATCGACCGGCGCAGGCTCTACCAGCAGATAGCCGACGACATCGAGCAGCTAATCCTCGATGGCACGTTCTTGGCGGGCACCCGCCTGCCCAGCGAGCACGAACTTGCTGAGCAGTACGCTGTAAGTCGCAACGTCATTCGTGAGGCGCTGAAGCGGCTGAAGGAGCACGGGCTGGTCGTGATCAGAACCGGCAGCGGGACGTATGTGAGCCAGCCCACCACCGAACCGATCTCGCAGGCGCTGCGACGCCTGCTTCGGCACAACTCGGAGAGCTTCTCGGTCGTTCACTTCTACGAAGTTCGCCGCATGCTAGAGCCTGAGACAGCCCGCTTGGCGGCAGAACGGGCTTCGGAGGCAGAGATTGCCCACATTCTGAGCGCCCTGCGCAGCATGGAAAGCCACCGGGAGGACAGCATTGCGTGGACCAGCGCCGACCTCGACTTCCACCTGGCTATCGCCTCGGCAGCCCACAACCCGCTTATCAGCAGCCTCCTCGAGCCCCTCACTGATTCGCTCCGCAAGGTGATCGCCGCTGGGCACATCGATCCGGCTGGAACGGAAGCCGGGCTGCAAGCTCACCGGCAGATCCTGAAGGCGATCCAGGAGAGGAGGCCAGCCGACGCCAGCCAGGCTATGCTCGATCACCTGGTCGACTCCCAGCAGCGGCTCTCCAATCTCGGTTTCGACTAAGCGCAACAGTGGCTTGATCAGCAGTCATGGAGATCTGTTCTTTCCCACAGGGGTATCGCGCAAGACCCAACCTGTAGTACAGCTAGATAGCTCTACAACTTGGGCTGTGCTACAGCTGCATGGAGGAAAGGAGGGCATTTGCCTGCAAGCCGGGTACACACACAGCATCGTTTGGAAATCGTCATCAGCAGTGTTGAATCTCCAGTGAGGAGGCGATGAAACAATGAAGACAAAGCGCAACCAAATCCTGTTTGCCCTGTTGGTGGGCGTTCTTCTGCTGGTTGCATGCCGCGCACCGGCCACACCCGAAGCGCCCCCCGAGGAAGCTGAACCAGCAGCGCCGGAAGAGACGCTGGTGATCGGGCTGGTACAGATCGACTTGAGCCACCCGTTCCATCTGGGCGAGGTAGAGGGCGCGCGGGAAGCGGCCCGGCGGCATGGCTTCGAGCTGCGGGTGACCAGCGGCGAAGGTGACGTGAACAAGCAGATCGAGGCCTTCGAGAACCTGGTCAACGAGGGGGTTGACGCGATAGCGGTCAACTTCATCGATGTGGACGCCTTCGGCCCGGCGATGCAGAAGGCGCAGGCAGCAGGCATCCCGGTGATCTGCCTGCACAGCGAGACGGATGGCTGCGCCACCGTGCTCGGCTTCGACGAATGGTATACCGGCCGCACGGTCGGCGACTACGCGGTCGAGCTGCTGCAAGACGCTCCCTGCTGGCCTGATTGCCAGGCAGCCAACCTGCAAGGGCTGCTCGGTCAGGGGCTGAACGAGGCGCGCAGCGGCGGCTGGCGCGAGCAGGTCGAGGCGGGTGGCGTCGAGGTGGTGGCCGCCGAGCCGACTGACTGGCAGCCGGAGAAGGCGGTAGCCGCTATGGAGAACTGGCTGGTCGCCTATCCCGACCTGAACCTGGTGTACGGCAACAGCGACGGGCTGACCGTCCCCGCGGCTGAGGCGGCGCGCGCGGCTGGCCGCGACGACATCATCTTCGTCTCGGTCGACGGCAGCGACTTCGCGCTGGAAGCCGTGCAGGATGGTCTGATGGCCTCGACCTTCCTCTATGCGCCGGAGTACTCAGGCTACTGGAAGGCGTGGGTGCCGTTCCGCGCGGCGATGGGTGAGAGCCTGCCGGGCGAGATCCTGATCAAGGGCGTGCTCGTCAACGACGAGAACGTTGCCCAGATCCTGGAGCTTGCCCGCGACCAGAAGGATGATATCCAGAACTTCGAGTTCGAGCTGAGCCTGCCCGAACTGATCGACATATATATGAGCCAATAGCCCTTTTTGGGCTATCATAGAGAGGGGGCGGGACTGCACACCGCAGCCTGCCTCCTCACGCCATCTCTGGGTAAGCACACGAGAACAATCGGGTTGAGCACATGGCAGAAGCGAACGACAACCGCTCCATCCTGGAAATGCGTGGGATCACCAAGCGGTTTCCCGGCGTCCTGGCGCTTGACAATGTCGATTTCAGCGTCAAACGAGGCGAGATCCACTCCCTGATCGGCCAGAACGGCGCGGGCAAGTCAACACTCATGAAGATCCTGGCGGGCGACTACCCTCCTACGCGGGGCGAGATCTTCATCGAAGGCCAGCCGGTGACCTTCCACCACCAGCGTGAGGCGCGCGCGCGGGGGATTGCCATCGTCTACCAGGAACTGAGTCTGCTGCGCAACCTGTCGGTGGCCGACAATATCTTTCTGGGCCGCGAGCCGGGGCGCTATTTCCTGATCGATGAGGACGAGATACTGCAAGAGGCAAAGCAGGTGCTCAAGCAGTTGGGTGAGGAGAGCATCGACGTCAGCCGCAAGGTTGCTGAGCTTCCGCTCGCCCAGCAGCAACTGGTCGAGATCGCCAAGGCGATCTCGTTCAAGCCGCAGATTCTGATCCTGGATGAGCCAACCGCCGCGCTGGCCCCCAAGGACGCGGAACGCCTCTTTGAGATTCTGGCCCGGCTGAAAGCCCAGGGCATCGCCATCATCTACATCACCCACCGCTTCAAGGAGATCGTCGAGCACTGCGACCGAGGCACTGTTCTTCGCAACGGTGCAGTGGTCAAGATGCTCGATATCCGCCGCGATACGACCGAGGATGAGCTGATCGAGCTGATGATCGGCCAGGAGGTGGAGAGCTTCTACCGCTCAGCCGTCGAAGACGGACAGGCAGCCGGGCAGGGACGGCTGTTGAGCATCGAAAGCCTGTACATTGGCGACAAAGTGCGTGACGTGAGCTTTGACCTGAATCGCGGCGAAATCCTGGGTATCACCGGGTTGCTGGGCGCGGGGCAGAATGAGCTGGCCCGCGCCCTGTTCGGCATCCAGTCGCACGTCACCGGCACGCTGCGCCGCAATGGGCAGGCCATCAGCATCCGGTCGCCGGGCGAGGCAATCGTGCACGGCATCTGCCTGCTGACGGAGAATCGCAAGGAGGAAGGCCTCTTTCTCGACATGTCGGTGAAAGAGAACATCACCCTGCCCTCACTGTTCAAATTCATCATCTCGTGGGCAGTGCCCCTGCTTGCCAATCAGCGCGAGCGGCGCGCCGCACAACAGTTCATCGACAAGGTGAACGTGATCCTGCGCTCGCCGGAGGCCAAGATGCGCACCCTGAGCGGCGGCAACCAGCAGAAGGCCATCCTGGCCCGCTGGCTGCTGCGTGACCTGGAGATACTGGTCTTCATCGAGCCGACGCGCGGCATCGATGTAGGGGCCAAAGCCGAGGTCTACCGCTACCTGGATGCGCTGGCTAAGGAGGGCCGGGGGATCATCGTCATCTCGCCCGAGCTGACCGAGATTCTGGGCATCTCCGACCGCATCCTTGTGATGCACGAAGGCCGCCTGATCCGGGAGTTTGCCGCCGACCAGGCTACCGAAGAAAGGCTGCTGGCCGCTATCCAGGGCGCGACGCTCAACAGCCGCAAGAATTGTGAGGACGCAAACGAGAATGGCAGTTACTCAGCAGAAGCAAGCGTTACGCACACATCCCACTGAGCTGATCCAGGGCTGGTTCGGCCGGTTTGGCACAGTGCTCGTGCTCCTGATGCTGGTCGCCGTCTTCACGCTGACTACCGACCATTTCTTCACGGCGGCCAACCTGCAGAACATCCTGCGGCAGATTGCCATCACGGCCATTGTCGCCATCGGCATGACGATGGTCATCCTGATCGGCGGCATCGACCTGTCGGTCGGGTCGGTCGTGCTGTTCAGCGCGGCGGCGATGAACTCGCTGATCTTCAACGGGGTGCTGCCCACCGGCCCGGCGGTCGTCGTCGGGCTGCTGGCGGCGGCCCTGATCGGGTTGATCAACGGGCTGCTGATCGAGAAGGCCAAGATCAGCCCGGTCGTCGTCACGCTGGGCATGATGATCGCCGTGCGCGGCCTGGGCCAGATGATCCTGTGGATCAACAACTCGTGGCTGTGGGTGCGCGAACCGTTCTTCCAGTACATCAAGTCCGAGAGCTGGTTCTACATCCCGGTGCCTGCCGTCATCATGGTGGCCCTCTACCTGGTGGCCTCTGTGATCATGAAGCAGACACGCTTCGGGCGCTACATCTACGCCATTGGCGGCAACCAGCGCGCGGCGCAGGTAACCGGCGTGCCGGTCACACGCACCAAGGTTCTGGTCTACACCGTGAGCGGCCTGTGCGCTGGCGTTGCGGGAATCCTGATGTCGGCCCGGCTGAGCGCTATCAGCCCCGGCGTCGGGCAAGGCCTTGAGTTCGACGCGATCACAGCCGTGATCCTGGGCGGCACGAGCCTCGCCGGCGGGGTGGGCCGCGTCGAAAGGACCATCCTGGGCGCGATCATCGTTGGCATGATCCTGAACTACATGACCATCAAAGGCATCTCCGCTCACTACCAGCGCGCGGTCACCGGCTTCATTATCCTGGCGGCTGCGCTGCTCGACCGGTTGAGCCAGGGCCGCACGGCGGCCTAGGAGCGGGAGGGGAGCATGGAACAGCCAACCCGAAGCAGTTTCAAGGCGGTCACCGCCCACATCCTCCAGACGTACGGCCTGGTGTTGATGATCGTCGCCATGGTGGCCATCTTCTCCGTCCTGAACCGCAACTTCCTGACGCTCTCGAACTTGCAGAACGTGTTGGAGCAGAATGCGGCGCTGGCTATCGTAGCGGTTGGGGTCACCTTCAGTCTGATCTCACGCGCCATTGACCTGTCGCCGGGCTCGGCCATCGCGCTGGTCGGCGTGATCATCGCCCTGGCCTTCCAGGCAACAAGCTCAATCGCCCTGGCCCTGGCTGCCGGAATCGCAGCGGCCATGTTGATCGGGTTGTTCAACGGCACGCTGATCGCCAAGGTCGGCATCAACCCGGTCATCGTCACGCTGGCGGCGCTGATCTGGGCGCGCGGCGTGGCCCTGGCGCTGACAGAGAAAAGCTCGGTTGTCATCCAGAGTCCGTTCGTGGGCTTCATGAATACGCGTTTCTTCGGGGTCGTATCGCCGCCGATGGTGCTGATCGTGCTGGCCTATGCGCTGGGCTTCGTCCTGCTGACGAGGACGCGGCTGGGCCGCTACACTTACGCGCTTGGCGGGGACGAGCAGGCCGCCAAACAGGCCGGTGTGCCGACCGACCTGTACAAGATCGGCATCTTCCTGCTGGGCGGATTCCTGGTGGGTATTGCCGCCATCATCACCGTCAGCCGGATGGGCGCAGCTCAGCCGAACGCAGTGTTTGGACTAGAGCTTGACGCAATTGCCGCCGTCATCATTGGCGGCACCAGCCTGTCGGGCGGTGAGGGCGGGCTGCGGCAGACGATCATCGGGGTTGTCTTCCTGGCTTTGCTGAACAATGGGCTGAGCACGCTCGGCCTGCGCGACGCCTCTTTCTATTTCTACAAGGGGCTGGTGATCCTGTTC
>JAANMU010001708.1_pt1 | contig 18748 bp, 6 predicted proteins | sample 7279701 | NCBI WGS metagenome assembly JAANMU01 (sample SAMN14094539, study PRJNA606508) | bioreactor metagenome | isolation source: A lab-scale SPAN reactor treating ammonium-rich wastewater day 57 | place: Ireland: Galway | collected 2017-03-13 | reverse complement strand
GAATCGTCGGTGACGCGCATGCGGATGCGCGCGATGTTTTCGTCGGATTGTTTTTCGATGAGTGTCACGCGCGTGAACGCTTGCGCGTTCAAGGCCTGCACGTCGACGTTTGAGAGCGTGCGGATCAGGTGCGCGGGGTGATGCACGACCGCAAAGAAGGGGCCGTCGCTTCGGCGCACGGGCCACTTGTATTCTCCGCTGGGGGGCGTGGGAAACGGCGCGGCGATGAGTCGGGTGGCGTTGTAGAGCGTAATGCTTGCATGGGGAAGTCCTTCTCCGGTTTCGTTTTCGACGCGCAGTCGGATTTCGCCGTCGGGTGCCACGTTTTGGACAAGCACGTCGACGACCGAGTCGTTTTGGATGTTCGCGCGTTCGGTGGCACCGATGCCGTTTGTGATGCTGGTGGCCGTGAATTCGTAGGTGCCGGCTTCCAGAAGAAAGCGTGCACTCCCATCCGCGGTCACGAGTTGGGCGAGGTTTCCGTGGTACGCGTCGCACGATTCCGAGGCGAACCGAATCGTTTGGTTTTTGGGGGTTGAAGGCGTTGACAAGTCCGAAAAAAAGGCAGGGGGGTCGCTTGTGGTGATCTTGTTGTTGACCGTTGGCAAGTTCATGGGAAAGTCGCTGGCGGCAAAGCGTGCGGTTGACAGACCAAACGCGGCAGCTTGGAGGCGTGCATTGTCTTGGTCGATGCGGCGGGGCGTGATGAGCCATTGTCCGCCGGCTGCGTCGTGCGTGGTTCCGTCGGTGTCGTGGATGCGCACGCGCACCAGCACTTCAAAACGGGGAATCTGTAGTTCTGGTACCGGTGTTAGCGTGATGATTTGCGGGCCGGCTTGTTTGCCCGCATAGTAGCGGCGTGCGGTTTGGTACCCCGTGCTTTCGGCGACGGCCCCGAAGTCTTTGCAGGGAATCGCTGGAACGGTCCACGATCCTCCGACGGCGAGATGGCTGAAGAATGCGTCCGATTGGTTGGCGCATGCAAGTTGCAGGTGCACGGCCTGGTTGACCGGTTGTCCGTTGGAGACAAACCGGAATTCGAGCGCATAAGGAGTGAACGCGGGCGGCGCGGGGGGTTCGATGGGCGCGGGTTCGGGCGGTTTGGGCACTGGAACGGGCACGGGGCGTGGTGCGGGTTGGGGGGGCTTGAAGTCGCCGGGGGGCGTGGGCGAAAGTTCCTTGCACTCGCCGCCGACACAGCATGCCTCCGTGTCGGCGCCTTCGGCAAGCGTTCCAAAGCAGATTTCGCGCGTGTCGCAGACGCGTCCGCCGAGTTGCACGCACGAGGGCGTGCCTTGGGGAACCGGTTCTTTCGCGCAGATCACGCCGTATTGGCACGCGTAGAATCCGCCGAATCCAAGAACGACCAGAAACAACGTCGCAAAGAGGACCATGGACGGCACGATGCGGTCGATGGGGTCCACGATCGAGTAGACGGGCACATACGCGTTGAGTCTGTCGAGGAACTGGTAGTATCGGTCTTCGATGGCATTGTACGCGTCATGAATCGTTTTTCCGATGTCCATGGTGGTCATCCCGAAAAGACGCTGCACTGGTTGGCTTGGAGCATGCCGATTCCCGGAAGGTCGTTGTTGGCGTTGGGTTGCAGGTCGGATTCGCTTTGGGTCAGAATATGGGTCAACAATTCGGTTTGGTTCCAGTAGATGCCTGCGGTTTGTCCGCCGCCGGTTTCAACAAGGCACGTGTGCTTTTGGCCGAGTTGGTTCATGAGGTCTCCGACGGAGTCGACGACTATGCTTCCGGTGTAGTCCAGATTGACAATTCCGTTTTGGAGTGCCGTGTTCATGACGGGCGAGATCACGACGGGGCCCGCGCAGTTCGCGTAATCGCTGGTGTTCACGCACTGGCTGTTGGCAAACAATTTGTACGCACCGGTTTTTGGAGTGTAGGCGATCGAGTATACAAACGTGCTTGCGGGCAGGTTGGCGCTTGCGGGCCGCGTGTAACAAGGCGTGCCCGGCTCGTGGGTACATGTGATGATCGACATGTTTTCGAGTTGGGGCGTGCTGGTCCAGCGGCAATAGGGTTGCGTGGGCGAGTTGGCGCTGGTGGCTTTTGGGATCCAGTATTGCTCGGCATCCGCAAGACGGATGTCGCTGTTGCTTGTGTCCCGCAATTCGAATTGGAGTTTCCAAGGGGTCGAATAATTGTTGTTGACCCCGATGTTCACGCGCGCGCCAAGAGGGGTTGCGTTGGTGGCTTGGTAGACGATGTTTTTGGTTGCAAAGTTGATGTGCATCAGGAGTCCCGGTTGTTCGCCCGTCTGGTTCCAGCCGGTGACTTGGGTGACCCCGAATGCGCTTTTTGCGCGGATCAGATCGTAGAGCCCTGCGAGGGCGGCACCAAAGAGCGCGGGTTTGGGCGCATCGCTTGGGGCCACGAGCCGAATACCGTATGCGTTTCGGTCGGGTACGGTTTCGCCCGGGCGCGCGGTCAATCCGACGCGACCGTCCACGGGCATTTTGTAAAAGGGCGAGATCGGTGTCGTCGTCGGAATTGCCGTGAGTTCGATTTCAAGAGTGTTGTCTGGGTAAATGAAGTCGAGTTCGCTTGTCTTGATTTTGACGCGATAATATCCCGCTTGCGTGATCGCGTTCTGGTCCGAAAACAGGTTCCCGTTTTCGTCTCGGAATGTGAATTTCATGCGCGCCGGATTTGTCACAAACACGCGGTAGTCCGAATAATTCGTGGGCGTGCTGAAAAAGCCTTGTTGGATCGCGTAATCGTAGTCCAGTCGAAAGTCGAGACTCGCCGGTCCGTCTTCCATCAGATACACATAGAAGAGTTTGGCCTGTTCGCTTTGCGTGAAATGTCCGAGACGGCGCTCAAGGTCCACGGTTTGGATTTGGGCGAGGAGACGGTTCGTGAATTGGGCGGCGTCAAGAAACGTGTTTGCGGGCAGGGCGGTTGCGTAATTCCATTCGTAGGCCACTTTGGGTTTTGCACGTTGTCCGGTGAAACCGGTAATGAACCCGCCTGCGGGCGCGCGCTGGCTGATCTCGCACGAATCCGACTGGTTGGAATTCACTTTGAGCACGAAGTCGGCGCGGTTGGGGGGCGCGGCTCCGGGCGTGCTGATGCACGAGTATCCCGCGGGCGCGCGATTGGGCTGTCCGCTTGCGGCGGCTTGGGTGAACAATCGGCCCTGATTCAAGTTGGGAACGGTTCCGACAAACAGGCTCGTGCCTTGGGGGCATCCGGCGGGTGCGGGCGCATCAAGGCACACAAAGCCCTGCAGGACGTTTCCGGCGGCCTGCGTGGTGAGTTGTCCGCTGAGCATGTGGCCAACGGGGAACGCGTACACCGAAAGGGCGTCGTTGCACGTTTCGTTGTTTTGACAGATCCATCCGATGGGCGTATTGCCCGTGCTGTTCACGGTCGCGTTCTGGTCGCCGGTCCGGTACACGCTTTTTTGGTTCGAGCAGGTTCCAAGCGTGTCGATTTGGGCGCTCACCAGCGCGTATTGTTCTCCCGAAGGATTGCCGCCGATCGAGCGTTCGACTCGAAAAGGCGTGGGTCCGCGCGGATCGTGATTGCTTGGAAGCCACTCGGTGAATTGCACGCTTGCGTTTAGTGGCGTGGTCGGTCCCGCGCCCGTCAACGCGGAATACAATTTTTGCAGGCTCAACGTGGGGTGACTCATGTCCGTTGGGCCGGGTCCGGTTTTTTTGCGCCAGAGTTTCGAGTACAGTTTTCCCGCGTCCTGCCAGTTTGTCTGGCTTGTGACCTCGAAATCGTACTGGTAGTAGGGGCCGTTGAGTCCGGGCCATGGTGCATACGAAACAAGGTTGGCATCTCCCACACTCGAGTTTGGAATACAACTGCATCCTTCGCCGTTTCCGGTGCAGGTCGAATAACTTTGTGCCGTTCCCCCCGTTGAGGGTCTCGCGCACGTGGTGGAAGGGTTCGCACAGGAAAGGCCGAAACGGTTGGAACAAGTGCCGCAGTTGGTTCCAAGAACGATTTGTCCGCAGGCCGTGGTTTGCTCGAGTCCTGCTGGACACGATGGGGTTTGGCCAAGCGGACACCAGTAATCGCATTTGAAGTAGTCGATCGTGCTTCCGGCGCCCGCGCCCCCGAGCGGTTGGACGAGCCGATTGCACGCAAGAGCAACGCCCGAAAGATTGTACGCGGGCTGGCTTGAAGTGGGCGAGCACTTGAGGCCCACGCCCGAGCAACTGGTTCCGAGGCGAAGACCGCAATCCACGGTATCGGGCGAGGGGCATCCTTCGGAAACGCACGCGCTGGTGCCGGCAAGCGAGGGTTTTCCCACATTCGAGCCGAGGGTGGCATCGTTCCACAGACCAATGTTGGTTTGTGCGCGCCACACGCAATTGTTCGGGCGCACACTTTGGTTGCACGCCACCGTGGAAAGTGCCTGCGCGATCGTGACGCTACCGCCCTGCGCAATCACGTTTTCACAATAGGGGTGACACGCAAAACGTCCCGTCAGGTTCGCACACTCCTGATTCGCTGGACAACCGTTCACAAGACAGCTATCCACGCACTGGCCGGTCGTTCCCAAGGGCGACGGATCGCGCGCATCGCACGCGTAGCTCGCGTCGGGGCACGTTGCACCGGGGTACGTGCACGGAAGATTTTGAGAATCCTGATAGTTTTGTGTGGATCGCGCAGGTTGTTGTTCCAGGATGTCGCACGAGGGAGAGGTTCCGTTGCACGCCGGACCGCTGACCTCGTATACGCCCGTCGTGTCGTCGTCGCAAACGAATTGGGTGTACCATGTCTGGGGGCAGAACGCACAGCTGTCTCGGCGGCCCGAATAAACGGCTTTGTCCAATCGCAGACCAAACGTGCCCGTGGTTCCGGAAATGGTTCCGCTGAACTGTTGCAGCGTATATTGCTCAAAGCGCTTGCGATAGTCTTCCCACTCGCCGGGAAACGAAGCATTGACCATGGCCGGCGGGGTCCAAGGCGGTGAAAAACCAATCCAGTCTCCGGTGACTTTGTAGCATTCGTACGGGGTGGTGTCCTCATAGACTTTTAAGCAACTGGCGCCCTGACAACGAAAGACGATGAAGGGCGCTCGCTCGTAATACCACAGGGGGTTGGAGGAATCAAAATCGATCTGAACGAGGAGTTGGGGAAACAGGTATACGTACGTATAGTTGCCGAACTGGACTTCGCCGAACGCGGGAATCTGGGCACCGGCATTGTTCAATAACGGGTGATGGGCATCCCGGGCCAGTGTGTTCAGGCTCCGGTTTCCGCCGGTCATCATAAAGTCGTTGCTTGTGCTCATCGTGCGCCGGCATTTGCGCGGACCCCAGAATCCCCCGCCGTATTGGTGCAAGGGAAAACCGGTGTTCCACGCACCGAACTCGGTCCCGCTTGGATCGTGGCGCAAGATTACGTTGAAGGTCTGATCGGGGCAACTCGTATCGCCGCCGCGCCACTCGTCGATGCGCACGCTGTATTCGGCGTGTGCATTCATCCCGATTGCCAGAAGACCCAGCAAAACCAACAGGCCCCACGCCGGTTTTGTCGGAGAACGGTACGATACGTATGCCTCTTGCGCGTTCGGTCTGTTGCCGGTGTGCAAAGCACGCCCCGAAATGGAATCCTTGAGTTTTTTCGGTGAATTCATTTTTTACTCCGGTCCGACCTCGAAGGTTTGTTGGTCGTCGTAGACCTCGAATTCGGCGATAAATTGCAGATTCATGTCCGCGCTTGCACAATTGTTCGGGCAGCCCACCAGACCGATCGGCAAAACGCCTTGGGGCGTGTTCGACCGCACGGTCACGCCGATGTCGCGTGTAGAAAGCGGGGCAATCGTGAAGGTTTGCGTTGTATCCGGACTTAGTTGCGGCTTGCAGTTGTTTCCGCTCGTGCACGTGCTTGGCAAAACATCGAGGATCACGGCCTGCAACTTGTAGGTTTGCGGGCAATTGTTGAGCACGCGAAACGAGCTCGTCAAGTACACGGGATCCGTCGCGTTTCGGATGAATCGGGGACGCGTTGCCTGCAGGTTGTCGTGGATAATGCACGATTCGTTTTCGGGAACAAATCCGCCGACGTTGAACTGATCCGCGGTCACTTGGAGATAGTAGGTGCGGTACGCGTTTTTTTCAGCTTTGAAAACCGCGCGCGTGTTGGGCGCGAGCGAGAAATTCGTAAAGACCGCGTTTCCATTGGCGTCCGTGTCCGCGTAGGCGTCGAACGTGCACTGGGACTGCCAATTTCCCGTTCCTTGGGTGCAACTGGCGGGCCGGTCCACAAACACGCGGGCGCCCGCGATCGGCCGGTTGGCAAACGGTTGCCCGAACGAGTCGGCCTCGCGCACCTTGATCGTGATGCGATTGAACAAGGGCTCGGGATCGAACACGGCGGTCATGGGAATGCTTCCAAGCACGTTGAAAAGGAGCGTCTTCGGACTGCTCTGGTTGTCCACGGCGGGCGCGTGCACAAACTCGATGATCACGCTTGCGGGTCCGGACTGGTCCGACGGAGGCGTTAAGATTGTCACAAGCGGGCTGCTCCATTGCGCGTAGGGTCCAAGGCTTGAAACCGGCAGTGTCACGCTTGCGACTTGCTGGTTCGGGTTGCTTGGGTTGCGGAACAAAAATCCCGTGGCCGAGAGCCTGACGCTTGCATTCACGTACGACTTGTTTTTTGCGTTTCGGGTTTTCAGGCGAAGCGCCTTGTTGGTCGAGTTTTGGGGCAGGTCTTCGGGAACCAGCGGAAACAAAGCAATGGTCTGCGTGGTCGTCGTATCCACAAGCGAATACTCCCACTGCAAGTCGGTTGCGCCCGGACAGTCGGCGTCGCACGTCGGATTTCCGATGCCAAAGCGCTGGTCGTCGTTGAATTCGAGCGGTCCGGGCGCGTTTGTTCGCGCCGAGAAAAACAATTGGAGCGGCGTGTCGTCCGCCAGGGGCTCGTCCGACTGGATGTTGACTTCAAAGTGGTACACGCCGGGCGCGAGCGTTGAAAGATCGGCTTGAGCGGTTCGGATACGCGGGGTGTCCGCACCGCACCCGTTTTCGGATAGTGCGGGCGCCCAAGGGTCCAGGGGATTGTAGTCGGAATAATAGCGTTGCGCATTGAACAACGCGCCCGGGGCAACGAGGCATGGCGCGTACAGCGGGTTGTTCGGGTTTTCGTTCGGATCAAACGCAAAGAACCGCGCGTCGTTTGGGGTAAAAAAATTGAGGCGCGTGTTCGAGTACACTGCGTCGTCATCGAGCACGAGTTTGAACTCTGCAAAGTACGATGCCCCGTCCTCAAAAACGCTCGCGGGCTCGCGCTCGTTGAACTCGTTGTAGGTGAACAGGCCCAAATACTGGAGTACCAAACCCGCGGCTTGCGCCGGTACGGGCGTGAGGAACACGTTGATAGGCGTCGTTTCGTTGGCCACGGGCTGAACCTCGATCGTGGTCTCGGACAAAAACCCTGTTTTTTCGATGCGCGCGTACACGGGCTGGTTCACAAACACGTTCGCAAAGACCGTCGAGCCGTTGCTTCCCGTAGTCTGAAAGAGCCCCACGGGCTGGTTCGAGTGATTGAACAGCGTGACCTTGGCGCCCGCAACGGGCTGGTTCTGCGGATTCTTGACGTTCACCTGAATGTTGCCCTTCGCGTATTCCATTTCAACGCGCACGAACCAGTATTCGTTCGCGTCGACCGTTCTGAACGTGGTCGAAGAGGGTTTGAACGCATCCACAAAACCGGTTTTTTGCACAAGAATCCGATAATTCCCGCTTGGCAAGTTGAGCGCGTCGCCCGCGTCCGCATGCCCCGTCGCGTCCGAAAGAATCGGTTGTCCGGGCGGATTCAAAAAGAACGGGACGCCCTCTTTTTGAACGAAAATCCTGGCGCCTTCAATGGGCGCGTCCGGATCGGCTCCGACGTCCACGACCTCGGCCACAATATGGGCAATGTTATCATCGGCCACGGCGTCCGACAATTGCACGATATCAAAACCCGTGTCCGACGGATTTCGCAGCGTCAGCGCCTGCGCGACGAACTGATACGCGGGATCGCTGATGGCCACGTAATACGGGTACGGGGAATCGTACGCGTTCTGGCTCACCTGATTGGCATTGGACGGCATGGTCGCCGACTGCACCAGAATCGGATTGTCCGGAACCGCCAAATAAATGCGATACGCAAGACCATTCACTGCGTTTTGATCGAGTACCCGCACGGTCTTGAACGAGAGTTTCTTATTGGTGGCCGCCGGAGTCAAAAGCGCGGTGTACGTCGTCGAGGCCCCAAGATCCAGTTCGTGCACCGCAAAACCGTACTGGGGAAACGCGCTTGTTGTGATCCGATAATGCCCTTGGGGCAAAGTCGCAAACTGGACGACCCCGTTTCCGGCCGTGACCCCGCTTGCCGCAGGACCCCACGCGCCATCGGATTGTTTGTCCACTTGTACAAACGCGCCGGCGATCCACTGGTTGGTCGCATTGTCCTTGGCCTGCACGGTCAGCGAATACGAGTGAATCCCCGGCGTGCAATTTGTCCCGCAACCGGTCGGCGGCCCGCCGCCGGTCGGCCCCGAACCCCCGCTGCGCGGACGAAACACGACCGAAAGCTTCGTAAGATTCGGATAATACTTGAACTCTTGCGCGGCATCCGGATACCGCGACGTGCGCGCAATCAGATCATAATAGCCCGCGCCCGGACACGTGTTGTACACAACCAGCGTGTCCGCGCCGGTCGTCACGCGCTTGTTGTCCACAAGCACGCGACCGTTCGAACGGCATTTCACGGAATACGTGACCGGCTCCAAAAGCGGAACCAGAAAATCGGTCAAAAATTCGACGCGCACGCTCACCGCCCGCTCCGCACCATCCGTCGAATTTCCGGTGGAACTCGAATAATCGGCTCCCGAATCCAAGTGCACGCGACCCGGATTCACGCGATCGACCGGAAGAGAAGGCGGGGATGCAATCACGGAACCGTCCGGATCGTCGGAATCCCACACATAATCCGGCGGCAAAACATTGATCGCCGACGGCTGGAACACCGTGCCCGCCAAAAACAAAATTCCCAAAATAAACAAAACGATCAACAGCACAAACGACGGCACCACGCGATCGATCGGATCCGTCAACGCATAAACGGGCACGTACTGGTTCAGCCAGTCCAAAAACGCGTAATACAAGTCTTCGGCCCAATAATACGCGGACTTGATCGGATCCACAAGCCGGTCCACGATCGAAGGCGCGGGTCCCTCATACGGCGAAGCCGTCGTCGGTCCCGTGTTGGCCCCGGCAAATGCACGCGTCTCTCCCCGATCGGGCCTGCCGCCGGATTCAAACAGCGCTTTTGTTTCCTTGTCAAAAAAAAGGAAAAAAATCGGAATCAATCCAAGCGGCAAACTCAAAAGCGAAAAAACAAGCGCGACCGTGCGCGCCAAAGGCTTTTGTTTAAGCAAAAACCACGCCAGCACCAAGTCGGCAATTCCCACCAACACAAAAAATCCGATGGCCAAGCCAAGAACAAGTCCTCCATCCAAACCGGCATCCGCGGGCACAACCGCCAAAAAACCGGCTCCGGTCAAACCAAACAAAAAGCCGATTCCGAGGGTAAGCAATCCGCTTAGCGCAAAAAAACCGGCAGAAATTTTCAATCCGATCTGGTTTGCCATCGGTCCTCACATTTCCCCTTTCCCCAAATGGGTAAGAGAAGCCCCTTTTTGCTTTAAATAGATACTTTTTGGGAAAGGAAGTGCACCGCGCGTTGCGTCGTGGTCAACCGGTTCCACGCGCCGCCGTACGTCCCGCACCCCGCATCCGCTCAAACAGCCATCGCGCACCCTCGACCAGCCGAGGACCCGGACGGTTCAACAACGAATCGTCCACGACCCGCACGCGGTGTTTTCGCACGGCCGCGATTCCGGACAGGGCACTGGGCACCGCCGAAAACTCCACGCGATCTCCTTTACCGCAAATCGAAAGCACCAAAATTTCCGGATTCGATGTCACGATGGCCTGCGCGCTCGCGGGCGTGCTCGGCATTCCCTTTTTCGCGAGCACGGACACGCCGCCCGCGGCTTCGATCAGTTCGGGCACCCAGTTTCCGGCAGGCGTCAACGGTTCGAGCCATTCGAGGACCAGCACCTTCGGCGATTGCTCTTTTTTTTGCCGGCGCAACGCGGCAATTTGATCCAAAAAAACGCGTTTGAGTCGCCGGCCCGCGGCCTTTTGGCCCACCGCCGCGCCCACGATCTCAAAACTATGCGCGACGCCGCGAAGATCCCGCGGGTCCACGTGGCACACCGAAAGTTTTCTCGCGCGCAATTCCTCGACCACCGGATCCTGCAAAAAACCGCTTGTGAGCACGACATCGGGCAAGAGCGAAACGATTTTTTCCGCGCTTACCGCGGTCCACGATCCCACCCGCGGCACGCTTTTGGCCGCGGGCGGAAAATCGCAAAAGGTCGTCACGCCAACGAGATTTGCCTCCGCGCCAAGCGCGAACACGATCTCGGTATTGCTCGGGGCCAACGAAACGATGCGCATGCGAGAATGGTGCGGGGTTTTGTTCTTAGGCGTTTGGGGAGGCGCGTTTGAATCCGTCGTGCATGCCAAACCCCGTTTCTTGTGCGCCGGTACGCGCCTACTCGTCCAAGTCCTTCAGCCAAGCGTCCATGCGGGTCATTCGGGAAGACAACGCCTTGCGGTACGCGTTCCCTTTTTTTAGCCCTCCCAAACGAAAATCGAACTCGGTCTTGATCGCCTTGCTGTACACCCCAAGCGCGGTCAATGTTTCGGCCGAAAGATGAACGATCTGATCCTTTGCCATCGCATCCAAGCCGCGGTCCACGCGTTCCAGTTGATCGCGGTGCGCGCGCCCGTAATCGAGCGACGGCCCCTTGGACAGAAGCGCGCGCACCAGATTCCGAAGACTGTGCGCGGTGGTGGGCGAACCGTGCCGGTGCAAGAATTCTTGCTCGATTAGGGAAAGACGCAAATGCTCGAGTTCGCGCGCGCGAGCAAACGCGTTAGGTGCAAGGGCCATGGATCGCAACAGCCGGTCGGAAACCTCGAGAAACAAGTGCCGGTGAACCATGGGCTGGTTTTTGACGCGTCGGGCTTCGGCGCGCACGTGCGCGCGCAGCGTTCGCGATCGGCGCGAAGGGATCGGCATGCTTTATTTGGCTCCTTTTTTGAATTTAAATGCCGACGGGCAGTCGGCCGCCAAAAAACAGGAAGCGCACGCGGGATTTTTCGCATGGCATGTGCTCCGCCCGTGCAAGATCAACGCGGTTGAAATTCCCCAGTATTCATGGGGCGCCACGAGATCCATCAGGTCGCGCTCGATTTTTTCCGGCGTCCGGTTCTTCGAGAGCCCCAAGCGCTGCGCGAGCCGAGTCACGTGCGTGTCCACCGCAATGCCCTCGTGCAATCCAAATCCCTGCGACAGCACCACGTTCGCGGTCTTGCGTCCGATGCCCGGTATCCGGATCAAGTCCGCCATCCGGTTAGGCACCACGCCGTCGAACTCATCCCTCACCATCCGCGCGGCCGCCAGAATGTTCCTGGTTTTGTTTTTGTAGAATCCCGTCGAAAAAATGTCGTGTTGGAACTCCGCGGGCTTGGCATCGCAGTACTCGCGTAGGCGCCTGTATTTTTTGAACAGTTTTTTCGTGACACGGTTCACGCGCGCGTCCGTGCACTGCGCCGACAATTGCGTGGCAACCACGAGTTCCCACACGCTATGGTGATCGAGAAACGTTTCGCCGCGCGGATACTTTTTTTTCAGGCGTGCAATGATTCGGCGGATCGTGTCCATGGTTTTTCTTGGGCAAATACGGGTTCTTTAACGCTTTGCGCGCCGCGGTTGAGGAGTGGCCGCGGGCTCGATTTTTTTTTATTTTTAGGGTGTTGGTGGTTCGTCGGGTTTGACGGCAATGCAGAAGAGGCCGAGTTCGGTGCACTCAGACTTGTATTCGACAAGTCCTTGGAAACTAAGGTCCGCCGACACGGGCCGGGTGGGCAGTTCGTTCCATTTTTGATTTTTCCACAAAAGCAACCGTGCGGTTTCGGGGCGTGCGCCCACCATTTCGAGCCATTGGGCGGGAATTTCGAACAGGACGGCAAGGTCTTTTTTCTGGGTCATGGCGTCTTTGAACGTCATCAGGATCTTGATTTCGACGAAGCGAAATGCAACCAATTCGCTGGGCAGAGGCCGTGTCTGTCGCAGTGTCTGCTGGATATTTTGTGTTTGCACAGTCAGGGTTCCCCCTCCAAACTCCACGAGTGGAGTGAAGATGACGCTCATGACGGAAAGCCGGTCGAATCCGCGAATGCTGGTGACAAGGGGGAGGTTGGCTTGGGCTTTGGGAATCGTGACCGTTTCCTCGTTGAGCGACGGAATCGGAGTGTTTTTGGAAACAACGGGAGGGTTGCGGCGGACCAGTTCCCATGTGCCCGCAACTGCCGCCAGTAAGACCATTGCCCCCATGGCAATCCACCATCCCGAAAATTCAAGCGGCGGGGTTTCGAAGGTCCCCTCATTTCGGGACGCGGGAGAATGTGTTTCGGTCGTTGGCGCGACGGGCTTTTGAGGGTCATTCAGTTCAGGGGTCGTTATGGGCATTTGTCCTTCGATGCCGGGCGTTTGGGAGTCGTCAACGACCAGTACTACCGCAAAAACTGAAAAACCCGGGGTCAGCGCCCGAAACAAATCATGCGTGCGGTCGGGTTCGTCGGAATTAATCCATTCGGTTTCAAGCGATTGCCATTTCCCCGCATGAAAGCGAAGCAATCGAATTCGCCGGGGATCCGACGGGGAGGTATCCGGCTCGAAAACCGGTAGTCGAAAATAGATGCGTGATAGGGCGCCCAATCGGTTGGAATCGGGCGAATTGAGGTCAAATAGTCCAAGGAGGGCCGCGTCCTTGTCCAGGGGCGCGGGTAGAACGAACGAATCCGGGTTCAGCAGTCGGATTTGAAAAACGATTTGGGACGATTCGATTATTGGAAAAATGCCCAAACGGTAAATCGGGTCAACCGATTCACTAAATTCTTTTTCCGTCCATTCGTTTGCAGCCGGATTCGGGAACACCAGCATTTTTTTCGATGAATTGGGCGGCGCGGGTCCACCGCCTCCACCGCCGCCTCCCCCTCCACCGCCGCCTCCGCCTGAACCTCCGCCGCCATTCCCGCTGGAGACACTGACGGTAATTGTGACGCTGGCATCCGGGCTGTTTCGGTCCAGTCCATCGGTTGCGCGCACATAATACGTGTGCGTTCCATCCGATTGATTCTGAAAGGCGTAACTCAAATTGAGATTGTTGTCGATAAACGCGCTGTCGTTGTTGGAATCCACGGCCACTTTGTAACTCGTGATTCCGGATCCCGTATTTTCGCCCGCGTACGCGACCGTGACCGTGGCGCTTGAAGAGGTGGCGCCCTGCGACGGACTTGTGATGGACACAGTGGGCCCGTTTTTGTCCAATAGTACGTAGAACGAATTCGTGTCGCCGGTGTTTCCCGCCCGGTCGGTCGAATTGAAATCAATGGCCCAGTTGCCGTCGCTTTGGAAAAGGATATTGGTGTCATAAACCGTCCATGCGCCAAAACTGACGCCCGAGTCTGCATTGGAGTCCACGCGGTATTGGGTGGTCTGGCAGCCGGATCCCGCACCGTCCAAGCAGGACAAATGAATGTTGGCATCGGTGGTTTGCCATCCTGCCTGATTGCCGTCCCACGCGGTGGACGGCCGCGTGTTGTCGATGCCGAAGTTTTGGTCGCTCGTGTTCTGGTCTATGGAATTTAGATCGGTGACCGTAATGTGAATGAAATAGTTTCCGTCCGATACGCCGGAAATATTCCAGTCGATCGAACACTGCGTCGAATTCTGAAAATTGGTATCCATGCAGGTCCATGCGCCGGTCGGTGTCAGTCGGTTCAGGTCCAACCCCGTGACAATGCCGGTTCCCGTGAACGGAGTTCCACTCGTCGAATAGTTGAGGTCCACGCGCAGATTGTTGGAATCCGGGTCCTGAACATTAAAGTCGATTGTCAGATTCCCGTCGCGCACGGCGGAAAATACGCCCAAGGGCTGGCTGTCGGAATTGTTGTCGACCCGCGTGACTTGCACGGCCGGCAAAGTGGAATTTACGGTAATGCTCGCCGTGGCCGAATTGCGGTCCGCAAGATCGGTTGCAACGACTTCAAACGTGCGAATGCTTCCGCGGGGCACGTTGAACGCATACGTCGTGTTTTGGTTGTTGTCAATCCAATTTCCCGCGGCGGTATCCCGCACCCAGAATTTTTTCACGACACTTGTGGCATCCGAACCCGAATATTGGAGCGAATAGGCGGTTCCCCCGACGGTCATCCCGGAAACAATGCTTACCGTCGGATCATCGCGATCGCCCCAATCGCGGAAAATGTGAATGGCGCCCTCATCCATCGTATCCGTATCGAAATTGCTTGAGACCACCGCTAGATCATTGGCATGCCCGTTATTGTCCAGATTCAGCAAAAAAACACTTTGGGAATTCGCCACAAACAACGAATACAAATACATGTACGTGAATTGGTCATTCGCGCTTCGTCCGTTGTAGCGGATGGCGTAGGAATCGTTTTGGTCCATTGAATGAATGCCGGTTTGAAGGTCTATGTTATGTAACACGTACAACGCGCCGTTGGCGGAAGTTCCCCCAATGGATGCTTGAGGGGCGGCTACCAGCAAATCGTTGGCATACGGTCCATTGTCGGCATTAATCGCCTGAGGGGTTTTGCCCGTTCCACTCCCTATAAAATTGGCGCCGGTCCACCGCGCCGAAAAATTAGTAACTGAATTGAGGTCCAGGTTTCCACTCCGCGAATCGATATTTCGAATCAGGTACACACTGCTTTGACTTAAAACGCGTGAGGAAATCAACAGGTCGTTGGCAAAAACCCCGTTGTCGATGTTGGTCACAAGCACTCCATTGGAATCATCGGTCCGACCCAGCGTTTGCGTATTCACTGATCCGATAAACGCCGCGCTATACGCGGATGCTTGATTCAAGTCAAAGGCCCCCGATTTTTGTTGGATATTCTTGATCAAAAAAACCGCGCCATTGTCTGTTTTTCCATTGAGGTCGGCGTAGGGAGAGGAAATCACCAAATCGTTTGCCGTCGCATCGCCGTCCACGTTCGCCAATTGAATCCCCGAATCGGAATAGTTTCGACCCAAGCCCTCGCCGGTTGTCGTGCCACTCCATCGGGCCGTGAAACCGTTTGACTGAACATTATAATCCCCGGACCACTCGTCCAAGTTTCGAATAAGATAAACGGCGCCTGCATTGGATACGGTGCCAATCGTTTGGCCTCCCGCCAAATATACGAGGTCATTGGCATACCCACTTGAATCCAAGTCCGCAATAAGGGTGGGTTTTCCACCGGACGAATCGCCGTATGGGGTGGAGCCATACCAGTAGGCGGTGTATACCGTCGGATCAAAGATATACCGAGACCCCGTCAGCCTGTTGATGTCCTCCACAAAATAGAATCCGTCACTAATGCCATTGATCTTGCCGGCGTACAGTATCAGGTCGTTGTCGCCTGCCCCGTCCGCATTCACAAGATCAAATGGTTGATATGAATTGCTGGTCAGACCGTCGTTCGCCGCGCCATTCAGCCGCAAACTATAGCCGGTCGCATTACCCAGGTCATAAAAGCCGATTTTGCCCGCGATATCCCGAATCAAGTATAACGCTCCCGAATCGCTGCCGTTGGCGTCCGCATATGGCGCGGCAACCAACAGGTCATTCCTCAACGCGTTGCCATCGACATCGGCCACGCGTACGGAATCGTGACAAATCGCACAGTATCCGATGTAATCGTAGGAACTGCCGCCGGCCCATGCCGCATCAAACCCGCCGGAATCGGCCAGACTAAAAACACCGCTTTTGTTTCCGATGTCCTTGATCAGATAAATGCCTCCATTGGAGGTCTTGCCATTGAGACTTGCATAATTGGCAAGAATGATCAGATCATCGGCCATCGTGTTTCCATCCACGTTTTGGAGCATGACGGTTCCCCTCGCCGAACCCCCATCGTTGTCCGACAACTGCCCGATAAGATCGCTGTTGTTGTTTCCGTCCCAGCGCGCCGTAAAACTATTGGTATTACTCAAATCAAAATTGCCGGACAATGTTTGAATGTCCTGAATCAGATATACGGCCCCGTTGTCCGTCCTTCCCGCGGTATCCGCGTAAGGCGACACGATCAGAAGATCGTTGGCAATCGCGTCACCGTCAATATTGGCCACAAACACGGACTGGCCCCCGTACGTGAAACCCAGCTGGTCGTTGTCCGAGGCACCCATCCAACGAACCGAATACGCATTCGCATTGTCCATGCTCAAGAGGCCCTGCCGTTGTCCCGCGTCCCGAATCAGGTATACGGCTCCGTTGTTGGTTTTTGCGTTAACGTCCGCATAATAGGCGACCACCAATGCGTCATTGAGCAATCCATTTCCGTCCACATCCAGCCATTGAACGGTCATGCCGCTTGTGAACGATTCGCCCAAATGATCATTTGGGGATCCCCCTCCAAACCGCACACTCGAAAGAGTCTCGTTCGACAAGTCAATGGTTCCGGCACCGGCGCTTCCAACCAGCAACAACCCCATGATCAAAATCTTGATGATGCGAACAAAAAACGGTTTTGTTTTCGAATAGTACAAGTAGGTCATGGGTCACCAAACAGACTATTTGTTTTTACGCAAAAACTCCGGCGATTGTATTTCCGAGGGGGGATCATCCGCACTTTTTTCAGGTGTCGCGTTTCTCTGCACGTTTTTTGTCATTTCAATGCTTTGTTCACGTTGCTTTTGCTGAATCACAAAATAGGCTCCGGCTCCAAGAATTCCAAGCACGGCAAGACCGATCACGAGGGTGATCGCATTAAACTCTAACCGAAAGGCGCCTCCATTGATCGCCTGCACGCTTTCGTCCCCCGGGGCGTTGTTTTCCCCGTCATGCTCGACCGATTGATTTTCCGATCCCTTGTCGCCACCGGGTCCAACGGCGGATCCGGGTGATTGTGAATCGGGATCATCTGGATTGTCCTGCGAAGGCGTCACGCCCGCGTTCGGATCCACGCCGGCCACGATCGCAAACACCGAGAAGGCGGATGTTTTTGCTTTGAAGTTTGCGTTTCCGGAAACCGAGGCGTCCACGCTCTCAAGCGAAGTATCCAATCGCTCCCATTTCGTTCCGTTCCAATGCATAAGGTATACGTGCTCAACGGTTTGTTGGTGATCCCGAAGCCACGCCTTTGGGACTCGGAAAAGGATTTCGATGTTCCCATTCACCTGCGGCGAAATCAGCGAAGTCGTGATTTCTGCAAAACGGAACGTCGACTGGCCCGTGCCGGATGGTTCGAGATTGATCGTGGATGGCTTGGAGGCAAATCCGCGAATGCGAAACGTGACCGACGGGATCGCTTGGGCACTCGTAAATTGAATGCGATAAATGTAATGGTCGTTGGTATTTGGAACCGTCAACGAGACGTTGGTTGCCGCGTCCACATTGTTTGAAGTAACGGTGGTCCACGGATCCGCCGGCGGCGCTCCTCCGCCTCCGCCGCCACCCCCGCCGCCTCCGCCGCCACCCCCGCCTCCACCACCGTCCCCGCTCGAAACGCTTACGGTGAACGTGGTGTTGGCGTCGTTGCTGTTGTTGTCGGCAAGATCACGGCACTTGAAATAGTACGTATAGCTCCCGTTGCTTAGCGACACCGACTGGCTGTGACTGGTTCCGCCGGTGGTTCCCATGTTTGCGCTTGACCCCAGCGAATCAAAACTCGAATTGGACGTCGAATACCGGCACGTTGCATTCTCGTTTGTCGAAAGCGACAGCGATACGCTCGCGCTGGTTTGCGTGCCCGAGGGCCCCGCATTGAACGCCCACGGTGCGTTCGAGTCGATGATTACAAATTGGGTGTTTGTGTCCCCCCGATTGGCCGCGCGGTCGATCGAATTGAAGTCGAGCGCCCAGTTGCCATCGCCCGAAAACAGCACGTTTTGGTCAAACGTCGTCCACGCGCCAAAACTGATCGCGCTGCCCGAATCCGTGTCTTTGCGATACTGCGTACGCAGGCATCCGGCGCCGGCGTCGCTGCACGACAAATGCACGTTCACGTCGCCCCGCTGCGGGATCGAATTTGCATCCCATCCCGTCCACGGCGCCGTATTGTCGATTCCCACGCTTTGATCGCTTGTGTTCTGGTCCGTGCTGTTGGCATCCGTCACCGTGATGTGAATAAAGTAATTCCCGTCCGAAACCCCCGAAATGTTCCAGTCGATCGAGCACTGGGTCGAATTCTGGAAATTCGTGTCCGCGCACTTCCACGCGCCGCTGGGCGCCAGCCGGTTGAGATCGACGCCGGTAATGATGCTCGTTCCCGTGTTGATTGCGGACGATGCCGAATAATTGAGGTCCACGCGCAGATTGTTGGAATCCGGATCCTGAACGTTGAAATCGATCGTCAGATTCCCGTCCTTGGCGTACGAAAAGAAGCCCCACGGCTGCGTGTCCGCGTTTCCATCGACGCGCGTCACATTCACGTCAGGCGCAAGATTGGCAGGCCCGCCGCCCGTGATCGTGAACATGGCGGTGTTGGCATCCGCTGAATCGTTCCATGCGAAATCCCGTGTTCGAAATTGAACGAGGATGGTTTGTCCGACGGATAGCGCGCTGCTGGTGTATAGGCATCGTCCGTTGCTTACGGTTCCTGCGCTGGCGCCTTGGGATACG
>JAANMU010001703.1_pt1 | contig 18797 bp, 17 predicted proteins | sample 7279701 | NCBI WGS metagenome assembly JAANMU01 (sample SAMN14094539, study PRJNA606508) | bioreactor metagenome | isolation source: A lab-scale SPAN reactor treating ammonium-rich wastewater day 57 | place: Ireland: Galway | collected 2017-03-13 | reverse complement strand
TGAACGTGTCGCCCGCGCCGGTCACGTCATAGACACTGCGCGCCTGGGCCGGAAAGTGCGTCAGTGCGCCCTTGCGCGGCACCACAGCCACGCCGTCGGCCGAGAGCGTGATCACCGCCGCCTCAAGACCAAGGCTGGCGGCCAGCTCGCGGCCCGCTTTCTCCACGCCCTCCATGGTGCGGCAATCGATTCCGGTGGCGGCTTCGGCCTCGCCGCGGTTGGGCGTGACGGCTGCCGCGCCGCGATACTTGCTGTAGTCGCGCCCCTTGGGGTCGACAATGACCCGGCAACCGGCCTCCCGGGCGAGCTTGATGAAGGCCTGGGCGGCTTCCTTGGTGAGGACGCCCTTGGCGTAGTCGGAGAGGACCACGGCCTTGGCGGACTTGATGGCGCGCTGGGCGTTCTTGAGAATGGTGGCCGCCGCGTGGCCGTCGAGGGGGGTGTTGTTTTCGCGGTCCACGCGCAGCATCTGCTGGTTCTGGCTGACCATGCGAGTTTTGAGCACGGTGGGGCGCCCTGCGATCTGCGCGGGCAGCAAAGTGAGGCCGGGCGTCTTGTCGGCGAGGCTGGTGAAGCGCTCGCCTGGCTCGTCCTTGCCCAGGGCGCCGACGAGGCTGGCCCTTCCTCCCATGGAAATCACGTTGGCTGCCACGTTGGCCGCCCCGCCCAGGCGGTCGTGCTCATGCTTCACGTGCAGGACGGGTATGGGGGCTTCGGGGCTGATGCGCTCGACACCGCCAATTACATAGTGGTCGAGAATCAAATCTCCGATGACGGCAACTTCGGGCCGGCCCAGGGAATCCACGGTGTCGATAAGGTCAGGGTAGGCGGCAGGTTTGCCCATGCGTTCAGGCCCTCTGGGAGGTTTCAGCTACGTTATACATCGCCGGCAGCTTGTCCGGCTGTTCCGTGGGGGCGTCGAATGGCGCAAAGCGCTCGCCGTCGAACTTGCACAGGGAGAACTCGCCGTTCTTGACGACGCAGACGACGGCTCCGTCGGAGCGCCAGTCACTCATGACCAGCAGGCGCCCCTTGCGCTCACCCGCAGCGTATTCGCGCACAAACGGTGTGTGCACATGTCCGCAGACCACGATTTCAGCGCCGCGGCGAATCAGGCGCTGCAGGGGCTCGGGCTGAATACCGAACATCGAGGGGCTCTTGCGGGCCGTCTCGCCCGTGCTCTTGCGCCGGAAGAACTGCGCGATCTTGTGGCCGCCCCTCGCTCCAATCGTGTACTGCAACACCCACCAGGGCGCGCTCTGGAACCAGAGCCGGAACATCTGGTACTTGCGATCGCGCGAGCAGAATCGGTCGCCGTGCTCCAGGGCCACGCGCCGGCCGCCGAACTCGCCCTCGTAGACATTCTTGAAGGCCTTGTAGCCCACGCGGCGGGCGTCGGCCCGCATCAGGAAGTCCCGGTTGCCGCCCACGAAAATCGCACGCCTGGCGGACTTGGCCAGCCGCGCGAGCTGGTCAATTACGTGGCGGCCGTGGGGGTCTTCCAGTTGCGGAAATCCGATCCAGTATTCAGTGAGATCGCCCAGGCAGGCCACTTCGGGCGTGCCTTCGACCCGGTCAACGAAGGCATCGAACAGGCGGTTGCGTTGTTCGCTTGCGGGCGAAAGATGGAGATCTGAGAACAGGACCGCGTCGAATTCCGGCATCGGGGGTATGATACAGCCTGTGGCGTTGCGGGGCAGCCTCCTGTTTGCCCTGATTGCGCCCGCCTGTCGCCAGTGGCCCTCGGGCGCACTAACATGCCCGCCATGACTTCACGGCGCGCGGCGGTGCTCTCCATCGGCAACGAAGTGGTGCAGGGCTTCCTGCTCAACACCAATTCGCAATGGCTCGCCCGGGAGCTGGGCGAGCTGGGTTTTGACGTGCAGTATCACCTGTGCCTGCTCGATCGCGAGGACGACCTGGTGCGACGGTTGAAGGCCGCCCTGGACGAAGGACTGTTCATCGTCGCCACGGGCGGCATCGGTCCTACCGAGGATGACCGCACTCGCCAGGCCGCGGCCCGCGCGCTAGGCCTCGAACTGGAACTCGATCATGAGGCCCTGCACGCGCTGCAAGAGCGCTATTCGCAACTGGGCCGGCCCTTTCCCCGGGGCAGCGAAATCCAGTGCATGGCGCCCAAGGGGGCATCGACCATCCGCAACGCCTTCGGCACCGCCAGCTGCTTTTACCTGCGCCGCGGCGAAGGGGGCCTTTGCGTGATGCCCGGCGTGCCGCGCGAGATGAAGGGTGTCTGGCGCGAGGAGATGCGCAAGCGCATCGTCGAGGACTTCGGTCTGTCAGTACGGTTCTACTCGCGGGAGCTGAAGTGTTTTGGCCTGCCGGAGAGCGAGATCGACCTGAAAGTGAAGCACCTGCTGCCCGATGGCAGCAAGAGCAGCGTGGAGGGGTCTATCCTTGTGGACGATGCGGTGATCCGCCTGCGCTGGCGCATGAGCGCCATTCGCGAAAGCGAAGCCTACGCCGCCATGCAGCCCTTTGTGGATCAGGCCAGAGCCCTGCTGGGCGATGTCGTTTTTGCCGAGGGCGACAGCACGCTCGAAGAAGCGACCGTGCGCCTGCTGATCGACAATAAGCTGACCGTGGCCCTGGCCGAGAGCTGCACCGGCGGCATGATCGCCCACCTGCTCACGCAGGTGCCCGGTTCCAGCGAAACCCTGATCGAGAGCGCTGTTACCTACGCCAATGAGGCCAAGGAGCGACGCCTGGGCGTGAGGGCGGAGACGTTGGCGCGCCACGGAGCCGTGAGTGAAGCCTGCGTGCGGGAGATGGTGGAGGCTGTCGCGGCCCAGAGCGGGGCCTCGCTGGCCTTGAGCGTCAGCGGCATCGCCGGCCCGGGTGGCGGGTCTCCGGGAAAGCCTGTCGGCACAATCTGGATGGCCCTCAAAATGGGTGCAAAGACCGCGGCATGGCAGATGCGCATGCCCGGCGAGCGCGAACTGGTGAAATGGCGCACCGCTCGAGCGGCCCTCAACGCGCTGCGCCTGGCCGCGCTGCATGGCCGGCCGCCGGAGCGCCCCACCTTCCACGTCACAACCGTGGACGCCCGTTGATGCGGGAAGTCTGCGGTCAGAGGCCGGAAGGGATGTAGATTGTCTGGCCGTTGCCGCGGCTGAAACTGAAACCTGACGTTGGATTACTATCCTGCAATTCTTTCCTCTGGCACCACGACCATGCCCTCCGCCAAACGTATCGAACAGGCCACGCTTTCCTTCCTGCTTACCGGCATTGCGCCCCTGGACCGCAAGGATGCCATGCTGGCCATCTGTGCCGCGCTGACCGCGGACGGGCACGTTGAGCACTCGCGCCGGGTGTTCGACTTCCTGCTCAAGGAATCCGACCGCCCTGACCCCGAGCAGATGCGCGAGGCCATACTTCAGACGCACCTGTTTGCCGGTTACCCGCGGGCCCTCAACGCGCTGGCTTCTTTCAAGGAAGCATGCAAGGCCGCTTCAAACCCCCTGTCGGGCGAAATCAAGCTGCGCGACACGCCTCTGGAGGGCGACGACATGGCGCTGTTCCGACAGCGCGGCGGCAAGCTCTTTGCCATGCTCTACGCGAACCTCGCCCCGAAAATTGACCAGATCGCGCGCGATGCCAGCCCGGACCTGGGCGATTGGGCCGTGGCTGAAGGTTATGGGCGCGTGCTGGCCCGGGACATCCTCAAGCCCCGGCAGCGTTCTCTCTGTATTCTGGCCGCGCTGATGCCCCTGGATGTGCTGCCTCAACTCAAGGGGCACGTGCAGGGTGCTGTCAACCTGGGGCACTCGGCTGAGACCCTGTGGAAGCTCTACGAACTGATTCCCAAGTTCTTCGACCACATGCCCAAGAGTGCCAAGACCGCCTTTGAAGCTGTGCTGGGCAAGCAGAAGATCAGTGACGCCGACTTTGATCAGGAACAGAAGTACTGCTGGAGTTGACCTTCAACGCCGCGTTCCTGGCCCGGCAGGAATCGGCACATTAGCGTGACTGCAACTGCACCTTCCAGCGTGGACCCAGCCACCGGCAAGCTGACGCCTCAAGCCAGGCGCGGCGTGTTTGTGGTCTGGTTCGTGATTTTCCTCGACCTGCTGGGCTTTGGGATCATTCTGCCCAGCCTGGCCTATTACGTGGGCATATTCCACGTTCCCGGCTGGGCTACGGAGTTCGCCGCGGGCTTTGGTGTCACCGATCCGCAAGCCGTGTTCGTGGGCCTGATCCAGACGGTCTTCTCGCTCTGCCAGTTTGTTTTTGCCCCGCTGTGGGGCAGGCTCTCGGACCGCGTGGGGCGCAAGCCCGTGCTCATGGCCAGCATGGCGGGCTTTGCGCTGGCGTGGCTGATGTTCGCCTTTGCCCCTTCCCTGATTTTCCTCCTGCTGGCGCGCGCCCTGGCCGGCGTCTTTGCGGCCAACTTGAGCACGGCGCAGGCCTACATGGCGGATGTCTTTCCGCCGGAGCGCCGGGCCAAGGGCATGGGCCTGATCGGCATGGCCTTCGGAATGGGCTTTGTGCTGGGCCCGGCCATCGGAGCCGTGCTGGTCAGCGGGCCCGTGCTTGGGCTGTTCTTTGAGCCCGGCACACCCGGGTACGCCCGCGGACACCTGCTGGTGCCCGCCCTGTTTGCAGCGGCCCTGAGCCTCGCCGCCCTTGGCCTGGCCGCCTTGAAGCTCAGCGAGAGCCTGCCCGTGGAGGCGCGGGCCAACCCCCGCCAGCGCAAGGGCCAGGTGGCCGAGCTTCTTGAGGCTCTGCGCAAGCCGGCCATCGGGCCCATGCTGGTGGTTTACTTCGTGGCCACGGCCGGGTTTGCCAACCTCGAAGCCATGTTCAGCCAGTTCAACAAGGACCACCTGGGTTTGCCCCAGAGCACGAACATGTGGGTGTTCACCTGCATCGGAGTGACCATCGCTCTGGTGCAGGGGGGCCTGATCGGTCGGCTTACCAAGGCCCTGGGCAGCCCCAGACTGCTGCTGCTTGGACAACTGGGCCTGGCTCTGGCCATGATCTGGTTCGGTTTTCAGATGGAGTGGTCGCTGGGCATCAACGCCACCCTGCTGGTCATTCTTGTTTCGGTGCTGATCGGGGCCTTCAGCGCTGTTTCCAATCCCAGTTTGCTGACGATTATCTCGACCCACGCCTCACGCTCCACCCAGGGCGGGACCATGGGCTTCACAGCCAGCAGCGCGACCCTGGGCCGTATCGTGGGTCCCCTCATGGGCGGAGTCATCTACGCCAAGTGGGGGCCCCAATGGCCCTTCGTGGCGGGCGCAGCCTTGATCTTTCTTGGCACCCTGGTGGTCTTGGCCCGCTGGCGGCAGGTGGCTTCGGTGCCCAATTCCGACTCTGAGCATTGAGGAAGCCCAAGGAGCGCTCAGGGCAGGAACTCGCCCTGATCCGGCGAGTTGGGCACCGTGGCCAGCACACGGAATCCCTGGGCGTCAAAGCATTTGTTTCTGGCGATCGCGAATGTGCCGCTGATCGTCAGAGAGGCAGAGGCCGCGGAGTTTAGATTGATGTAGGTGCTGGCGCTGACCTTGAAGTCATGCACCTGAATGCCTGTTCCCAGCCAGATACCGCCTTCATTCTCCGAGCCGTTGTCTTCGCGGCTTCCGCTGGACAGGCTGGAGCCTGAAAGTTCAAGCGTGCCGCCCGTGGCTGAAAAGCTGGCCTCCTGGCTGACGCGAAGCCCCCGCTGGCCGGTCTGGTGGGCGACGAGCGTGCCGCCGGACATCACGACCACGCCCGAGAGCCGGAACATGGCGCCTGAGGTGCAGTTACGAACGGTGCCGCCGGCGATCTCCAGCCTGGTGCCGCTGTGCCAGATGTCGTCGTCCACCTCAAGGCTGCCCCCGTACACCGTAATGGAAGCGCCGGAGAAATCCGCATCGCCGCCGGCGCGGAACATCCCGCTGCGCAGCACAAGCTCGCTGCCGTCGAGCCAGCTATCCTCCCAGCCGCTGTGGCCTCCGTTGCAGACTTCACAAGTGAACGTGCCACCGTCAATCTCGAGCCGGCCCGCCACCTGAAAGCCGTAGGCGTTGGAAATGGTGCAGCTGGCGCCGCGCTCGATCAGCAGCGTTGTGCCGGCTTCAACGACGACGCCGGCCTCGCCGATTTTGGCATTGTGTCGGCGCGTCGTGGAAAGGGCGGCCCCTTCGGCCAGCCTTTTGACGCCGCCGGAGAAGCGGGTGCGATAGAAGGCGGTCTTGCCATATACGGTCTGGTTGCTGCCGGAGAACTCCACGGTGGCCTGCCCGGGTTCGAAGGTTCCCAGGTTTTCCCAGTTGCCGAGAACGCGGATCGTCCCGGCCTCGGCGCTGAGCCTGGCGCCGGCTTCAATCACGACGGAGCCAAGCTGGGATTCTGCGGGCAGCTGTAGTCGTTGGGCCCCTGCGCGCACGACCAGGTCCGCGCCTTCGGCGGGAAGGCCGCCCTCCCAATTGGCGGGATCGTCGTATTGAGCGCTCACCGTTCCCAGCCAGGCCGCCTTGGGCGACTTCGGGGGCTGGACCTTTGGCGGCGGAGTCTGCGCAGGCCTTGTATTCAAGGGTTCTGCCGTAATTACCTGGGCCTCGGGCAGGGGGGCCGGTTCAGATGGCAGGTTCGCCAGGCGCGGCTTGGACGGCACCGCAAGCATGGAATCTTCGGCGGGCGGGGCGGGCGTGTTGCCGCGCGCGGGCTGTTGGGGGGCCAGATGCAGGGTAAGGGCTACGGTGCCCAAAGTCCAAAGGCCCAGAAACAGCAGGGCTGCGGCGTGCTTGAACCCGGGTTTGAACATGGTTGCTCCCGGACATAGTAACGAAGAGCGGTCCAATTGGTTCCCCGTCAGGTGCTACTACCCAAAGGTTCTCCCGCAGGTAGACTGAGGACTCATCCAGTCCAGTTCACGCGAAGCCTCGCGAAACCACCATGCCAACCGCAACGATGCCGTCGATCCAGAAGGTCGCGCCCGCCGTGGGCGCGATGGAGGTCCGGGAAACCCAGATTCCGAAGATCAAGCCCCACGAGGTCCTGATCAAGGTCCGTGCCAGCGCGATCTGTGGCAGCGACCTGCACCTCTGGCAATGGGACGAGTCCATCCGCGGCAAACTGATGAAGGCCAGCGACTCCTTCAAGCACGGGGTGATCTCGGGCCACGAATTCTGCGGCCATGTGGTCGAAGTGGGCAAGGACGTCAAAACCATCATGGATGACCCTTCCGTCAAACTGGAAGTGGGGGACTTTGTCAGCGCGGAAAGCCACGTGGTCTGCGGCAAGTGCTACCAGTGCCTGCACGGCGAGAAGCACGTCTGCGTGAACGACAAGATTATCGGCTTTGACCGTGATGGCTGCTTTGCACGCTACATCGCGCTGGACGCTTCTTGCGTCTGGAAGAACGACGCGGACCTGCCCTTTGAAATTGCAGCCATTCAGGAGCCCCTTGGCAACGCCATGCACGCGGCTGCGCATTTTCCGCTCAAGGACCAGCGTGTGGTGATTTACGGCCTGGGCCCCATCGGCATGTTCTGCGCGGTGATTGCGGTGATTCACGGGGCCAAGAAGATCATCGCCATTGAAGCAAGCCCCACGCGCATCGGCATCGCCAAGGAAATCGGAGTCTCGAACATTATCGAAACGAAGATCATTCCCATGGCTGATGAGAAGGCCCGTGCCGAGGAGCGCGCGCGCATCGTCAAGGCCGTGAAAGATGCGGCGGGGGAAGATGGCCCCGACGTAGCACTTGAAATGAGCGGTCACGCCGATGCCATGGTCAACGCCATCAAGTGTCTGCGGCGCGGGGGCAAGCTGATTGCCTTTGGCCTGCCCAAGAACCAGGCCTTCACGTTTGACAACTACTCGGGCGACGTGATTTTCAACGGCTTGACGGTGCAGGGCATCATCGGCCGCCGCATCTACGACACCTGGTACAAAGTGCGTGACCTGGTGCGGAACAAGAAGGCGCAGGAGTTGCTGAGGAAGGTCATCAGCGAGGTCGCACCCTACGAGGAGTACCCTCGCCTGTTTGAGAAAATGATGGCGGGCAAGGCCAGCAAGTGCGTGCTGGACTGGGGCAAGGCGTAAACTGATTCCTCAACGAAAGCGGGCCGCCAGAAGGCGGCCCGCTTTGCGTGAGCAGAAACTACTCCTTGGACTCAACCAGTTCCATTTCGTAGCTGACTTCCATGCCCCCGTAGTCAGCCTTGACGGTGACCTTGGCGATGTGGCCGGGCTTGTTCTTGATGAAGTAGAAGGTGTTCGTGCTCTTGCTGCCTTCTTCTTCCTTGGTCTGGGTGTAAACCTTGCACTCGAACTCGCCACCGGCGACCTTGATCTTCTCCTCGGTCACCTTGGTGTCCGCGGAAGTGAATTCGAGGCCCTCGAACATGGCGTCCCAGGTCTTCTCTTCTTCCGTGGCGTCGCCTTCGGGCTTGCCTTCGGCGTTCAGGTTGGTGGTCTTGGCCTTGTAACCCTTGTCGCTGACTTCCAGAATTTCCTGCACCATGTATGCGACGGTTTCGGTGCCGGCCGCCTTCGTCACCGACTTGTACTTGACGGTCTGGCCCTTCTTGATGCCCTTCTTGCAGTCTTCAACGGTCCAGGGCAGGTCGAGCTTCTTGACCTCTTCCTTCTTCGGCTCTTCCTTCTTGGGCTCGTCCTTGGCGCCCATCTGAGCCGCAACCTGGCCCGCTGAAACGGCGCCAAACAGCATCATGGTCGCCGCGAACATCCAAATCGCCTTACGCATTTAGTCTCCCGTGTCCTTGAAATTGGCCCTGCTTCTGGCGTCGCATCATAGCAGCGCCCCGGGACTTCGCGAGGCCGGGGCGCTGCGCCTCACCTGGGTCAAGTGTCTAAACCATCTTGTGGCCACAACTTCCGCAGAACTTTGTGCCGGGCTGCAGCTCCGCTTTACATTCCGGGCACTGCACTTTGCTGCCGGCCTTGTAGCCGCACTCGCCGCAGAACTTCGCCTCGGCGTGCATCTGCGCGCCGCAACTGGGGCAGCGCTTTTCCACGACGAGGGCGTTGCCGCAGTGGGCACAGAAGCGCGAATCCTTGCGGTTGACGCCCTGGCACTTGGGGCAGGCGACGTAATCTTCAGGTTTGCGACCGCTCTGCTGGAGGTCCTGCTGCTGGGCGGCGTTGAGCTGCTGGAACATCATGCCGGGCATGGCCATGCCCATCATGACGCCGGCCATGTTGCCCGCGCCGCCGGGGTTCTTGGCGACGTCGCGCATGGCCTGGGCGGCCTGGTATTGCATGAACGTGCCCATGTTGCCAATGGCGCCCATCTCGGCGCGCTGGTCAATGGCCTTCTGGACACTCTCGGGCAGATTGAAGCTGTTGATGAAGAAATCGACGAGCCTGAGACCGAACTTGGCGAACTCGTTCTGCAGGTCAGGCTTCATGGCCTCGGCCAGTTCTTTGTAGTGGCCGGGCAGGTCGAGGATCGACTTCATGTTCATGCCCAGCCAGTCCGTCATGCGGCTGACAATCATGTCGCGCAGAAAGTCTTCAATCTCGTCCGTGCGGAAGCTGTCGTCCTGGCCCACGATGGAGTTGATGAACACCAGCGGCTCCACCACCTGAATGGTGTAGCGGCCAAATCCCCTCACGCGCACGATGCCGAAATCCTTGTCGCGCAGTGCGACAGGCTCTTTGGTGCCCCACTTGAGATCGGTGAAAACTTTTGTGCTGACGAAATAGACTTCCGTACGGATGGGCGACTTGAAACCCCAGGGCAGGGAAAGCAGCTTCGTGATTACAGGGATGTTCAGCGTGGTCACCGTGTGGCGACCGGGGCCAAAGACGTCGCAGGCCTTGCCGCCCACGCACATCACTGCAACCTGCGATTCACGCACGATGCACTGGCCGCCGAGCTTGAACTCGGCCGAGCCCTGCTCGGGAATGCGGTGTGAAATCTCGTCGCGACGTGTTTCCTGATACTCCAGAATCTCAAGGAAGAGGCCCATGCCGGTCTCCTGCGGTTAAGTTCAGACCCGTTCAGCAGCGGGAATCCTAGCATGGCACGTCAAGCCGTGAATTCCAAAGCCGCGCAGCCTTTAGAAGCCGCCCGGCGGAGGAGCGCATGCACTGCGTTTTCCTGCGTGACGCCCTGGAGTTCCGCGACTCACCCTTCAACGCGGCCAGCGTCTTTCCCTCCGGTCGCGTTGAAGCCGTCCGGATTCAGGACATTGACAGACGTGCCTTCCCGTCCGAGGTCAGGCTCAAACTGGGCGAGGTCCCGTTTGCTGCCACGGCTCAGTGTGCAGAATTGGCCGCGTTTGCAGCCGCGCTTTGGCCTGCCTCCGGTTGAAGTGGCCGAGTTCCATGGGGGCCATGGAAGTTGCCGCGCGAAGCGCCACGCGCGGCTGAGGGCCTGGGTTCAATCAGCTTGAGGTTGTCGCCGAAATGATCTCGATGCGGTTGCCATCGGGGTCCAGGAAGGCCGCGGCCCAGGTGCCCGGCAGGACTTCGCGACGATCCTGAACAAACGTGATGCCGCGCCGGGCGAGCTCGCTGAAGGTGGCCTCGAAATCGTAGACGCAAAAGGCGATGGTGAAGCCGCTTCGGGCGCCGGGCCTGCCGCCGGCGGAAACCATGAATGGAACGCCGAAGAGATCGACCGTGAAATCGGACTCGCTGGCCTCGAGGAGGTCGAGTTCAAGGACATCGACGTAAAAGAGGTGGGCCTGCCGGAGGTCCGTGGTCTGGAGGCTGACGTGGGCGAGGCTTCCGAGCAAATGGCCGGTCTTGGGCTTGACTGAGTCGTTCACGAGTATTCTCCAAAAAGCGTAGAACGCAAAATACATAAAAAATGCAGTCGTGCAAGTACCTCTGGCATTGGCAGGGCCGCAGGCCGTCCATGCCCGTTGAGAACACGGAGCTGGCAAGAAAGAGCCCCGGCTTGGAGCCGGGGCTGGGTTCGATGCTGCCCATGCGATTTCAGGGACGTGGCACTAGTTGCCGCGCTGCTCTTCCGCCTCGGCGACACGGCGAATCGCCAGCATGAAGGCCGCCGTGCGGTAACTGCACTTCTCCTTGCGGGCCAGTTCATGAACGTCAAGGAAGGCGCGGCGCATCTTGATTTCCAGTTCCTTGTTCACCTTGTCTTCGTCCCAGTAGAAGCTGGTGAGGTTCTGGGTCCACTCGAAATAGCTGACGGTCACGCCACCGGCGTTGGCCAGAATGTCGGGGATGACGACAATGCCGCGTTCATGCAGGTCTTCGTCAGCGTCGGGCTGCGTGGGGTGATTGGCGCCTTCGACAACGAGCTTGGCCTTAATGTTGTTCGCATTGCTCGAAGTGATGACATCGCCCAGTGCAGCGGGAATGAGGCAATCCACTTCCAGACCGAAGAGGTCCTGGTTGTTCATGGGCTCCGCCCCGGGGAAGCCGGCCACGGTGCGTTTTTCAGCGAAGAACTTCTCCAAAGCCGCAATGTCGAGCCCGGCCTTGTTATAGACGCCGCCCTTGACATCCGTGATGGCGACGACTTTGCCGCCGCGCTCGGACCAGAACTTGGCCGTGAAGCTGCCGACGTTGCCGTAGCCCTGCACGGCACAGGTCTTGCCTTTGATGCTCTCGCCGATCGCACTGTAGTAGCTGTCAGCGATGGTCACGACGCCGCGGCCTGTGGCCGCGAGGCGGCCCTTGCTGCCGCCCAGGGAAAGGGGCTTGCCGGTGACGACGGCCGGTGCATAGCCGCGGCGGGAGGAATACTCGTCCATCATCCAGGACATGACCTTGCCGTCGGTGCCCATGTCGGGGGCGGGCACGTCGCGCTGGGGGCCAAGCACGATGGAGATGCGCGCTGTGAACTTGCGCGTGAGGCGTTCGAGCTCGATCTGGCTCATGTTCATGGGATCGCAGCTGACGCCGCCCTTGGCGCCGCCGAAGGGCACGTCAAGCAGTGCGGTCTTCCATGTCATGAGGCTGGCCAGGGCGCGGACCTCGTCGAGGTCGACTTCAGGGTGATAGCGGATGCCGCCCTTCCAGGGGCCGCGCGCGCCGTTGTGCTGTACGCGATAGCCCGCGTAGACGTGGATTTTGCCGCTGTCCATGCGCACCGGGACGGCCACCGTCACTTCGCGGAAAGGTGTCTTGAGGATACTGCGAAGCTGCGGGTCCATGTTCAGGCGATCCGCGGCGTTGTCGAAAAGCGCGTTGACCGCCTCATAGGCGTTGTGGCGAGGTCCGGTGGAAGTGAAGCGTCCAGTCGAGAATCGAGAAGGCATCGAGTCGTCCCGCGGGTCAGGAATGGGCGGAATCTAGAACTTGGGCAGGCGTCGTGCAAGGCGGCCAACGCCGCTGGACAAGCGCGAAAAGGCACAGCTTTGGGTCGAAAGCATCAGCTCTGGGCACCGGCCGGCTTAGGAGCGATGGCCGAAGAAGTTCCGGGCGGGAAATGGAAGTCCGCCAAGGTGTAGCTTCCGAGCACGCGCCCGATTTCTTCCTCGACCTTGTTGAACACGCCCAGCATCAGGCAATCGTCAAGCAGGGCACATTCACTTTCGTTGGCAAAGCACTCAAAGACACGCATGGGACCATCGATTTCAACGATGATGTCCCGCATGGTGAGCTTCTTGGGGTCGGAGGCGAGAACGAAGCCGCCCGAAGGGCCCTTGAGACTGCGCACGATTCCCTTCTTGGCCAGTTGCTGGAGTATCTTTGACAGGAAGGCCTTGGGAATCATCAGGCGCTCGGCGATTTCCGTAAGAGTCACGGGGCCGCTGGCGCGGCGCTCAGACAGAAAGATGAGCGCGCGCAAACCGTAGTCACTCTTTCGGCTGAAAATCACATCGCCTCGCGGGTCGGGACCGTCCGGTAACGATGGACCGGTCATTTTGGCTCTATTTAGTAGACTATTCGGCCTTTCCCTGTCAAGGACAGCCCGCGATGAAGACCCACACCGAGTACCTGTACTTCCATACGAAGAAGAAGCGTGAGTACATCCGCATCACAGATACGGTGGAGGAAATCGTGCGCCGCAGCGAGGTCCGCGAGGGAATGGTGCTTGTCAGCGCCATGCATATCACGGCAGGTGTTTACGTGAATGACGCCGAAAGCGGGCTCATCGACGACATTGACCACTGGCTGGAGTCGCTGACACCCTATGGGGCCTATCCCCGCGTGCAGTGGCCGCCGCCGGGCGAAACGGGCACTGTTACGGCCACCAGCGCCCCCTATCGTCATCACGAAACGGGCGAAGACAACGGCGATTCGCACCTCAAAAGCATGCTGGTGCACCACCAAGTCATCGTACCGATCACGGAGGGCCGCCTGGACCTCGGAACCTGGCAGCAGGTGTATTACGCCGAATTTGACGGCCAGCGCCGCAAGCGCATCGTGGTCAAGGTGATGGGCGCGTAACCCGACGGCCCTACTCGTCTTCTTCGACTTCGAACTCTTCTTCACTGGAAGTGGGGGTGCCTGCCGGTGCAGCCTTGGCTTTGGCCGCCGGGGTATCTTTCTTTGCGGCGGACTCGATCTCGCGCACGGCCGTTTCCCCTGCCAGCTGCGTCAGAAGTTCCCGGGCCTGCGCGTCCGTGGGGTCAAACTCAACGAGCACCCTGGCGTGCCAGGTGGCCGCGGGCTTGTCGGCTTCTGCCAGTTCCTGGGCGAGCCTCAGGCGAGCACGGCGGAACTGGGGATCCTCTTCCAGGGCGCGGGCCAGCAATGCCAAACCCGGTTTCTTCCGCTTAAGGGCGATGAGCAGCTCGGCCACGGTGATTACGAGCAGGTGGTCGTCGCGGTGAAGCGCCAGAGCCTGCCGGAACTGCCGCAAGGCAGCTTCCAGCTTTCCACTGAGCAGCGTGGCCGCTGCCAGATGGCGACGCGCCCAGAAACAGTCGGAGCTGACTTTCAGGGCCGCTTCGCAGTAGCCGCGCAATTCAGTTTCAGCCTTGGCGTCGATGGCGATCTCGGCCAGAACCCGCAGGGGAGTGAGCAGCGTCTTGTCGAGCTCATGGAGGCGTTGGGCCTGCTCAGCGGCCAGTCTCAGATTGCCCCCATTGAATACGCGCAAAAGTTCCAGCATGCCCCGCGCGGAATCCAGGGCGGGCTCCGGGGCCGGTGGCAGCAGGGCGGACTTGCCCTGCGGAACCATCAGCAGGCAGAGGGCGTCGTCATGCAGCCACGATTTGCGGAAGGCAGCGTAGCTGATTTCCACGGGCTCGATGTAATTGGGATCCTGGGCGATGATCAGTTCGCCCGCGTCGTCATAGCCGATGACGGCGAGCATGTGGCCGCTCAGTCCCTGGTATTCCGTCGTGACGACGGGAACTCCCTTGTCAACCATCTCCCGGATCAGATCGAGGGAGCCCTTGACGAGCCGGTAAGCGATGCCCTTTTGCTCGGACACGAAGTCCATCAAGTCGGGCCAGCGCGTGGAACCCTGGCGCAGGATGCGCGCCGCGACATCTTCCTGGGTGGCGGGCTGGCCGATGTAGCGCAGCACGTTGGCCAGAGTGTTGGGCGCGCAATAGGAGCGCTTCTGAAGCACGCGGGGAAAGTTTTCGAGGCGGCGCGTGCGCGCCCCTTTCTTGGGGGCGCCAAGTGCATTCACCCGCGCCTGAACTTCGGGCACGAGGCTTGAGCGCGGCCGGCGCTCCAGAAGCTGGCGGAAGCAGGCCAGAGCCTGCTCGGAGAATCCGGCGCGGTGCAGGGCGCGGCCTTGCAGGTAGAGCAGCTCATCGACGTTGTCGCCGTTGGGCGAGATCTCGGCTGCGTGTTTGAAGAAGGCGGCAGCCTCACGGTGTTTGTTGCGTGTGACGTGAACCTCGCCCATGAGCTGGTGCAGGGGCAGATGCTCGGCGGACTGCTCAATGGCGTAGGCCAGTACCTCCATGGCCGAATCGAGCTTGCCCTGAACGTACAGCACGCCGGCGAGGCGCTCAAAGGCATCCTCACAGGTGGCGTCAATCTGCAGGGCCTTGGCCAGCTGGACTTCCGCCTCCTTGAACGCGCCGATGCGCAGCAGGCGGTAGCCCTCATCGGCCAGCAACTGCGCGCTGACCAGCCCGAACGCGGCCGCCTTTTCGATAGCGTCCTGCGCCGACTTGTTCAGCCCCATAGCGGCGTAGGCCACGCACAGGGCGCTGAGGGCGTGGGCGCGATAAGGGACGAGGCCGTCGGCGTCATCGGCGACCCTGCGCAGGACCTCGACGCCGCGGTCAAACATGCCGCAATCCACCAACACCCTGCCCAACAGGAAGCGGGACTCCACGTGGGTGTCTTCTTCACGCGCTGCGCGGCGCAGCAGGCCCGCCGCCTCGCGCTTGCGGTGGCGGCGCCAGGCGGCATGGCCCAGCACGGTCAGCCATTCGCTGTCAAAGGAGAGGTCAGGCCATTGTTCGCAGCCTCGCGTGAGGGTCTGTTCGGCGGCGGCGTAGGCATGGTTTGCAATGTGCTCGCGGGCACGCGCAAGGCAGACCTTGCGGCTCGAGAAAGACTGAGCAGTGACGTCGCCCGGTGCCATGCCGCGCTGACCCAAAGGGAACGACCGGAAGTTGAAGTTCGAATTGTAGGCATGAGGCATTCTGTTACGCAATCTTCAAGGGTGGCTATACCCAAATTGCCGCGGCCACATTCCCTTACCTTTGTCGGGGAAGCGTTCGTAGACTGGCAGGGGTTGGGGAGGCACCCATGCGTCTGGCTTCCATTTTTTTGATGATTCTCGCCATTTGCGCGGCGCCGGCGTGGGCATGTGATAAGTGCGGTGCCGACGGCAAGAAGCAGGAAGCCGCCCGCCAGAAGCAGGACCGCGCCCGCGACGGCCATTACCGCACCCCCAAGGCGGGCAAGAAGTACGAAGTGCGCGTCACGGACATGGAGTGCCCCAACTGCATCGAGCAAGTCACGAAGGCCATCATGGGCATTGACGGCGTCGTGGGCGTGGAAGGTCAAGACAAGAGCAAAACGCTTGTGGTCACCGTGCGCGAGGGCGACGACCTCAAGGAAGAAGACGTAAAGAAGGCTGTCGAACAGGCGGGCTACACCTGGGGCGGCATGAAGGTCAAAGAAGAGCCGGCCCAGAAACCCAACGATTGATCAGGCCCTGTGGGCTAGACCCTGCAAGAAGCCGGGAAATCAGGCGGCCGTCAGGCCAGGCGCTGGGTCACCACGTTGCCGGGGCGCAATCCCAGAGCCGAAATTTCCTGCAACAGCTTGAGCAACCCGGCGTCTTCTCCGGTCATGATCTGGGTGCCGGCCTTCTGCCCGGCCAGGGTCTGGACTTCGCCCCCGAGCTTCTTGGCAAAGTAATTGGCCGCCGTGAACATGCGCTCCAGCACCTTCTTGGGCTGGGGCGAAGCGGCCGGCTTGAAGCTGAACTCGACGGTCGCGGAGCTGCCTGCGGCCCCGGGGGCCAGGCTCAGCCCTTGGGCTCGCACGCCAAAGATCGTCTGGCCGTTTACCACCCAGCCAAATCCGTCTCCTTGCCGCTTGAGGCCCAGGCATAGGGCGCAGTCGGTGATCCGGGCGGCGTCAAACTGGCCCGCCAGCTTCAGGCCGTAGGTCTTGCCCAGGCTGCCCTTGAGGCCCACCAGTTTCCTGGAGCGCGCCATGGCGGCTGAAGTCGCCTCGCCTCCGGGCTGCTTGGCCCGTTCCAGCTTCTTGGCAATGCGCGAGGCCACCATGTCAAACATGGGGAACTCATCTTCGGTCAATGCCGCGCCACTGGAGGGAACAAGCTCCATGGCAACGAGCATTTCACGGGTTTCGTTGTCGTTGGGGCCCAGTTCGCGGAAGGTGGCACCGGCGTCGTCGCGACCAAAGACGGCCATGTCGGAGAGCGCGGCAAAGAACTGCGTGCCCAGGATAGTACCCAGCTGCCGGGGCGCGGCACCCGGGGCCAAGTCAGCCAGCTTCACGGTGTAATAGGCGCCCTCGGCAAATGCCGTGTCGTCGGGCAGCGGGCGGATGGCCGGCAGCAGGTGAGAGGCATCCTCGCTGCCGCCTTCGTCGGCGAAGTCCGCGCCGTCGGGCTGCAGCTCAAAACCTTCGGGTTGTAGCGCGCCGGCCATAGGCTCTCCGTTTGTGCGGCGCAAAAATGCCGCGAGGCCGCCCCATCGTCAATAACTTCCGCTGCTCAGGAAAGCGCCGCGACGGACTTGTCGGCCTTGCGACGCGCCTCTTCGAGGGCAATTTCCTTCATCAGTGCGGCCACAAGTTTGTCGTTGGGCACGCGACACAGCAGCTTCTCGCCCTTGTACAGGTAACCTGTGTCCTTGGCGCCGACGATGCCGAAGTCGGCCTGGCCCGCTTCACCGGGACCATTGACGATGCAGCCCAGCACGCTGACGGTGATGTTGCCCTTGTAGCCCTTCATGGCCTCTTCTACGGCGCGGGCGAGCACTTCCACGCCGCCATCGACTTCGTCGCGGCCGCAGCTCGGGCAGCTCACGATGTCGACGTTTTTCTTGCGCAGGCGCAGGCTTGCCAGCAGGTCCAGCCCGATGCGGACTTCGTCTACGGGATTGCCCGTGATCGAAATGCGAATCGTGTCGCCAATGCCTTCGCTCAGCAGCGTGCCCAGGCCCACGCAGGACTTCACCGTGCTGGCCTCAAGCGTGCCGGCCTCAGTCACGCCCATATGCAGCGGAACGTCGGTCAGCCGGGCAAAGCGGCGGTTGGTGTAAATCGTGGTCAGCGGATCGCTCGACTTCAGGCTGACCTTGAAGTTTCTGAAGCCCCAACTCTCAAAGCGCTCGCACCACTCCACAGCCGTGTCCACCATCAGATCGGCCATTTCCAGTTCCATGTCCTTGTTGACCTGGAGGCCCTTGCGCGGCTCGATGGAACCCGCGTTGATGCCGATGCGGATGGCGCGGCCCATCTGGTGCGCACGGTCCACGATCTTCTGCATCAGGTCCAGCTTCACGTTGCCCGGGTTGAGGCGCACGCAATGCATGCCCGCGTCCAGGGCGTCCAGCGCCAGTCCGTGGGCGTAGTGAATGTCCGCAATCAGCGGGACGCGGCTTTGCCGCAGAATTTCCGGCAGGGCCTGGGCGGCTGCCTTGTCCGGCACGGCTACCCGCACGACATCCACGCCGACGTCCTGGGCCGCGTGAATCTGTCGCAGCGTGGCGGCCACGTCGTCGGTTTTCGTTTTGGTCATGGTCTGGACGGAGATCAGGTGATCGCCGCCGATAGGCAGGTGCCCGACCATGCAGGTGCGCGTCTTGCGTCGTTCAACTTTGAAGGCCACAGTTCGTCCTCGGCTTCGTCAATGCGCGGAGTATAGCTTTCAGGATGGCAGGGCGTCGGCCTCGGTCTGCTCAAACCAGAGGCGTAACCGGTCACAGACCACGTCGTCATCGCCTTCATCCGACAACAGGCTGAGGCGAATCAGGTTTTCGGCGAACCGCAGGTCTGCCTCACGGGCGACGCGAAACCAGGGCGGCAGCACCCCGCAACCCACTTCGTCATCGCACAGCAGGTCCGTGGCCACGCTCAGGGCTTCGCCGGGCGAAACCAGCGCGGCCTCCAGCAGGGCCACTTTCAGCTTCTCGTCAAGGTCCGGTCCCAGCCCCAGCAGGTACAGGCTGCCGTCAGGACAGGGGCCAAGCACGGCGCCGTAGTCTTTCAACGAGTCCAGCGCGCCCTCCACCGAAAGCGGGGGCAGGGCCGGCACGTCGCTGAAGAACACCAGCAGCGGATCGCGGGTGGACTCCACCATGGCGCGGATCTGGGGACCGCTGACGCCGCCCGGCGAGCCCAGCAGCGAGACACCCAGCGCCGAAATCAGTTCGCGCAGGTCCTCGGCCAGTGCGGCCGTGAACTCGGACCCGGCACTCGCCGGTTGCCAGGGTGCTCGCTGC
>JAANMU010001702.1_pt1 | contig 18803 bp, 13 predicted proteins | sample 7279701 | NCBI WGS metagenome assembly JAANMU01 (sample SAMN14094539, study PRJNA606508) | bioreactor metagenome | isolation source: A lab-scale SPAN reactor treating ammonium-rich wastewater day 57 | place: Ireland: Galway | collected 2017-03-13 | reverse complement strand
CCTCGCGCCCGGTCGCGCCCGGATGCAACAACTCCGGCTCGATACGAATCCTAGCCCAATCCCCCCGACACGGCAGGCACCGTGGATGCGGCAAGACCGGTGATCGGAGCCGGCGGTCGCGATTGCGCCAGCGATGCGTGGATGCGACCCGCCAGCGCGTGTCCGCACACGATGCGCTCGCGCACCGATACGCCACCCGCATAATTCGCTGCCAGATGCAACCCGGGCCAGTGTCGCAGGCGCTCTGCCAGCGCGCGCACGCGCGAGGCATAGGCGCCGTGATAGAGCGGCAGGCCCGACGCGTGGCGATCGATCCACACCCGTTCGGGCGCCGCGGTGATTCCGAGCAGGGGATCGAGTACGCCCAGGGTCGCGTCGATGCACCGGGCGTCGGTCCAGTCTCGCGCCTGCGGTGCCCGGGCGCCCCCGACGTAGCAGCTGAGCAGCACCTTGCCGCGCGGCGCACGCGCCGCAAAGGTGCTGCTCATCCACTGGCAGCCGGTCAGCGGCAGGCCTTCGCTGCGGGGTACCAGGAAACCCATTCCGTCGAGTCGATCGCGAATGGACGATCGATCGAAGGCGAGGTGCACCACCGTCAGCGCAGCGTACTCGATGCCGTGCAGGAGTTGTGCCAGGTCGGCATCGAGGGGGCGAAGCAGCGCGGCGGCGGCCGGAGCGGGCACGCTCAGCACGAGTTGCCGTGCCCGTGCCGTCAGCCCGCCTGCCGGGGTCTCGCCTGCGAGGCCCCAGCCCGAGCGCGCGGGTTCGATGTGTCGCAACGTGGTGCCCGTGCGAAAGCGTATGTTCGCCGTTGCGGCGAGCGCCCGAACCAGCGTCACCATGCCGCCGTCGAAGGAGAACGACTCGCGCACCGGCGAGGTGCCGCGGCGCAGGATCCGGCGCACACCTGCCCCGATCACGATGCTGCCGTAGCGTTGCTCCAGAGCCACCAGTTGCGGCAGCACCGCGTGCGCACTTGCCTGATCCGGATCGGATCCGAGCGGGCCGGCAATGAACGGCTCCATCGCGGTTTCCAGCACCTCGCGGCCCAGGCGCCGGACGACGAACGCACTCACGGTCTCGTCGACGTGTCCGCCTCTCGGAAGGAGCGGCTCGGCGAGCAGACGCAGCTTTGCGCCGACGCTCCAGAGCGGTGAGCGCACCAGCGGTCCGAAGCGCATCGGAACCGGGACCAGCCGGCCACCCCGCACGAGGTAGCGCTGGCGCTTCGGAGCACTCGGGATCTTCGCGGCATCGAGTCCGCTGGCAGCGAGCAGCCGGCTCACCTCGGAGCGGAAGTTCAGCATCACCGAGGCCGCACGCTCGGTCAGGTAGCCGTCCGTTTGCCGGGTGGCGATCTTGCCACCGAGCCGGGCGTCCTGCTCCCAGACCTCGACGGAGCAGCCCGCCTGGGCGAGCCACCACGCCGCCGAGAGCCCGGAGATGCCTCCCCCGGCGACGATGACATCCGGCTCACTCATGCGGTCCCGGGGGACCGTGCCCGGCGTTGCGCACTGCACCGCTACGGGCGTGGCCGGGGCAGAGGGCGTCGGTGGCTTCGTCGACGATGCGTTCGGTGATCACGGTGTGGCCGCGCTCCCGGGCGAATCGTAGGATCGCCATGCGTGCCATCTTGCGTGCGAACTCCGGCACCCGCTCCAGGCGTCGCTCCGCCTCGGGCGTCCAGGTGGTCGTCACCGCGGCGACCGTGTCCGTGCGCGGCTGGTGGGCGCGCCGGCTCAGCAGCACCGCGCACTCGACGTTGCGCAGCAGGCGCTCGGCGTTGCCGCCGATGTCGAGTTCCGGGTCGGCATGGATGCCGAGCCTGCCGATCACCAGCAGCGCAGGCCTGACCTCGTGCAGGTGCCGCTCGATGGCGGCGTGCGGCTTGCCGTCGAGCAGTGCGGTTTCGATCGCCACGCCGTGCTCCGCGGCGATGGATTCCGCGACGCTCAGATGGCCACGGTAAATTGTCGCGAGACCGGCGTCGATGATCTCCTCGTGCAGCCGCTCCTGGTCGGCGAAGCGAAACGTGCGGCCCGCTTCCTCCGACAACACGCGGCTGATGCGTTCGAAGGCCACGTAATGGAAGTCTGGATCGTAGGCGGCCACCACCTGCAGCCCGACGCTCCAGGCCTGCGCCAGCGCGAGCGCGCTCAACAGGCCGCCGTACGCCTGATCCGAGCCGTCGAGCGCCACGACGATCGGGCCGTCGGCGAGTCGCCGCTGTGGATCCTTGATGACCAGCGTGTCGATTGCCGCGCGGCGCACGACGCGCTCGCACACCGTGCCCAGAGCGCCTCCGGGCACCGCGCCGAGACCCTGGGCACCGATCACCAGCAGGTCATGACGTCCGCTGTTGACTTCCCCGAGCAGCGCCCGATAGTTCTTGCCCTCCAGGGATTGCGGCGTGAAGGGGATCGACGCCGCGCGACAGGCGTGCGCTGCCAGGTCCAGATACGCGTCGGCGATCAGAGTGAGTCCGCGAGTGATGAGCTCGTTGTGGATCTCGCGCTGCGCCTCGAGCGCCTGCTCTTCGCGGTATTGCTGCGGCAGCCCGCCCTCCATCTGACGAAAGCGCCGGTCGTGCAGACGGGCTGCGTAGACGTGAATCCCGGTGAGCTTCGCGCGCGCAATCCCCGCCAGCGCCACGGCCTCGGTCACGCCGCGGTTGGAGTGATCGGAGCAATCCGCCGCCACCAGGATTGCGCGGTAGAGCGGTTGCGCGGCGACTGCCGCCTCGACCTGTGCCGAGCCGGCGTGCCGGGCGTCGTGCGATCCCGGGTCCAGGTACACCGTGCTGCTCGCGTCCATGGTCCGCTCGATTCCTGGTTTGCGCGCGCGCAGTCATGGCTGCGCCTTGGTGCAGCCACTCGTCTGCTCGAAGTGACGTCGTCTGCAGAATCCGTGCCAGCGCCCCGGCGTCTCCACGGGAGGCATCGCGGAATCAATGGATTGACGACTTCTGCCACAAGGTGCGCAGCGTGCGCGGCAGCGGCACAGTGAACGATTCGTTCAAGCGTCACGTTGCACACGTGAGGCAATGCAACGGTTCGTTCGCATCCGCGAGTGTCGGCGCTCCGCGCCGGTGCGCGATTCCTCCCGTGAATTCCTCGTCGCGGCGAAATCCGGTGCAGCTGGTGCGGATGTTGCTATGTCACCGTTCAGTGGAGCGTTCGAGCCCACGCCCGACGAGGAGGAGCGACGTCATGCCCGATGGGGCAACGCGGATCAGGCGCATCGCCGGCGTGCTGATTGGTGGGGGCCTGCTCGTTGTCGCGCAGAACCTCGCTGCCCAGGGGCTGCCGGTCGGGCCGGATTACCGCCCGGTGCCGGGCATGGACAGCCGCCTCGCCGTATGGTCCGCAGCCCAGCTGCATCTGATGTTTGCCGCCTTCGTGCTGGCGGTCCCGATGTTTGCGGTTCTCATCGAATATCTCGGCTGGCGCGCGTCGAAGACCGACACGCGCGAGGCGCAACGCTATGACTGGCTCGCCCACGAGATGGCGCGCCTTCTGCCCGCCGCCTACTCGCTCACTGCGATCACCGGGGCCCTGCTCGGTTTCCTGCTCTTCACCGCGTACCCGAAGTTCATGGGTTACCTCACCGGCATCTTCGGGCCGACGTTCGTCGTCTATCCGCTGTTCTTCGTCGCCGAGACGCTGTGTCTCTACTTCTGGTACTACGGCTGGGACCGGCTGCAGGGCGAGCGCAAGTGGCTGCACCTGTGGCTGGGCCTGCTCCTCAATCTCTTCGGGACGATTGTCATGTTCATCGCCGACGCCTGGGCGACGTTCATGATGACCCCCGCCGGGGTCGACCAGCAGGGCACGCTCGTCAGCCTGTACGCCGCGGTCTGGAATCCCGGCTGGATGCCGCTCAACGTCCACCGCCTGGTCGCCAACATCACGTTCGGCGCGCTGCTGTGTTCGGCGTACGCCGCCTATCGGTTCCTGATGGCGACGCGCGCGCAGGACCGGGCGCTGTACGACTGGATGGGCTACACCGGCAACCTCATCGCGCTGTTCACGATGCTGTTCCTGCCCTTCGCCGGCTACTACTTCGGCTTCGAACTGTTCGCGTTCTCCGCCACCTACGGCGTGACGCTGATGGGCGGCGTGCTGTCGTGGCTGTTCATCATCCAGGCGATCGTGATCGCAGTGCTCTTCATCGGCGCGGCCTATTATTCCTGGCTCGGGCTGCTGCGCATTCCGGGATCCGATGCGCAGCAGCGCTGGAGCCCGGTGTTCAACGTGGCGCTGATCAGCGGCTTCGTCGTCTGGGCGACGCCGCACACCATGGCGGCGTCGATCGAGGAGTCCACCGGGGGGTTTCACCCCATTCTCGGCGCACTTGGCGTGATGGCGCCGAAGATGATTGCCGTTACGCTGGTCCTGGTCGTGCTCTACGCGAGCTACCTGCTTTACCGCCGCGCCGGGCGCGAGCCCACGGTCGCCTGGCACCGGCAGGGCACCACGATCCAGTGGAGTCTGGTGGGGTTGACCGCGCTCGCGATCACCGCGCTCGGCGTGTACGGATATTTCGCCCCGGCGGAAGTGCGGATCAGGACGTCGATCTGGCAGATCATCGTCCTCATGATCGGGATCGTGGCGACGTTCGTCCTCGACCTGTTCCTGCTGCGTGGCGCGAAGACGGTGGCGCAGGTGCGCTGGGGCACGCTGCCGCGGCGCGGTCACTACGTCCTGATCATGCTCGCCTTCGTCATCGTCTGGCTGATGGCGTTGATGGGCTATGCACGCAGCGGTGTGCGCCTGGACTGGCACGTCTACGGCATCATGCAGGACACCTCGCCCGGCGCCGGCCTGCCCAGCCTGGGCGAGGTCGCAGTGATCATCACCGTGATCACATTCATCTTCTTCGTTCTGCTCGCGGTCGCCTTTGCCATCTCGGGCCTCGCGAAGGCGCCCGACGCCGGATCCGGCGAGCAGGTGCGTGCACCGGCGCTCGCGCTGGACGGGGAGGTGGCGTGACCCGCACCCTGCCGTACGTGACGCCGCTCGTACCGGCGCTCATCGTCATCGCGTTCTTCGTCTGGTTCGCCAACTGGATTCCGCAAACCCGTTGGGAACCACCGAAGGCGCAGGCAATCGGCGCGGATCTGGCTCCGGAGGAACTCGCGCAGATCGGCCGCACGGTCGTGCGCCAGCGCGGTTGCCTCGCCTGCCACACGCTCGAGCCCGGTGGAGGCGTGAAAGGCGCCGGGCGCGGCCCGAACCTCGCAGGGGTTGCCGCGCGCCGCGCGCAAGGGGTCGCGGGCGGTCCCGACAATCTGGTCGCCTATCTCGCGCAGTCGCTCTACGAGCCGAGTGCCTACCTGGTCGAAGGCTACGCGAACATCATGCCGTCCTCGGTCACGGCGCCCGCCAATTTGAACTACGAAGAGACGGTGGCCGTGATCGCCTATCTGCAGTCGCTCGGGAAGGCGCCCACGGTGAAGGTGGGCGACGTGCCCCGGCCGGCCGCGAGCGCGCCAGGCGCCCAGCCTGCCGCTGTGGCGAGCGCCGATCCGGCTGCCATGTTCACCGCGCTCGCCTGCGAGGGCTGTCACAGCCTCGTGGCCGGAGAGACGAGGGTCGGGCCGCCGCTCGACGCGGCCGGCTTGAAGCAGGTGGCCGCCGGACGCGGCATGAGTCTCGAGGCGTTCCTCATGGAATCGATCGTGAATCCCGGGGCCTACGAGAAGCCGGGCTTTCCGGGCGGCGTGATGCCGCCGGACTACGGGACGCGGCTGAACGCGACGCAGCTCGACGCCATGGTGCGATATCTCGCTGCGCACGGCGGGCGGCCATGAAGCCCGGCGCCTTCCGCCTGCCGCTTCCGACCCGCATGTTCCTGGTGCTGGCGGGGATCTTCCTGTTGCTGAAGCTGCTGCGTCCGGTGATCCCGGGCAGCGTGATCGTGCTGTACATGGGGTTCGTGCTCGCCGGAATCGCGATCCACGTCACCCTCAGGGACGAGCGCATCCGCGAGTTCGCCGACTTCTTCGTCGTCGAATCGGCCGGCGAACCGGCGGCGATACGGTTTCAACGCTGGGGTCTGCTGGCCGTGCTCCCGCTGTTGATCGGATGGTCGGTGTACGACGCGCTGCGCCCGACCTATGCGCCACCCGTGGAGATCTTCCAGCGCCATCCCACCGTGGGCGAGGAGGTTCTGGGGAGCATCAAGGTGCCGGACTGGGTGGCCGAGCCCGCGAAGTGGAGCCCGGAGGCCGTCGCGCAAGGCAAGGTTCTCTACGAGGCGAACTGTGCCGTGTGCCACGGCGAGAAGCTCGACGGTCTGGGACCCGCGGCCGAGGGTTTTCGCTATCCCATCCGCCCGGCCAATTTCCGGGACGCCGGCACGATCGCCCAGCTCACGCTGCCTTACGTGTACTGGCGACTCACCGTGGGCGGCATCCAGAACCAGTTCAACAGCGCGATGCCGCGCTGGACGGCGCCCGCCGACGACCCGGAGACGAGCACGCTTCACAGCTACGACTTCGCCGCGGACGAAGCGTGGAAGGTCATTGTGTATCTCTACCGCGCCACCGGCTATGAACCACGCCGGTGACCCGGACCAGGATCGGTTCAGAGAGATCCCATCGGACATGGACGACAAGAAGCTCTCTCGCAGGCAGTTCCTGGGGCACGTCGGCGCCGCGGCGGCGGTCGGCGCTGCCGCTGCCGGGAACGTGCTGCCGGCATTTGCCGCGCGCAACCTCGCACCCGCGGCGGGGGTGGAAAATCCTCTCGAACACTATCCGGAGCGCGGCTGGGAGAAGGTGTATCGCGATCAGTACCGCTACGATCGCTCCTTCACCTATATCTGTGCGCCGAACGACACCCACATGTGCCGCGTGCGCGCGTTCGTGCGCAACGGCGTGGTGATCCGCACCGAGCAGAACTACGATCATCACAGGTATGGCGACCTGTACGGCAACCGGGCCACCTACGCGTGGAATCCGCGCATGTGCCTCAAGGGTTACACCATGCATCGGCGCGTCTACGGACCCTATCGCGCCAAGGGCCCGATGATCCGCGAAGGCTGGAAACAATGGGCCGACGCCGGTTTCCCGTCCCTGTCCGACGATCCCGCACTGCGCACGCAGTACAGGTTCGATGCCCGGGGCACCGACAGGTTCGTCCGCCTCTCGTGGGACGACGCGACCACCTATGTCGCCAAGGCGCTGATCGCGATCGCGCGCACCTACAGCGGCGATGAGGGCCGCCGGCGCCTGATCGAGAAGGACCGCTACGACAGGGAGATGCTGGAGTTCTGGGAGGGTGCCGGGACGCGCACGATGAAACTCGGCAGCTCGCTGCCGCCGCACGGCGTGGTGGGCAAGTTCGGCACCTTCCGCATGACCAACCTGCTCGGGCTCCTCGACGCCCACGTGCGGGGCGTCGGCCCCGACAAGGCGAAGGGCGGGCGCGAGTGGTCGGAGTACACCTGGCGCGGCGACCAGGCGCCGGGGCAGCCGTTCGTGCACGGACTGCAGACCTCCGACATCGATCTGAACGACCTGCGCTTCACCAAGTTCACGGTGCAGGTGGGCAAGAACCTGATCGAGAACAAGATGCCGGAGGCCCACTGGCTCACCGAGATCATGGAGCGCGGCGGGCGCATTGCGGTCATCGCACCGGAATACAACCCCACCGCGACGAAGGCCGACTACTGGATCTCGGTGCGCCCCGGCCTGTCCGACACGGCGATCTTCCTCGGCGTCACCCGGTACCTGATGGAGAAGGGCTGGTACGACAAGGCCTTTGTCGAGCAGTTCACCGATTTTCCGCTTCTGGTGCGCACCGACACGCTCGAGCGCCTCAAGCCGGAGGACTTCCTCGCGGGTTATCGCGCGAAGGACATCTCGCGTGGTCCGAGCTTCACCATCCAGGGCCTGACTGCCGCACAGCGCGAACGCCTGGGCGACTACGTCGTGCGTGACGCGAAGACACAGACCTTCAAGGCGATCTCGCGCGACGACGTGGGCGGCAGACTCGCGGCGCTCGGCGTCGGGCCCGACCTCGCGTGGCAGGGAAGGGTGAAGCTGACGAACGGCGCCGAAGTCGAGGTCATGACCGTGTGGCAGATGTACAAGGTGCACCTGCGCGATTACGACCTCGACACGGTGAGCGACATCAGCGGCGCATCGAAGGAACTGATCGAGCGACTGGCGAAGGATTTCGCACGCCGCTTCTGGGATCCGGACTTCAAGGGCAAGCCGCGCGAGGCCTATCCGATCGCGATCCACTACGGCGAGGGCATCAACCACTACTTCCACGCCACGCTGCACAATCGCGCGGTCATGCTGCCGCTCATGCTCGTCGGCAGCATCGGCATCCCGGGCTCCGGGGCACACACCTGGGCCGGCAACTACAAGGGCGCGCTGTTCCAGGGATCCCCCTGGTCCGGACCCGGTGTGGGGGGCGCCTACGTGCGCGAGGATCCCTTCAACCAGGTGCTCGACCCACACGGCAGGATCGGGCCGCAGAACATCCGCGAACTCGAGCACGGCGAGGAGATGAGCTACTGGGGCTTCGGCGAGCGCCCGTTCATCGTCGACACCCCGGAGGCGGGGCGCAAGGTGTTCACCGGCAAGAGCCACATGCCGAGTCCCACCAAGGTGATGTGGTACAACAATGCGAACCTGCTGAACCAGGCGAAGTGGATCTACCACCTGCTGGTGAACGTCAACCCGAAGATCGACCTGATCATCGACCAGCAGGTGGAATGGACCGGTTCCGCCGAGTACTCCGACGTCGTCCTGCCGGCCAACACCTGGCTCGAATTCCAGACCCTGGAGTGCGGCGTCTCGTGCTCCAACCCGTTCCTGCAGATCTGGGGCGGGGACGGCATCAAGCCGGTCTACGATTCCCGGGACGACGGCATGATCTTCGCGATGGTCGCGGAAAAGCTCTCCGCCCTCACCGGCGACAAGCGCTTCCGCGACCACTGGAAGTTCATGCTCGAAGGCAAGCCGGAGGTCTACATCCAGCGGGTGCTCGACAACTCCACGACCACGAAGGGCTACACGGTCGAGGACATCATGGCCGGCAAGTACGGCGAGCCGGGTGCCGCCCTGTTGCTGTTCCGCACCTATCCCCGGGTGCCGTTCTACGAGCAGGTGCACGACAGCATTCCGTTCTACACCGATACCGGCCGGCTCAATGCCTACACCGACATTCCCGAGGCGATCGAGTACGGCGAGAACCTGGTGGTGCACCGCGAGGCCCCCGAAGCGACGCCCTACCTGCCGAGCGTCATCGTCTCGACGAGTCCCTACATCCGGCCAAAGAACTACGGGATCACCCCGAAGATGCTGCAGGAGAAACTGCTCGATGCGGACTTGCGCGCCGTGGCCAACAACAAGCTTTCGTGGCCGCAGGTCAAGCAGACCACGAACCCGTTGTGGGAGCAGGGCTTCCGCTTCTTCTGCATGACGCCGAAGAGCCGCCACACCACGCACTCGTCGTGGGCGACGGTGGACTGGAACTGGATCTGGAGCAACAACTTCGGCGACCCGTACCGGATGGACAAGCGCCAGCCTGGCGTCGGCGACTGGCACGTTCACATGAACCCGCAGGCGGCAAAGGATCTCGGCATCGAGGATGGCGACTACATCTACGTCGACGCCAACCCGGCGGACCGGCCCTACGCCGGGTGGCAGTCGTCGGACCCGCGCTACAAGGCCTTTCGCCTGCTCACGCGGGTGAAGTACAACCCCGCCTATCCGTACGGCGTGGTCATGACCAAGCACAGCGCCTGGATCGCCACCGAGCGCACCGTGCTCGCCCACGAGACGCGGCCCGACGGGCGGGCGCTGGCAGCCGACACCGGCTACCAGTCGAACTTCCGCTACGGCTCGCACCAGAGCGTGACGCGTGGCTGGGCGCCGCCCATGCACCAGACGGACAGTCTGTTCCACAAGAAGGCGGGCAGCATGTCGTTCGTCTTCGGCTTCGACGTCGACAACCACGCTGTCAATACCGTGCCGAAGGAGACGCTGGTGCGCATCGAGAAGGCGCAACCCGGTGGGCGCGACGGCAAGGGGGCGTGGGAACCGGTGGGTACGGGGTACACCCCCGGGCACGAGAGTGACGTCATGGCCCGCTATCTCGCCGGCGGGCTGACCCGGGTGCGGGGCAAAGCATGACGAAGCCGGCTGGAATCGAAGATCCGATGGAACTGGTGGGCGTGCCGGTGCCGGGTGGCGATCCGTGCACGATGGCCGAATGCCTGGTGGAGGAGTATCTGCTGCTGGGCTGGGACGAGCGGCAACTGATGCTGCTGTTCACGCGCCCCTGTTTTCGCGTCACCCACCGTATCTACCTGGAAAAGGGCGAGGCATACGTATACGCACTGATCCGGAAAGTGCGCGCCCGGTGGGTGCGGGATGCCAGCCGTGGGGAGTCGCTCGATGCCTGACGTCTACAACTGGCAGCTGGGCCGCAAGATGCAGTATCCGCATCGCGAAGCGCACCCGCGCTCGCAGTTCGCGTTCGTCTTCAACACCAACCGCTGCATCGCCTGCCAGACCTGCACCATGGCGTGCAAGTCCACCTGGACGTTCTCCAAGGGCCAGGAGTACATGTGGTGGAACAACGTCGAGACGAAGCCTTACGGCGGTTATCCGCAGTCCTGGGACGTCAAGCTGCTGGCGATGCTCGACGCGGCCCATGCGAAGGCCGGTCGCGAACCGGCCTGGGGCGAGGCGAAGGCCGGGAGCGCCGCGACGCCCTACGGGACGTACGATGGCCTGACCATTTTCGAGGCCGCGCGCACGGCCGACCAGCGCGGGGAAGTCGCGGTGGGCTATGAGCCCACGGACGAGGAGTGGCGCTTCCCCAACTTCTACGAGGATTCGGCCACGGGGTCCAGGGACCAGCGCGCCAGCCACAATCTGGCGCCGGCCACGCTGCCCGAGCACGCGACCTGGTTCTTCTACATGCAGCGCCTGTGCAACCACTGCACCTACCCGGCGTGCCTCGCCGCCTGCCCGCGCGGAGCGATCTACAAGCGCCCCGAGGACGGCATCGTGCTCATCGACCAGAGTCGCTGCCGCGGCTACCGCAAGTGCGTGGCGGGGTGCCCGTACAAGAAACCCATGTTTCGCTCCACCACCCGCGTGAGCGAGAAATGCATCGCCTGCTATCCGCGCATCGAGGGGCAGGACCCGCTCACGGCGGGCAAGCCGATGGAAACCCGTTGCATGTCGGCCTGCGTCGGCAAGATCCGGCTCCAGGGGCTGGTTCGCATCGGCGAAGACGGGGGCTGGGCCGAAGACCGCAGCAATCCGCTCTATTTCCTGGTGAAGGTGGAGAAGGTGGCCCTGCCGCTGTATCCGCAGTTCGGCACCGAGCCCAACGGCTACTACATTCCGCCGCGCTGGGTGCCGCGGGCGTACCTGCGGCAGATGTTCGGGCCCGGGGCCGACGCGGCGGTCGAGCGATACACCCACCCGTCGCGCGAACTGCTGGCGGTGCTGCAGTTGTTCCGGGCCTCGCAGACGATCGTCTACAGGTACGAGATCGTCGAGGGCAAGAAGGTCTTCGAGGCCACGATCGACGGCAGGAAGTGGGAGATGTTCGACGACACGGTCATCGGCTTCGACAAGGACGGCAAGGAAGTCGCCCGGGTGGCGGTCGAAGAACCGAAGTTCGAGCGTCCGGCGAAGCACTACAACTCGATCTAGGAGGCGAAGTCGCGATGGACGCGAACGGGATCATGGCCAGATCGAACGCGCGCAGCCAGGTGTATGCGTTTCTGGCGCTCGCGCTGTCGTATCCGGACGAGCGGCATCCGGACTCGCTCGGGGAGCGCTACGATCCGTTGCCGGACGGCATGGCGATCCTCGGCGATGCCTCCACCGGGGAAGCGGTGGAGGCGCTGCGGCCGGCCATGGTGGCGCTGAGCGCAGCTTCGCTCGCGGACGGCCATACGCGATGCTTCGGTCATGCCATGTCGAAGGATTGCCCGCCGTACGAGGCCGAGTACGGTCAGGCGCACATTTTCCAGAAGACGCACACGCTCGCCGACGTCGCGGGCTTCTACCGGGCTTTCGGACTGGACCTGGCTGCCGACTCGCACGAGCGCGTGGACCACGTCAGCGTGGAGCTCGAGTTCATGCACTTCCTGTGTCTGAAGGAGGCCTACGCGCTGGCGAACGGACATCCGGCGGAACAACTCGCGTTGTGCCGTGAGGCACAGCGCGAGTTTCTCTGCGAGCACGTCTGCCGCTGGGCTTTCGGATTCGCGCGCCGCCTGTGCGCCAGGGCGGGCGACACCGTGTATCAGGATGTGGGCCGGTTGCTCGCGGCCTTCCTCGAGGCGGAGTTGCGGGCGCTGGGCTCGAGACCCGACGACGTGGCGGGCCCGGACATGATCGAGGAGGGGGCGCAGACGGAAACCGCTAACGGGGCCGACCCCAGGTGGAACTGCCAGTCCTGCCATGACCGTGAGGCAATGCGATGAACAGGAGCGAGCCCCGGGAGCAACGCCGGCGCCTGCTTGGCGCGCCCCTCGCCGCCCTTGCAGGCTCGCTGCTGCTGCCAGCGCGTCGTGCGCACGCGCAACAGAAGGCGACGCTGTTGGCCAGGGTCGTGACGCGGGTCCCGGCGGAGCCGGAGGACCCGGCATGGCAGAGCGCGGATGCCCTCGACGTACCGCTGTCGCCGCAGGCGGTGGTCAAGCCGCGACGCTACAAGGCGTCCATCGCCGGCGTGGCGGTGCGCGCGCTGTACGACGAGAACCGGCTCGCGCTGCGGCTGGAATGGCGGGATGCTGCGAGCGACGCGATGAAAGGCGGCACGAGCGCGTTCCGGGATGCGCTCGCGCTGGAGTTCCCTTCGAATCCGAAGACGGGCATCCCGTTCTTCGGCATGGGAGAGCCCGACCGCCCGGTCACCATTTACCAGTGGAAGTCGGACTGGCAGCCGGCGCCGAACGACGACGTCGACGAGCGGTACCCGAACATGACGGTCGACTGGTATCCGTTCTCGGGGCGTGGTCCGGGCGAAATCGCCGAGCCGTCGGACTACGCCAGCAAGGACGGCGACAAGGCGTTCCTGACCTCCTGGGCAGCCGGCAACACGCTCGCCGATCCAGCGCTGCAGGCGCAGCGCTCGGTGGAAAAGCTGCAGGCGCGCGGGTTCGGATCCATCGCCGCAGCGGCGCCGGACCGGCAGGACGGCGAAGCCACGGCGGTGTGGAAGGACGGCGCGTGGATGGCGGTCGTCAGCATTCCGCGCGCCCAGGAGCAATTCACTTTCGCGCGCGGACAGACCGTCCCGGTGGCGTTTGCAGCCTGGGATGGCGCGCAGCGTGAGCGCGGCGCAGAAAAGGCGATCTCCACCTGGTATTTCCTCAGCCTCGAGGAACCGGTCGGCGTCGTCACCTACGCAGCACCGCTGCTGGCAGTGGCCGGCGTGGCCGCCGTCGAACTCGCGGGTCTGCGCAGATTGCGCGCGCGTCGCGGCGCCCAGACTGGCGGCGCTTGAGCGCCGCCCGCGACGAAGCGGGAGGCACGCGTCGTGGATGCGCCGTTGGCTACGCCAGCACCTGCGCCAGAGCCTGCGCCGCAACCTCCCTGCATCGTCTCGTGGAACCTGACGGGCCGGTGCAATCTCGCCTGCGCGCATTGCTATCTCGACGCGGTGCAGCGCAAGACGCAGGTGCGCGACGAGCTGGATACGCAGGACGCGCTCGCCGTGATCGAACAGCTCTCGCGCATGGCGCCTGGCGCCATGCTGGTGCTGACCGGCGGCGAGCCGCTGCTGCGACCGGATCTTGCGCAGCTGATCGAGGCCGCCGCCGTCGAACTGATGCCCGTCGTCGGCACCAACGGCACCCTCCTCGATGCGGCACGCGCCCGGACTCTGGAGCGCGCGGGGGCCGCGGGCGTGGGGATCAGCCTGGACTCGTCGACGCCGGCATTCCACGACCGGCTTCGAGGGGTGCCGGGTGCGTTTGCCGGAGCGCACCGCGGCATCGCAGCGGCGCGCGAGGCCGGGCTCGCGATCGTGGTACAGACCACGGTGTTCGAGGACAACCGGGGCGACCTCGCCGCGCTTGCGGCGTTCGCGGCGCAGGCCGGCGCCATGGCGTTCAACGTGTTCTTCCTCGTATGCACCGGGCGCGGCGTGACCCAGACCGATCTCTCGCCCGGGAGTTACGAGGAGACGCTCGGTGAGATCGTCCGGCTGCAGGACCAGCATCCCGGTCTGAAGATCCGTGCCCGCTGCGCGCCCTGGATGCGCCGGCTGCAGGGCCTGCACGCGGGCGAAAGCGGCGGCGGCTACGCCGACTGGTCGAGCGCGTGCCTCGCAGGCCGGCGCTATTTCCGCATCACCCCGCAAGGGCGGGTGACGCCGTGCCCGTACGTTCCGACGCCGGTCGGCGATCTGCGGGTGCAATCGCTGCAGCAGATCTGGGCCGATCACCCGACGTTGCGTGCGCTGCGCACCGGGTTGCCGGGCGGCAAGTGCGGCGGATGCGATTTCCGCTCGAGCTGCGGCGGCTGCCGTGCACGGGCGCTGGCAGAGCACGGTGATCTGTTGGCCGAGGATCCGAAGTGCGCCTACGTGCCTGCACCGGGGCGTGTGCCGGAGGCACCACCGCCGACTGCCGCGCGCCCGCGCGTGGCCTGGGCGCCGGAGGCGACCGCACGCCTCGCGCGGGTGCCGGCGTTCCTGCGCGGCAAGCTCGAGGCACGGCTCGAAGAGCACGCCGCGAGCGAAGGCGTCGAACGGATCACGGTCGAGTTCGTCGCGCGGCATCGTCCACCGGCTGCGGTGCTGGAGCGCCTGCGAGCGCAAACTGGCTCTCTCGCGCCAGGAGACTGACGCGTCTGCGCTCAGCGCACGGTTCGTTGCCGGGCCTCACGAGGCCGCGTCACCGGCGTCCGACGACGTACGTCGCGTCGTAGCGGTCGGCGAGATCGCGTCACGGCTGGCTGCTGGCCGGCCGTGACAGAATTTCAGTTTCGCGCCGCTGCCGCAGGGGCACGGCGAATAGGGGCCGGCGCGAGCGTCGCGTGCGGCCACCGTTGCCATGATCGCCGCGGGTGGCTGTCGTTGCATCACGAGTGAAGCCATCTGCCGCATCGACGGCGTCACGTGGGTGAAGAATGCGTGCAGTCCGGCACAGAGATAACTGTGGCCCGGCTCGCCGTCCTTCGACGTCGCGAAGCGCTCTTTCGGGCAGTCGCCGTGACAGAGGTGGCGCACGTCGCAGGCCTGGCACTGTCGGGTCAGGGTGTCGAGCTTGGCCTGGCCGAATGCGCGCTGCTGCGGCGATCCGACCAGTTCGTCGAGCGGCGTGGCGTGGAGGTTGCCGAGCAGGTGATCGGGTTGGACGAAGTGGTCGCAGGCGTAGACGTCGCCGTTGTGCTCGAGCGCGAGTGCGTGGCCGCAGGTCGGCGCGTGCACGCACAACAGGTGGCGCCCGAACAGGGCCTCGAGCGTGACATCGAAGAGCTGCACGAAGACACGGCCGACGTCGTGGCGCACCCACTCCTCGAACACGTCGATCAGGAAGCGGCCGTAGCCCTCGGGGGAGACCGAACGCCGCGTGACGCGGTCGCCTGTCTGCGTGTAGAGCGGGCGCTTGTCGCGCGACGACGTGCTCCAGTCGGCGTTGGCGATCGCGATCGTCTCCCCGGTGACGCGCTCGACGATCGGGATGAACTGCACGAAGCGCGCGCCGAGTTCGTCGCGCAGGAACCGGTAGACCCGGCGCCCGTGCGCCTCGTTGGCAGCGTTGACGGTGCACAGGATGTTGAACTCGACGCGGTGCCGGCGCAATGCACGCCAGCCGTTCATGACGAGGTCGAAGCTGCCCTTGCCGGCGCGCGTGAGGCGATACGCGTCGTGCAACTCGCGCGGTCCGTCGACGCTCAGGCCGACGAGGAACTGCTTCGCGGCCAGGAACGCGCACCAGTCGTCGTCGAGCGCGATGCCGTTGGTCTGGATCGCGTGCTGCAGGCGCTGGCCGGGGCGTTTCAGGGCCTCGGCGACCTCGACAGCGCGTTCGAAGAATGCCAGGCCCATCAGCGTCGGCTCGCCACCCTGCCAGGCGATCGTGACCCCCGGCGTGCGGTGCGACGCGAGCCACTGGCCCAGGTACGCCTGTAAGGTCGCATCCGACATCCGGTGGTCGCTGTCCGGGTAGAGCGCTTCCTTGGACAGGAAGAAGCAGTACTGGCAGTCGAGATTGCAGGTCGAGCCGCTGGGCTTGGCCATCAGGTGAAAGCCCATCGATCTCTCGGCTGCGGGTTCGGGTGCTGGTGCTGGTGCTGGTGCGGGCGTCGTCACGGCTGCCTCGGGCGAAGCGTTGCAGTGTGGCGCCCGCAACGAGCCGGGTGCGCCTGCTGGTGGCGAGCCGGTCGCCGATGACGGCCAGCGCACACACCGTCCGGAGCATCGCGCATCGCTTCGGCCCGGTGCCGCGGCAGTATAACCATCCGGCCGGTCGGGTCGGGATCGGTACCGGGTCGGAATCGGTTCGGTGGTGCCCACCGGTGTCATCGGCCAGGATGCCCGAAAACAGCTGAGGCGACGCCGTGCCGCAAGGCGCGCGTTGCGCCGGTGTCCGATGCCGCATCCCCGCGAGTGCAGTGTCATGTCCCAGCCTCGCAGAACGTTCCTTCCCTCCCGGCGCTGGCGCCAGTCGCGGGTCTGGCGCAACCTGTATCCTGTTACCGGACGTTCCGACCCGCGCGGCGTTCTGGCAAGAGCAGGTTCGGCAGTCGCTCGCCAATCCACGCGTGGCCGAGCGCATTCGTCGACTGGATACACGCCGCATCGATGGCGATGCGGGCGCGGCCGGCAAGTGGCTGGCACAGAGCTCGCAACGCTGGGCCGAGATACCCGGTCGAGGGGCGGTGACGGTCGAGTGAACCGGCGCCTTGGCGTCCGTTGCACGGTTCTCCTGTTCGTTGGAGTGGAGGTGGATGGAAATGACTGACGCAGCCCGGTACACATTCGTCCTGATTCACGGAGCCTGGCACGATGGTTCGCTGTGGGCGCCGGTCGCCGAGCACCTGCGTCGTCTCGGTCATATCGTCCACACGCCGACGGTTGCGGGACACGGCAAGAGTGCCGACAAGAACGTCTCGCACGCCGATGGCGTGAAATCGATCGTCGATTACATCACCGGCAACGGGCTCGAGGGTTTCGTGCTGCTCGGACACAGCTTCGGGGGAACGATCGTTTCCAGGGTGGCCGAGGCGGTACCGACGCGCATCCGGCGCCTGATCTACTGGAACGCTTTCGTGTTGCTGGACGGGGAGAGCATTGCCGACGTGTCGCCGCCCCATTACAACACGATGATGGACGGCATCGCCGCGGCATCGGGCGACAATACGGTGATGTTGCCCTTTCCGGTCTGGCGCGAAGCGTTCGTCAACGACGGCGACCTGGAAACGGCGCAGCGCACGTTCGATGCCCTCTCGCGGGAACCCTACAGGATGTTGACGGACAAACTCGACTTGCGCACGTTTCCTTCGCTGGAGATCCCCAGGAGTTACCTCAATTGCACGGAGGACACGGCCATGCCGCCGGGGCCGTTCGCCTGGCATCCGCGCTTCTCCAGTCGACTCGGTCTGCATCGCCTCGTGCAGATGCCCGGCAGTCACGAGGTGATGTTCACCCATCCGTCCCTTCTTGCCGAAAAGATCGTCGAAGCAGGACGCGATTGAACCGAAGGCCACCCAGATGCCGCAACGTCCCAATCTCATCTACATCGTCGCCGACGATCTCGGCTTTGCCGATCTCGGCTGCTATGGCGGGCGTGCGTCCGGGTTCGGCCCCGTTTCGCCGCGGATCGACGCGCTGGCGGCCGGTGGCCTGCGCCTCACCGACGGGTATGCGAACGCGCCCGTCTGTTCCCCGACGCGCTTCGCGCTGATGACGATGCGCTATCAGTACCGGCTGCGCGGCGGCATGGAAGAACCCATCAACAGCCGGACCCGGGGCAGCACGACGCTGGGACTGCCGGCGGAGATCCCGACGCTGCCTTCGCTGCTGCGTGACGCCGGCTATGCCACGGCGCTGATCGGAAAATGGCACCTGGGCTACCCACCCGCTTTCGGGCCGCTGCGCTCGGGCTACGACGAGTTCTTCGGCATCATGGCCGGCGGCGTGGACTACTTCACCCACTGCTCGAGCCGCGGCGACCACGACCTCTACATCGGCGAGCAGGAACACCGCGAGGTCGGCTATCTGACCGACGTGCTGTCGCGTCGCGCCGTGGGTCACGTGGAGCGCATGGCTGCGTCGGCCCGGGCCGGTCGTCCCTTCTTCCTCAGTCTGCACTACACGGCGCCGCACTGGCCGTGGGAGACGCGCGACGACGAAGCCGTCGCCGGCGACGTGAAGGACAACCTGTTCCACCTGCACGGCGGAAACATCCACACCTACCGCCGCATGATCCACCACATGGACGAGGGCATCGGCTGGTTGGTCGAAGCCCTGCGCACCGCGGGCCAACTGGAGAACACGCTCATCGTCTTCACCAGCGACAACGGGGGAGAGCGTTTCTCGGACAACTGGCCGCTGGTGGGTGGCAAGATGGACCTCACCGAGGGCGGGATTCGCGTGCCCTGGATCGCACACTGGCCAGTCGTGATTGCACCCGGCAGCACCAGCGCCCAGCACTGCATGACGATGGACTGGTCGGCCACGCTGCTGGAACTCGGCGGCGGCCGGGCGCACCCGGACTACCCGCTCGACGGCGTTTCGCTGGCGCGGGTGCTGCGTGACCCTGACCATGGCTTCGAGCGGCCGTTGTACTGGCGCATGAATCAT
>JAANMU010001699.1_pt1 | contig 18830 bp, 19 predicted proteins | sample 7279701 | NCBI WGS metagenome assembly JAANMU01 (sample SAMN14094539, study PRJNA606508) | bioreactor metagenome | isolation source: A lab-scale SPAN reactor treating ammonium-rich wastewater day 57 | place: Ireland: Galway | collected 2017-03-13 | reverse complement strand
CACCGTCTACCTGGACGATCAGTCCATCGGGGAGATCGTATGTCGCGTCAACCACTGCGAGGGGAATTTCGTCCTGCCTGCGGAAACACAGGCAGGCACACACTGCCTTTCGGCGAAGCCCACTGAGTGCGGACTGGAGATTCAAGTGACCACCCGCTGACGGTGAATTAGGATTGTGAATATCAAATCGAAGGGACGATCACAGATGTGATCGTCCCTTTTCTTTAGGCGAGCGCGTGCTTCGCTTTGTGCGCGGCGGCTTCCATGCGTTCGAACATCTCCCGGGCGGCTTCGGGCGTCAGCGGATCCGTCAGTCCGCCTTTCAGTCAGGGCGCATTGCCGATCAGTTCCGCAACCTCGAAACACAATTCCGCCGCCACGTCGGTTGCCGCATACTTTTGGAGCAGGAGAGCAGAGGGTCTTATAATCCCCAAATTCCATACAGAAGGTGTCACACATGTCAAGGTCAAAGACCATACTATATCTCGAAGCCCTCTTTGCGGTGGTTGTCTGGGGGGCGTCGTTCATCGCGACCAAGGTGGCGTTGAGGGACGTTTCTCCGGTCACGATCGTCTGGTTGAGGTTTGCGATGGGCGTGGTGATTTTGGGAGCGACGGTTGCGAGGCGAGGTCGGTTCGCATTGCCGCATTGGAGGGAGTGGGGTTATTTTGCCCTGCTTGGATTTCTCGGCATCACCTTCCATCAATGGCTGCAATCCAATGGATTGCAAACTTCGGAAGCCGGCACCACCGCATGGATCGTGGCGACGACTCCTGTGTTCATGGCATTGCTCGGCTGGCTGGCATTGAAGGAGGGCTTGAGCCTCGCCAGGATCGGCGGCATTACGATGGCGTTCATCGGCGTGCTGCTTGTGGTCTCGAAAGGGGACCTTGCGTCCGTTTCGGTGGGAAAGTTTGGCGCGCCGGGCGACGTTTTGATCCTGATCAGTTCGATCAACTGGGCGGTATTTTCCGTATTGTCGAGGCGCGGGCTGAAGTCACACCCCGCCAGTTTGATGATGTTCTACGTGATGACGTCGGGCTGGCTGTTCACCTCCATACTCTTCTTCGCGGGGACCGATCCCGGCGAGATGGCGAATCTCACATTGAATGGCTGGATCGGGATCGTATTTCTGGGAGTCTTTTGTTCCGGGCTGGCATACATCGCATGGTATGACGCGTTGCAGTCCCTCTCCGCCGCGCAGACAGGTTCCTTTCTTTACATCGAACCCCTGGTGGCTGTCGTGGTCGCGTTTTTCGTGTTGAACGAGGCGATCGTGCCCGCTTCGTTGCTCGGCGGCGGAATCATCCTCTTCGGGGTATGGCTTGTGAATCAAAATTAAGGATATCCTTGCCTACCTGCCCTCCCGTACCCTTCCGCATCAAAATCACCGAACCAAATCTCCTGTTGTATAATTGATTTATGCTCAGGCAAACCCGTTTGCAGAAGTTCATGGAAATTCTCCGCCAACAGCGCCCCATACTCGCGGAGCAATACAACGTTGCCTCACTGGAATTATTTGGCTCTTACGTCCGACAGGAACAGCACGAGGGGAGTGACCTCGACATCCTTGTGACGTTCAGCAAGCCGCCGAGTCTGTTCAAGTTCGTCCGCCTCGAAAATCACCTTTCCGACACATTGGGAGTAAAGGTGGATTTGGTGATGAAGGATTCGCTCAAACCAGCAATTGGCAAAAATATTCTGCGCGAGGCAATTCCTGTATGAACCGCGAGCGGATCATAGCGACATTAAAGAACATCCCGAGATGAATGAAATTCATAAACGGCGTACGTGATAAGTACGCCGTTTTGATTCACAGCACATTTTGTTTAAGCGAATTCCATGACATTTGTTACAGACCAAAAAAGTGGATAAGTTGTAAAATTACATCGTCATTGGAGACCGAATGGCGAAACAGGGGAACACGCCAGGCTCGCTACCCAAGATTAATCCCAAAGACATCCGAAGCCCCCAAGACTTCGGAAGTCTAATACCCAGGAGCAAACAATGACCATGCCCACCTACCCACCCGAACCGTTCCGCATCAAAGTCACGGAATCGATCCGCCTCATACCGCGTGAAGAGCGCGAAGCCAAACTCAAAGAGGCGGGCTACAGCCTCTTCTCCCTCAAAGCCGAAGACATCTTCATTGACCTGCTCACCGACTCAGGCACGGGCGCGATGAGCCAGGAGCAATGGGCGGCGCTCATGCGCGGCGACGAGTCCTATGCGGGGGCGCGCTCGTACCACCGCCTCAAAGCCGCCGTGGAGGACATCTTCGGTTTCAAATATTTCGTCCCCACGCATCAGGGACGCGCCGCCGAGAACATTTTGTCCGCGTGCCTGGTCAAGCCAAATCTTTGGGTGCCAAGCAACATGCACTTCGACACCACCGACGCCAACATCCGCGCGCGAGGCGGTTGCCCGGCGAACCTGGTCATTGACGAGGCGCACGACCCCGAGGATCCGCATCCCTTCAAGGGCAACCTCGACATCGCCAAACTCAAAGCCTTCATCGCAAAGTATGGGCGTGAGAAAATTCCGTTCGGGATGATCACAGTCACGAACAACGCGGGAGGCGGACAGCCCGTCTCGATGGAGAATCTCAAAGCGGTTGCGGATGTCTACCACGAGAGCGGAATCCCGTTCTTCATAGACGCGGCGCGCTACGCTGAAAACTGCTACTTCATCCAACAGCGGGAACCCGGCTATGAGCATCGTTCCGTCAAAGACATCGCCCGTGAGATGTTTTCGCTCGCGGACGGGATGTGCATGTCCGCGAAAAAGGACGCCATCGTCAACATCGGCGGCTTGTTATGTTTGAACGACGAGAAATTATTCCAGGACATCAAGAACGAATTGATCCTGCGCGAGGGCTTCCCCACCTATGGCGGACTCGCCGGACGCGACCTCGACGCGATGGCGGTCGGCTTATACGAAGGTTTGGATGAAACGTATCTCTCCTATCGCGTCGGGCAAACAGCCTATCTCGCCGCGCGGCTCAACGACGCAGGGGTTCCCACCATCCAACCCGCAGGCGGACACGCTGTATACGTCGTTGCGAATCAACTACTGCCGCACATCCCCAACTACGAATTTCCCGCGCAATCCCTCGGCGTGGAACTCTACCGCGAAGGCGCGATACGAGGAGTCGAAATCGGCTCGGTCATGTTCGCCTGCCTCGACCCTGAAGACAACACCTGGCACTACCCTGCGCTCGAACTCCTGCGCCTGACGATTCCTCGTCGCGTGTACACGCAGAGTCACTTCGATTACGTTGCGGATACTTTAGCAAAGATCAAATCCCGCGCGAAGGAATTACGCGGCTACAAATTCACCTACGCGCCTGAATTGCTGAGACATTTCACGGCGAGGTTCGAGCCGCTGTAGAATGCCATTGCGAGCCTGTCGGTCGAGTAAGGCGGTGATCGTTCCGCCTGCGCCGAGACCAACAGGCGAAGCAATCTCCGCATCGCATAGAGGATTGCTTCGCCTCGCTCGTCAATACGCTCGTCATGGGCGCGGGCAATTACCGCTTCAGCGACTACATCAGGATCGGCGCGCCGATGTTATTGATCGGTCTGGTCGTCGCGATGCTGGTGCTGCCGCTGCTGTTTCCGTTCTAACCACCGTCCCGAAGGATTTTCGCAAATTGACCTTATCTCTCCACCACCCCTTCGGGACGTTTTAGGAAAAACATCAAGTCAAACATCCTTGACATTTAGTCAAGGATGTTTTATACTACTGAAAGTCAAGGAAACTTTACACATAATAGGAGCACATCATGAAAAAGTTCAAAATGGGAACCGCCCTCCCCCTCGGAATTGCCCTCGGCGCTGCCATCGGTGTGGCATTGGACAACCTCGCCGTGTGGATCGGCGTTGGCGTGGCATTTGGCGTCGCTCTTGGCACATCCTTCCCGCACAAAGGCGGTCAATCCGTCGAATCACGAAAGGACAAATCATGAATCAGAAAAACCTGATGCGCCGCTATATGCGGGAACTCCTGATCGCCATGTCCATCTACGTCATCATCCTGATCGCCAGCATCTCGATCTTGGAGCGGATCGAACTCCCGAGGTTTTGGCAGGTCGTTATCACGCTTCTCCCCGCGATTCCAGTGGCATTTGTCATCATTGCCCTGATGCGCCTGCTGATGGGCAGCGACGAACTGCAACAACGCGTCCACTTACATGCCACCACTTTTTCAGCGGTGTTGACCGGTCTGCTCACGTTCAGTTATGGGTTCCTCGAAAACGTTGGTTTTCCCAAAATGCCGACCTTCGCGGTCTTCCCCATGTTGTTCGTTTTGTGGGGCATCGGACTCGGCTACTTCACGAGGAGGTACGAATGAACGAGGTCTTTCAGAAACCGCCTGGAAAAACAACGACGATCACCGCCGCCGTGGTCTGGGTCGCGGTCTATTTGCTTGCGCGCTGGTCGCTCGATACTTACCAACTCACGGACGGACTACGCGTGCTCATAGCGCTCGCCCCCATCGTGCCGTTTGCCATCTTTCTGCTCCTGATGCTGGCAGGCATCCGTCAAATGGACGAACTGCATCGCAAGGTCCATCTGGAGGCTCTGGCAATTGCCTTTCCATTGGCGATGCTCCTGCTCATGCTCCTCGGATTGCTGGAACTGGTGATCCCCCTGTCGCCCGAAGACTGGAGTTACCGACATATTTGGGCGTACCTGCCGCTCCTCTACTTCATTGGGCTGGCGTTCACCTGGAGGCGCTATCAATGAAGAACAAGTTGAAGGTCCTGCGCGCCGAACGCGACTGGTCACAGGCGGACCTGGCAGAAAAACTGGATGTCTCGCGGCAGACCGTCAACGCGATAGAGACGGGCAAGTACGATCCCAGCCTGCCGCTTGCTTTCAAGATCGCGGAATTGTTCGGGATGAAGATTGAGGAAATCTTCACCTCCGAGGAGCAATAGCCCATGCAAAGCAAACGACCTTCGAGACATCGCCCGAAGGTCGTTTGTTTCCCTGATACCGGGTTATTGCGTATATTGCGCCAGTTTCGGCAGTGATTGAAGATACAGGTAGATCGCTTTTAACTCATCGTCAGACATGGCGCCGTATTCCTTCCACGGCATGAGTTTCGGGTCAAGCTCATGTCCGCTGGGAGTGACACCGTTGCGAATTGCGTTCATAAAATCTTCCTCGCTCCAAAACGCGACCTCGCCGCCCGGCGTGAGGTTCGGCGAGATCCTGTCAACGGTCGGGTCGGCATGTTTTCCGCCGTTCAGTTCCGCGCCGTGACAGATGCGGCAGTCGTGCGTATCCACCATGTACTTGCCGTAATCAACAGAGACGCCGCGCGCCGGCGCCGTGACGTGGACCTCGTGACTCACCGTCTCGACAGGCAGGTCGCCCAATATGCCAACCGTCAACAGGATCTTTGCCAGCGGCGTGAACTTCTGTCCGTTCGTCTGACGGTCCACGGGCGGGAGTGTGTTGATATAAGCGATAATGGCGCCCAGGTCTTCATCGCTCATGTACGCGGTCGAAACCACCGCCGGCATGAAGATGGGTTTGCCATCCTTGCCGATGCCGTGCCGGATCGCACGGACAAAATCCTCGGCGGTGTATTCATTGCCAATGCCGCCCTCACCGGTCGTCAGGTTGGTTGAGTCCAGCGTCCCGAGCGGGCCGCCCTCGAAGAAATTGACCATGCCGCCCATATCCGCGCCATGACACCCCTCGCACAACGTCTCAGCGCGGTGTTTGCCGAACGCAATGCTGGCTTCGTCGGTGGGGACGACGATATTCGAGGGCGGAAAGTCGTACGTCTTGTTGAGACGCGCACTCCCCATCAGGAACATGACCGCGCCTGCAACCAAAACCAAACCGATCAACGAACCCAACACGATCCCGATCCACTTAAAGACTCGCCTCATTTTATATTCTCTCCTTTGGTCCGAATTTGGTCTGAGCGGACGGATTATACGTCAAAGCACTTGACACTTGAAACTTGACACCTGATACTTGACTGATGACCCGCTGGCTCGATCCTCCCCAAGTGGACGCTTCGCCTCTCGCGCCCCTTGATCTGCCTCCCCTCCTCGCGCAGACTCTCGTCCGGCGCGGGATTCCGACTCCCGACTCCGCCCGCGCTTTCCTCCATCCCGACGCGACGCCCACCACGCCTTTCCCTAACATCGAAGAAGCAGTAAATATCATAAACCTGGCTACGCGCAGACGTGAAAGAATTTGCGTCTGGGGCGATTTCGACGTGGACGGACAAACCTCCACCGCTCTGCTCGTTCAAACCCTTCGATCCCTCGGCGCGGATGTTATCCATTACATCCCCATTCGCGGAAAAGAGAGTCACGGCGTTCACATCGAGTCCCTCGAACCAATTCTCGATGGCGGCGTGAGACTCATCATCACCTGCGATACCGGCGTCACCGCCCATGCCGCCATTGACTATTGCAACTCGCGCGGCGTGGACGTGGTGGTCACGGATCATCACGACCTCGGCGAAACGCTTCCCAGCGCAAAAGAGATCGTCAATCCAAAGTTGCTGCCTGAAGAGCATCCGTTGAGAAATCTGGCTGGGGTTGGCGTGGCATATAAACTCGCGGAGGCGCTTTTGGGTCAAAGGTCAAAGGTCGAAAGTCAAAGGTCAAAGGTCGAAGGTCAAAGGTCGAACGTCGAAAGTCAAACATCATCGGAAGATTTGCTCGACCTTGTAGCGCTGGGATTGATCGCCGACGTTGCCCTGCTTCAAGGCGAAACGCGCGCACTCGCCCAAAAGGGGATTCGCGCATTACGCAACACGCAGCGCCTCGGCTTGAAAGTAATGGCGGAGTTGGCGGGAACAAATCTCGAATCGCTGACCGAGGAGACCATCGGCTTCACCTTTGCTCCAAGATTGAACGCGCTGGGCAGGTTGAGCGACGCAAATCCTGCAGTCGAATTACTCATCACCAAAGATCCCGCCCGCGCCCGCGTCCTCGCCGCGCAGATCGAGGGACTCAACGCGCAGCGCAGGTTGCTGACCAGCCAGGTTTACGAGGCGGCGGAGGCGCAATTGCGCGAGAACCCAGACCTGCTCCATGAACCCGCCATCGTTTTATCGCATCCCAATTGGCCCGGGGGCGTGGTGGGCATTGTGGCGAACAGGCTCGTTGACCGATATCACAAGCCCGCCATCCTGCTCGTCGAATCGGAGGATGGGATTTTGCGCGGCTCGGCGCGTTCGGTGGAGGGATTGCACATCACCGAAGCCATCGCCTCTCAAAAAGACGCGCTGCTGGGTTTTGGCGGTCATCCCATGGCGGCGGGACTTTCGCTTCAAAAGGACAACCTGAGCTCTTTCCGCAGGGGACTTGGCAAAGCCATCGAAAAGCAACTCGGCGGGATCGTCCGCGAGGAGCCGACCCTGCAAATTGACGCGTGGCTGGAGCTGAACGAGATCAACCTCGAACTGGCGGAGGCGCTGGAAATGCTTGCCCCTTTCGGCGCGGGGAATCCGCCGCTCACGTTTGCCACGCGGAACGTGAAGATCAAGTCCATTGGGGAGATCGGCAGGGCAAAGGAGCATCTGCGGTTGAACGTGGAGGACGAGGAGGGAAACGTTCAAAGTATTCTGTGGTGGAACGGCGAAAAGGACGAACTCTCCGCGAACGAAAGCCGGGTGGATATTGCCTATTCCATGCGCGCCTCCACGTTCCGGGGGGAGAAGCAGGTTGCGCTGCAATTCGAGGAGTTGAGAGTCGTCGAGGAAAAACCGGTCGAGGTTCGCGCGAGAGAGTTGGAGATTAGGGATTGGAGATTGGAAAGTGGAAAGCGAAGTCCTGGGATTGTCGAAGGATGGAAGGAGTTGGACGGCGTTTTGATCTGGGCGGAGGGCGCGGATAAATCCAGGGGCAGGTCGCGGTTTGAATTGAGCCGATCGGATGAGTTCGCGATCTGGACGACGCCTCCATCGCCCGCCGACCTGCGCGCGGCGCTCGAGATCGTGAAGCCGAAACGGGTTTACGTGTTCGGCGTTTCGCCCGCCCCCGAAAGGACGGATGAATTTTTGGCGCGGCTGGCGGGCATGGCGAAATACGCGATCAACAACAGGGAGGGAAGGGTTTCGGTCCGGGAGTTGGCGTCCGCGCTGGCGCAACGCGAGAGCGCAGTGCGGATCGGCTTGGAATGGCTGGCGGCCGGGGGTCACGCGGCAGTTTCGGGGGAGAACGACGCGTTGCTTTTGTCCAGGGGAAACGGCGAGGGGAATCAATATCTCCAGAAGGAGTTATACGTCGCGGTGAAGGGAATCCTGGAGGAGACCGCCGCGTACCGCGCTCATTTTGCGAGGGCGGACATCAACAACCTTATGGGGTCGCCGTCGGGGTAGGCGTGTTGAGATCGGGGATGGTGATCGAGTCGAGGTTGACCGAACCGCCGCTGAGATGTTCGATGACGATCTCGTGCGTGCCCATCACGAGGACCTGGGAGCGCCATTCCGCGAGTTGGGTCGTTCCGCTCGATTGATCCACTTCGAATTCCAGCCCGTCGAGGTCAATCAAAATCCTGCCCAAGCTCGGACCCGTCTGATAGCCGACGATCACCTGCTGCCCTACAAAAGTAAACATGGCATAGTTTTCGACCGTGAACGAAATGTGCAAGGTGTTCTGATGCGCGCCGGTCACGTTGGATTGGCTGTCCCAGTCGCCGTCGTAGAGGATCGCGAAGTGGGTGTCATCGTATTTTGCCAGCACGGAGGGGATGGTTGGGGTGGCGGTTGGGTTGGGCGTCCGTTGGACGGGCTGGGTTGCCGCGCCGGAGTTTGGAGACGCGGGAGTCAGCGAGACGATGGGCGGTTTGGAGAATTCGGGCGTGTCTGTAAAGGTGGGCGGTTCGAGGACGAAGGCGGTGTTGGTCGGCACCGGGGTCAACGTGGAAAGTCCCGGCTCGGTGCCAAGATACACGTAACGGAACGGCGTTCGAGTGGGGATCGCCTCCCCGACCGGGCGCGTGGCATCCGCGCGCCAGAAGAAATAAACAACCGCCATGCCCACGATGGACAACACGCCAAGAATAACGGGAGCCAGAAGGCCGGAATCAACGGACGGTTTCTTTTCCATCATTCCGCCGCCTTGTCCGTGATCTCCAGCGCCTTGTCCAGCACATCGAATCCCTCCTTCAATTGTTCCTCCGTGATGATCAGCGGCGGGATGATCAATACCGTATGCCAGTGCGTGTACAGGAACAGACCGTGATCGAGACAATATTTCCTCAACGCCGTCATTTCGGGCGACGACCCGTTCCACGGCGCCATGGGTTCCTTCGTTTTTCGATCCCTGACCAATTCGACGATCCCGAACAACCCGATCGAACGGACGTCGCCGACGGAGGGATGCGCCTCTCCCAAATCTGACAACATCCGCTTCAACACCGGACCCATGCCTGCCGCGCGCTCGATGACCTTATCCTCCCTCATGGCTTGGATGTTCGCCACCGCCGCCGCCAGCGAGACCGGATGCGAGGTGTAGGTGAGTCCGCTTTCGAACGGGGTCTCGTCGAACGCCGCCGCGATCTCCGGCTTCATTGCCACCGCTCCCAATGGCGCGTATGCGGAGGTCAGTCCCTTCGCCATCGTGATGATATCTGGAACCACATCCCAATGTTCGACCGCGAACCATCTGCCTGTGCGACCGAAGCCGCTCATCACTTCGTCGGCGATCATCACGATGCCGTATTTGTCGCACAAGGCGCGCACGCCCTGCATGTATCCGTCCGGCGGGATGATGACGCCGTTCGTCCCGGTCACCGATTCCACGAGGATCGCCGCGATGGTTCCCGGTCCCTCGTATTGAATGATCTCCTCGAGGTGGTTGACGTAATCGCGGGCGAATTCTTCTTCGGGAATATCGGGATTCGTGCGATGGAATGTGGAACGATAGCGGTATGGGTCGAGGAAATGGACGACGCCGGTCATCAGGTTCGGCTCCCAGACGAGGCGGCGCGGGTCGCCGGTGGCTGCCATCGCTCCGGCGGTCGCTCCGTGATACGAACGATAGCGCGTGAGAATCTTGTGGCGTCCGGTATATCCGCGCGCGAGTTTGATGGCGTTCTCGTTGGCATCCGCGCCGCCGAGCGTGAACAGGATCCTGGTCAACGCTTTGTGCGGCGTGATGTCTGCAACCGTTTTACCCGCCAGCGCGCGGATCCTGGTGGTCATGCCGGGCGCGGCGTAGGGAAGTTCCGCCGCCTGTTCCTGCATGGCTTTGACGATGCGCTCGTCGCCATGACCGATGTTGACGCACATGGTCATCGAATTGAAATCGAGGTAGCGCTTATCGTCCACGTCCCAAAAATACACGCCTTTGGCGCGCGTCACCGCGATCGGGTTGACCTTCGCCTGCGCCGACCAGGTGTAGAAGACGTGTTCTTTCGATAAAGATATTATTTCATCGTTGGGCAAGTCGAACATTCAATTCCTCTTGTTCCAGATATGCGTGATTTCATGTGTACCTGTCTGCTTGTGTACCCTCGTCATTATACCCTCCCCGATTCGGTGAAGTGTGATAAACTTTCGCCCGCTCGAAACGGTACGTAAAATAACGTGCCTTTCCGCTCCCGGCGGACCCACGGTTCGAACGGGAGCAATCCCATGGAAAGGAGGAATCCCTCATGCAAAAATACGAATTGATCTGCATCTTCCAGCCCGAACTGGACGAGAACGCTTTTAAGGGCGCTCTGGAACGCGTCCAGGGCTGGGTTGGCGAGACAGGCGGGAGCGTGGACAAGACCGAGGTTTGGGGCCGCCGCAAACTGGCGTACGCGATCCGCAAACAGACCGAGGGTCAATACGTTCTGATGAACGTCACGCTCGACCCGAAGTCCACCGGCGAACTGGAACGAAACATCCGCTTCCTCGAGCCCGTGCTTCGTCACATGTTGACGGTTGTGTGACCCGTGATGCCGCGCCGCATGGCGACGGTCCGAAATATTCAGGAGTTTTAGAATGAGCCGAGGATTGAACAAAGTCCAGATCATTGGACATCTTGGAAAAGACCCCGAAATGCGTTACACCCCTTCGGGCAAACCCGTGACCACGTTCACGGTGGCGGTCAGCCGCACGTGGAACTCGGCGGACGGCGAGCGTCACAACGAGACCGAATGGTTCAGCGTCGTCGCCTGGGGCAACCTCGCGGAGATCTGCAAGCAATACCTCACCAAGGGACAGCAGGTCTACATCGAGGGACGATTGCAAACCCGTCACTGGGACGACAAGGAAGGCGCGCGTCATACGAGCGTCGAGGTCGTCGCCAACGAAATGATGATGCTCGGGGAACGACGCGACCACAACAACCATCCAGCCTCCGAGGCGGGAACGGTCGAGGGCGCGGCGGAAACGGGCGAGGACGAGTTTCCCTTTTAGTTATCAACTGGAGTTAAAGAAATGGCTGTAGATAGAAGACCATCCGACGCGCAACAGGGACAGGGCGGGACACGCTACTTTGCGAGACCCAAGTTCTGTCAGTTCTGCGCCGATAAGACCCTGACGATTGACTACAAAAAAGTTGATCTGCTCAAAAAATACGTCACGGAGGAAGGCACGATCCGCCCGCGCCGGCAGACCGGCGCCTGCGCCAGGCACCAGCGCGCGGTGGCGAAGGCGGTCAAGCAAGCCCGTCAGATCGCCCTGCTCCCCTTCACCGGAAGACACGTCGAGGACATGCGTTGAGCCTCGAGAATGAACCGCGCGCGGGGCATGGCGCGTCCATGCCCCGCCTTCGCGTTTGGGAGTAACCCGCATGGCAAGTCGAAAAGAAAAACCAAGAATACTGACCAAAAAACACGTCGCGCGCCTGGAGCGCGAGCGCAGGCAGGTGGCGCTCGTCCGCACGGTGGCGCTCGCCATGATCGGCGTGGTCGCGCTCCTGCTCGGGTACGGCTACCTCGACATTACCTACCTGCAATTGCAAAAACCGGTGGCGGAGGTCAACGGCGAGAAGATCCCCATCAGGGAATTTCAGGAACGCGTCCAACTGCAACGGGTGAACCTGGTCAACGTCTACCAGCAATATCAGTTCTTCCAGCAGCAGTTCGGGATGGACGTATCGCAGCAGATACAGGAGATCGAGTTCTACCTCCAAAGCCCGGAATCGCTCGGGCAGCAGGTCGTTGACCAGTTGATAGACGAGGCGTTGATCCGCCAGGAAGCGGAAAAGCGCGGCATCACCGTGAGCGAAGCGGAATTGGAACAGGCGATCCAGGAGGCGTATCGCTACTTCCCCAACGGGACCGCCACACCCACGGTCACGCCCACTGCCTTCGAATACCCGACTCTGACTTCGGGACAGTTGACCCTGTATCCCTCCACCGCGACGCCCACCCGCGCGCCCACCTTCACCCCCGAACCCACGTCTACGCCGGACCCATCCGTGACGCCGACCGCCACGTTCACCGCCGCGCCCCCCACGCCGACCTTTGTGCCGGAAGCCGCCACCGCCACGTCAACCCCTTACACGCTCGAAGGCTTCCAGGAGCAATACCAGACCTCGCTGACCGAATTCCAAACCTATGGCGTCAGCGAGGAAGTCCTGCGATCCGTTTACAGGAACAACCTCCTGCGTTCCAAATTACAGGAGGCGATCGCCGCCGACCTGCCGACCTCCGAGGAACAGGTTTGGGCGCGTCACATTCTCGTTGACACCGAAGCCGAAGCGAAGACCGTCTACGAACTTCTCAAGAAAGGTTCCGACTTTGCCACCCTGGCAGAGGAACGATCCAAAGACACCGGCTCCGCCTCCCAGGGCGGCGACCTCGGCTGGTTTGGCAAGGGCGTCATGGTGCCGGAGTTCGAGCAGGTTGCCTTCACCCTGCCCATTGGCGAGATCGGCGAGCCTGTGAAAAGCCAGTTCGGCTATCACATCATCCAGGTACTGGGCAGGCAGGAACTTCCGCTTTCCGAGAGCCAGCTGCAGCAAAACCGCGACAACGCCATCACCGAATGGCTGACAACGGCAAGGGAACAGGCGACCATCGTCACTCACGACACCTGGCGCGACCAGATTCCGCCCATGCCCGATTTCTCCTCGTTGTCGCAATAACGCAACGCTGAATTCATTTCACATTCACTACCGTACAAAGCCACTTATAGGACGCGGAATCACGCGGACAACGCGGATTTTTAATTGATTTTCCGCGCGCGAAGCGTCGGCGCTCGTCCGCGTCCGATTTCTAAAATGTACGGTAGAGAAATTTCACAAAAAATCGCCCGCGCTCGAACCGAGCCGGGCGATTTACATTCCATCCATCCCACCTTTCGACTGCGTTAAGCGCATCCTTTTTACCTCCCCCTCCCACTAACTTCTCTTCAACATCTCATCCGTCACCTGATCCAGCCTCAAACTGATCACCTGACTCGCCGAGTCGCGTCCCATCGTCACGCCGTAGATCACGTCCGCCGCCTGCACCGTATTGCGGTTGTGCGTGATGATGATGAACTGCGTATCCCGGCTCAACTCCACGAGCAGGTCGCGGAAACGTCCCACGTTCGCCTCGTCCAGCATCGCGTCCACCTCGTCCATCACGCAGACCGGCGTGGGCGAGACCTTGAGCAGCGCGAACACCAGCGCCACCGCAGTCAGGCTGCGCTCGCCGCCGGAGAGCAGCGCCAATCCCTGCTCGCGGCGGCCGGGCAAACGCGCTTCGATCTCGATGCCCGTTTCCACGAGGTTATCGGGATCGGTCAACGCCAGCCGCGCCGACCCGCCCCCGAACAAACGCGTGAACATGGCGCGAAACTCCTTGTCCACCGCATCGAACGTCTTCGAAAATTCACGCTTCGTCAACTCGTCCAATTCCGCGATCACCTGGCGCAAATCCTCCTCGGCTTTTCGCAGGTCGTCCACCTGTGTTCGCATGAACGAATAACGCTCCGACTCGCGGTCGTATTCCTGCTTCGCCTCCGGGTTGATGGGACCCATCCGCCGCACCTGCGTCCGCTGGCGGATCAATTGCGCTTCGAGGTCGGGCGAGACCTCCGTCACGACCGGTAGTTCCTCCACCATCCCCTCGAACGGCAACGGCACGGGACCCGAAACGTCGTCCGCGTACTCGAACATCACCAGCCCGAAATCGTCCATGATCTTCTGGCGCAGGTTATCCAACGCCTCCTGCTTTCGCAATTGCTCCAATCCCACCTGTCCGTGCAGACGCTCGGCTGTGGCAAGCGCGCGCTGCGCGTTCGCCTCCACGTCCTGCAAACGCGCCTCCTCCGCCTCCGCGCTTTCCAATTCCTTTTCAGCGGGGTTCATCCCCACATTCAAAGATTCGATCTGTTCGCGCAGGGCATTTTCACGCTCGTGGAGTTCGACCTTGTTCAAGTCCGACTCACGCAATAACGTCCCGGCTTCATTCAAACGCGAGTCGAATTCCGAATGTCGCGCGTCAAATCGTTCCGCATCCTTTTTTCTTTCCTCTTTCCTCGCCCCCGCGTCCGCCAGAGCGCGTTCAGCCACCGCCGCCCGCGTGCTCCAATACGAAGCCCGTCCCTGCGCCTCCGCCAGGTCCATCGCAGCCAACTGCGCGGACACCGCCTTCAAATCCTCCTGCGCTCTTGCAGATTCGGATTCGAGGACAGCCTGCGACTCGATCAAACCTCTTTGGATGGACTCCGCCTCGTCCGCCTCCGCCTTCAACTGGATTTGCTGACTCTTCTGCCATTCCAACTCCCGGCGCTTCGCCTCGAACTCCAACCCAGCCTGCTTCTCGGATTCCCCAGCCTCCTCCAACCTGACGCGTATCCCGCGCACCTCCTCGGACGCCTCAGCCAGTTCGCGCTGCGCCTCATTGATCCTCGCGGAGAGCGCCTCGATCTCCTGATTCAAAGAATTGATCTGCGCGCCCAATGCGGTCAGGGATTCGGTCAATTCCCTTTTCCGGCGCGGACGACTCAAAGCGGATGCATTCGCGGAAGCGGATTTCCCAGCCACGATCAAACCGTCGCCGCGGAAGACCTCCCCGCGCAAAGTGACCACGCGCGCGTGAGTCGGCAACTCCCGGATCAAACGCCGCGCGGCTGCGCGATCCCGCACGACCAGCGTATGACCGAGCATGAGATTCACCGCCGCGCGCAATTCATCCGGCGCGTCGACAAGTTCGGAGGCGACGCCGATCGCCTCCCGCCAGGCCTCCGAGGTCTTAAAGACCTCTGAGGCCTGGTTGATCGGCAACAGCGCCGCGCGTCCCGCCTCGTTCGATTCCAGCAATTGCAAAGCCTCTTCGATCTCGTTTGCGTCGAGCAGAACCGCATCGAGCGCATCGCCCAACGCGGCGGCGATGGCGGTCTCCAACTCGGCAGGGACATCGAGCGCCGCGCTCAAAGCGCCGCGCGCGCCCCTGAGCTTCATCTGTTGCGCGGCTTCGAGCAGGAAGCGCGCCCCCTCCGCATACCCCGCCAGCGATTGCTCCGCCTGCTCGATGACTTCGAGTTGCGTCTTGAAGCGCGTGTGCGCGGAAAGCAGGTTGGCGCGTTCCTCGTTCCTCGAGCGCCGTTCTTCCTCGAGCCCTCCCGCCTTCGACTTTCCACTTTCTTCTTTTTCCTGCGCCTGCTTTAGTTGGTTTTCGATCTCTTCGCGTTTCGCTCGAGCAGCGGCATATTTCTCGCCTGCCTCACGCGCAAGGCGTTCGACCGCCTCGATGGTTCCATTCACGGCTTCCATCCGCGAACGCAACGACTCGATGCGCGACTTCAATTCGTCCAGCCGCGCCTGCGATTCGGCGCGCTGCGTATTCCATTTTTCGATCTGCGCCCGCGCGGATTGCAACCTCTCCTCCAGCGAAGCGCGTTCCGCCTGTCGGTTTTGCAGGGATCGCTGCGCCTCTTCGAGTTGCCTTTGCGCGTCTTCGTATTCCGCCTGCAACCGCGCAGCCTCCTCTTCCGCTTCCGCGAGGCGTTCGCGCGCCACCCGTTCCTCGTCCGAGGCGCGTTCCCGGTCTGCCAGAGCGGAAGTCTGCGAAGCGAGCAGGGCGCGGCGGCGTTCCTCGAGCACAGCTAGTTCGCGGCTGACCTCCTCACGCTGGCTGTGCAATTCCGCAGAGCGGCGATGCCACGCGTTCAACTGCAAACGCAGATCCGAAAGCCTCTCGCGGAACGCGTTGTATTCCGCCTGCGCCTGCGCGTGTTCCTCACGCGCCTCCTGCAAACGCGCCTCCTGCGCTTTCACCACCTCGCGCGCCTCCGTCAGTTCCTGCTGAGTCTTGTGCCAGTGATAGCCGTACCACTCGCGCAAAATGACCTTCAAATCAGCCTGCGCGCGGGAATATTCCGAAGCGCGCTTCGCCTGGCGTTCCAAACTCCGCAGGCGCGGTTCGAGTTCGGACATGATATCCAGCACGCGTTCGAGGTTGCGCCGGGTGGATTCGAGCCGTTTCAGCGCCTCTTCGCGTCGGGAGCGATACAAGCCCACGCCCGCCGCCTCCTCGAACAACTTGCGGCGCTCCTCCGCTTTGAGCGCCAGGGAGGCATCCACAAGTCCCTGCCCCATGATGGTGTAGGTGCGATCCGCCAAACCCGACGCCGAGAGCAGTTCGTTCAAATCCCTCAAACGGACAGGCTGGTCGTTCAGCAAATACTCATTGTGACCGTCACGGTAGGCGCGGCGCGTCATGGCGACTTCGGTAAAGTCCACCGGGAGCCAGCCGTTCGTGTTATCGAACAGGATGTGCGCCGAAGCCATGCTGGCGCGGGAGCGATGCTCCGAACCGTTGAAGATCATGTCTTCCGTTTTCTTGCCGCGCAGGAGCGAATAGGATTGTTCGCCCAACACCCAGCGAAGCGCGTCGGCGATGTTCGATTTGCCCGAACCGTTCGGTCCGACGATGGCGGTAATGCCGCCCGCGAACTCGAAGGTCGTCTTCGAGGCGAACGTTTTATAACCCTGCAATTCCAATGATTTGAGACGAAGAGGCATGACGATTTACGATTAGTGATTTGCGATTTGCGATCGAGGAGTGGAGAACTGGTGAATTAGAGAATTGAGTTCGTACTTGTTTCCTTGCGTACCTGCCTACCTGTGTACCTGTCTACTTATAAGTAATCCCAAGCGCTTCGAGCGCGGTCTGCGCGGCGATGCGCGCGGCGAGACCCTTGCTCGAGCCTTGTCCCCTGCCATAAGCCACTCCCTGAATGCGGACCTCCACCTCGAACTCCTTGGCGTGGTCGGGTCCCCGCGAAGAGACGGTGACATATTGAGGCGTTCCCAGTTTCTCCGCCTGCGCCCATTCCTGCAAACGGCTTTTCGGGTCCTGTATCTGGTCCAGGATGAAATCCTGCGCCTCGTTCAACAGTGGATTGACGAACGCTTCGACCGCCTCCAAGCCTGCCTCCAAAAACAACGCGCCGATCAACGCCTCGAACGCGGATCCGAGCAATGTGTCCCGGTCGTTTCCTCCGGCGCTTGCCTCGCCGCGTCCGAGGCGGAGCGCGCCTCCCAGTTCGATGCGACGCGAGAAATTCGCCAGCTGTTCATTGCGAACAACCGCCGAGCGTATCTTCGTCAGGTCGCCTTCGGGCAGTTCGGGGAATCGGTTGTACGCCCACGCCCCCACAATGAAATCCAGCACGGCGTCGCCGAGGAATTCGAGCCGCTCGTTGTCCTCCAACGAATCGGGATTCTCGTTCAGATAGGAACGATGCGTGAGGGCGCGCGTCAGCAGGGATAAATTCGAAAAGGGCAGATTCAATCGTCGGCTTAGGTCCGAAGCGGATTCGATCTCCTGTGGTTCCATGTCCTGTGTCATATCCGGTTCCTGGGCGGGCAGAATTGTATCACGACTGAAGTTTTAAGTTACAATCAGCCGAATTTCATCGGAGGAACCATGAGCGAGGTAAGCAGCGAAACGCGTTTCCTGCATGCGATCGAAATGGGGCTGGGGGCGTGGCAATGGGGGGACCGGATGGTCTGGCAGTTCGGGCAGGGGTACAGCGAGGAGGATATTCACCAGGCATTCAATTTGTCCGTCGAGGAGGGCATTCGATTCATTGACACTGCGGAGACCTATGGGAACGGACTTTCCGAGAGGCTGTTCGGAAAATTCATCAGGGAAACGGAACAACCCATTCTGATCGCGACGAAATATTTTCCCTTTCCGTGGAGGTTTTTTTGCTCGTCCATTCCGCGCGCGTTGAAGAGCAGCCTCGAACGACTCGGAGTCGAAAGCGTGGACTTGTACCAGATCCACTGGCCCACGCCGCTGATGAGCGTGGATCGCATGATGGACGGCATGGCGGAATGTGTGAAGAGCGGTCTGACGCGCACGGTGGGCGTATCGAATTTCAACCAGACGCAAATGCTGGCGGCGTATTCCGCGCTGGCGCGGCAGAACGTCCCGCTGGCATCCAACCAGGTGCATTACAGTTTGTTGAACCGCAGGGTGGAAAAGAACGGCTTGCTGGCAAGGTGCAGGGAACTGGGCATCCGCCTGATCGCCTACAGCCCGCTCGAAAAGGGATTATTGACCGGAAAATACAACTCGAAAAATCCACCGCCCGGTACGCGCGCGGGAACGTACGCCAGCCTCCTTCCCAAAATAGACCCTCTGCTCAAACTCATGACGACCATCGGCCAGGATCATGGAGGCAAATCGAACGCGCAGGTCGCCTTGAATTGGACGATCTGCAAGGGCGCGCTTCCGATCCCCGGCGCGAAGAACCTGAAACAGGCGCAGGAAAACGCCGGCGCGCTCGGCTGGAGGCTGGCGGAGGATGAGACGGCAAAATTGGACGAGATGAGCGACCAGATCTCGAAATGAAAAAGCCGCCCGCGAATTCGCGGGCGGCTTCATCGTGCAGGCAGGTTATTCCTTCATCCT
>JAANMU010001682.1_pt1 | contig 19038 bp, 11 predicted proteins | sample 7279701 | NCBI WGS metagenome assembly JAANMU01 (sample SAMN14094539, study PRJNA606508) | bioreactor metagenome | isolation source: A lab-scale SPAN reactor treating ammonium-rich wastewater day 57 | place: Ireland: Galway | collected 2017-03-13 | reverse complement strand
GCGCTGGCCGAGCCGGCGCGGGCAGAATCAGAGAAGCGGCCGCGCGGGAAACGCGCAAGATAGTCGTCATAGTGGCGTGCCGCGCTTTCATAGTCGCGCTGGTAGCAGGCCTCGCGGGCGTGCAGATAGAGGGCCAGTTCGCTGTCATTGCCCACGGAAACACGGGCGCCCTGGGCCACGCGGCCGGAGGGGCCAAAGCGGGTCACGAGCAGGGCGTCCTCGCCGGCGAGGCGCGCCGGCACCTGCACGGAAGCGAGGCTGGCGCCGAGGGCCTGCATGTCGGGCTGGCGGCGGTCGTTGCGGCTGCGCACCAGTTCGGCGTCCATGGCTTCGCAGCAGGCGGCGACGCTTTCAAAGAAGCGCAGGTATTCGCGGCGCTCGGGCTCGGGCAGGCCGCGGGCGACGGCGGCGAGGCGGCGGCAGCGCTGGGGCAATTCGGAGAGTTCGAGTTCAGCGCGCACCAGGTCGCGCAGGGTTTCGGCATCGCGGGCGGGCGCAAAGAGCACCTGGCGCTTCATCTCGCTGAAACGGTCGTAGTTGTCGGCCAGCAGGGGCAGGACGTCGGCCTCCGTGAGGGAGGCCAGGGGGGTGTAGGCGCCGTCGAGGGGCCCGCTGTCCAGGGGCGCCTGACCGGGGCCCGAAAGCCCGGGCAGACCCACAAGGGCGAGCACCACTGAAGCCGCCAGGGCACCCGCGCCAACCTGCAGCGCCCGCTGCCACAGGGGCGGGCGCGCCGACACCAGCTTCTCCCGCGCGGACCTGGCCAGGTCGACGTACTTCAGGCGCTCATAGACGCCCTCGTCAAATCCGGCCGGCACCTCGCACAGCGCTACGGACTGCAGCATGCGCCGCGCGGCCTGCACTTCCGCCAGCCGCTGCTTGAGCGCGGGGTCACGCTCGAGGCGGCGCTCGAAGTCGCGCTCGGCCTCGGCGCTCAGCTGCCCGTCAATGTACTCGTGGGCTTCGCGCGGCAGGGGTGCGTATTCAGAGGGCTCCATCGTGAACATCCCAAGGGTTCGGGCGGCCCGGGGGAAGGCCGCACTCCTGCTACGTCATGGCTGCGTCAAACCGGAAGAAAACCGCGCCCCTATTTCAGTTCGATTTTCACGTGCCGCGCCAGGCGGTTGGTGAAGAACTCGCGGGCGCGGGCGAGGCGGGCCGAGACGGTTTTCACAGAGCAGTTGAGCACCTTGGCGGCCTGCTCGTGGGTCAGTCTCTGCATGTCCACGAGGACCAGGACTTCGCGGAACTTCTCGCTCATGGCGGCCAGGGTTTCCTCGATGTGCCGGCGCAGCTCGACCTGATAGCTGTGGGCCACGGGCCCGGGGTCGGGCGAGTTGAAGTCAAGGCCGGCTTCGTCGTCGTCGCGCTGGCCGCCCTTGAGCACCGTGAAGGTCACGGGCCGCTTCTTGCGCACGTAATCCGTCACGAGATTGCGGGCAACGCGGTAGAGCCAGGCCGAGGCGGTCTCGTCGCGGATGCGGTCGAGTTCCTGATAGAGCCGGACAAAAGTCTCCTGCGCGATGTCCTCGGCCGCGCCGTGATCGTTCACCAGCCGCATCACGTAGCTGAAGATGGGCCGCCGGAACTGCTCAAGGTAGCGTTCGAAGCGTTCCATACGGGGCGAGGTTGATCCGGACGCAGGGCGGGCTGCATGCTTGACGGCTTTTGCCAGTGGTTCCATGGTCGCCCCTCAGGATAGCTGCCCAGGCCCCGGGTGTCCAAGACACCCCGCCTTTACCTATACGCCGCGCCAAGCCCGCCCAGGCAGCCAAAATGCAGGCAGGGGCCATTTCGGCGGTGCCTTGGCCCAGGCTGAATTACGCGCCCGCTTGCCTCGATTGATGTAAACTGCCCGCTGGGGTTGGGCGCCCCGGAGGCCGTGCCATGGCGTCGCCGCTGAGCCGATGGACCCAGAAGAAGCTGCTCTACCCTGTGGCCGTGTTCGCGGTGATCGTTCCCACTTTGCTCATGGCCCTTTACGGCACCTGGGCCCTGCGCGAGATTGAACTGCGCCCCGCCTCCTATCGCGGCGACCTGCGCGAGCTGCGGGCCGCCGCCACCCGCGAAGTGGAGCACCTGCTGGCGCCCCTGGCCGCCATTGCCCCGCCGGCCTCCGCTGAAGACAGCGCGCGGGCCATGCGCGAGGTCGAGTCCTACCTCGACAACTACGTGAAGTCCCTGGCCGTGCGGGCCTACGTCGGGCAGGGCGGGCAGCTCGCCGGCGTCAAGCGCCTGACGAACGAAGACACCCGCGCCGACCCGCCCGAAGTGCTGGAGTTCATCCGCTCGCTCAAGCCCGAAAAGGCCGAAGGCGCGAGGCGCCAGGTCATCAACATTGAACGCCAGGGCCTCGCTGGCCTGCGGCGCGAAAGCTATGTCGCCTACGTTCATCAGGCCGGCGGGGTCATTGTGTGGGAGGTCAGCGAGGTGCAGGTGGATTCGGCCCTGCGCAAGCTGGTCTCGGGCTACGAATTGCGCAATGGCGCCCTGCGCGCGGCCGTCACCGACGAGCGCATCCTGGAATTCGAGGCCCTGCCCGGCGAGGCCGAACTGGTCGGGTACGCCCCGGCCCACCCCGAAATCATGACCTGGATCGTGCTGACGCTGCGGCTGGAGAGCTCCGCGCGCCTGGTCAACCAGGAGACCTGGCTGTCCAGCATCTTCATTGTCATTGCCGTGCTGGGTGTGCCGATCGTGGCCGCCGCCACGCTTTATGCCGTGCAGATGATCCTGCGCGAAGCCAGCGAGGCCCGCAAGAAGGTCGACTTCGTGTCCAACGTGACCCACGAACTCAAGACGCCCCTGACCAGCATCCGCATGTTCATCGAGACCCTCAAGCTGGGCCGCGTGAAAGACCCCGAAAAGGTCAACGCCTGTTATGACACGATTCTGCAGGAGGCCAACCGGCTCGGCATCCTCATTGATCACGTGCTGACCTTCTCCAAGCTCGAAAACCAGGTCAAGAAGTACAACATGCAGCCGGGCGACCTGGGACAGGTCGTGCGCGAGACCGTGCAGCTCTTCAAGGCGCAGATGCGCGACACCGACGGCGAGGTGCGCCTGTTCGTGGTGCCGGGCCTGCCCCAGAACGCAGAGTTTGACAAGGACGCCGTGCGCGAAGTCGTGCTCAATCTGCTCAGTAACGCCATCAAGTATTCCGGCGACGACAAGTTCGTCACGGTGCGCGTGGGTCAAGACCGCGAGGAAATGTTCATCGAGGTCGCGGATCGCGGTATTGGCATCGATCCCGCCGACCAGCAGCGCATCTTCGAGAAGTTCTACCGCGTGGACGAAGCCCTTACACGCAGGGTCGATGGCACCGGCCTGGGTCTCACCATCAGCCGCGAAATCGCCAAGGCCCACGGCGGCGAAATCACCGTGGAAAGCGCCCGCGGCAAGGGTTCGCGCTTCACGGTCTGGATTCCCATCCGCATCGCCAAGACCCTCGCACGCAGCGCTTCGGCCCGCAGCGATCGCACCTCCACACGAGAGACCCTGCGCCCGCCCGAGCCCGCGGAAGCCGCTCCGGGAGCCAAACCGTGAACCTGAAACGCATCCTGGCCGCGCTTGGCCTGTGCCTGTTTGCCCTGGGCGCTTTGCAGGGCCAGCCGGACATCGAAGACGGCGAGCCTGTGCCCGAAAAACCCGACGCCAGCTCGCTCAAGCCCCGGCCCGAAGACGACCCCGACGCCGCGGCCTGGGTGGCCGGCCTTTCGCCCTCGCGGCCCCAGATGGGCAGCGTCGAGAAGGGAGCCATGCTGCGCCACTGCCTTTCGCCCGACGGCGCAAGGCTCTACTTCTTCCGCGACCTCAACGCCAGTCTGCCCGCGCCGCGCAGCGCCCGGACCCTGCCTCCGGCGCCGCGCTATGTGCTGTTCTCCGCCTCGCCCGAGGGCTCGCAGGTCCGCGTCCTCGAGACGGGCTTTGACGCCCTGGCGCCCCTTTTTCTGGACGACGGCCGCCTGCTGGTCGTAACGCGCCGCCTTGACCTAAACGGCGACGGCAAGGTCAACGCCGACGATGACCGCTCGCTCGTCCTGTGCGGCCATGACGGCGCCGCCGAGCGCGAGGTCTGCGTGCTGCGCCCCTCCGAGACGCCTCTGCTGCTCTGGAAGCAGGGCACCGAAGTGCTCACCGCCGAGTTCGCGCGCGATGACGTCAACGGCTGGATTTACTCCCTTTCGCTCAGCAAGGGCGAGCGCCGCCCGCTTTGCAGGGGCTTCAACGTGTCCCTGGCGCTCGAGGACGGCAGCCTGCTCATCGAGCGGCTCGTGGCGCGACCGCCCCAAGAGGATATGCCCGTCAACCCCTGGGGCCGCATGCCCGTGCCCGCCGACGAAGAGGAATTCACCGACGACACCCAGCCCCTGCCCGAGGCCGGCCTGCTGGACCGCTGCGAGCACATTCTCTTCAACCCCGCCGACGGCAGCGAGCGCGTGCTTTACAGCCCCAGCCGCCGCGCCCGCCTTCACATCACGGGCGAGGGCAGCTTCTTTGGCGTTCAGGAGTCCTCCAGCAGCATCAACGCCAGCCGCCTGCCCGGCGGCCGCTTCATGCCCGCACGCACCCTGGACACCTTTGAGCTGCTCATCGTCGACGACGCCGAGCACTACGGCGCGCGCCAGCCTTCCCTCAGAAACAGCTACTTCCCGCTGGCCTGGATTGCCGGCAAGGGCCTGCTCGCCGTGGAGCGCTCCAACCTCAAGACGCGGCTGGTGCTGGTTGACCGGTCGTCCAAGCTGAACCTGCTGCTGATCAGCGAGTTCGGCTTTGACTGCGCCGGCTTCTGCGCCAGCGCCGACGGCCTGACCCTGGCCTGGCTCAGCCTCGAAGACACGAACCAGGACGGCTTCCTCGACCCCTGGCAGGACGAAGCCCGCCCCTGGTTCATGCGCCTGGCCCCGCGCTGACCTTTGCAAAGCTTCCGCTCTGGCAGCCGCCGGGCACTTCGTTAGAGTGCCCGCACCTTTGCCCCACGGGAAACCACCATGCCCGCTACCAGAACCGCCAGGCCCCGCGTGATACGCGCCCCGCGCGGCAGCAAGCTCACCTGCAAGTCATGGCTGACGGAAGCGCCCCTGCGCATGCTCATGAACAACCTCGACCCCGACGTGGCCGAGGACCCCGCCAATCTCGTCGTGTACGGCGGCAGCGGCCAGGCCGCGCGCAACTGGGAGTGCTTTGACGCCATCGTCAAGTCACTCAGAAAGCTCGAGAAAGACGAGACCCTGCTGGTGCAGAGCGGAAAACCCGTCGCCGTGTTCAAGAGCCACGAAGACGCGCCCCGCGTGCTGATCGCCAACAGCAACCTGGTGGGCCACTGGGCCACCTGGGAACACTTCAACGCCCTGCGCGAGCGCGGCTTGATCATGTTCGGGCAGATGACGGCGGGCTCGTGGATTTACATCGGCACGCAGGGGATTTTGCAGGGCACCTACGAGACGTTTGGCGCCGCCGCTCGCAAACACTACGGCCCCAAGGCCGACTTGCGCGGCAAGCTGACGGTCACGGCGGGGCTTGGCGGCATGGGCGGCGCGCAGCCGCTGGCGTGTACGCTTTGCAACGGCGTGATGCTGGCCGCTGAAGTGGACCCGCACCGCATTCAGCGGCGGCTCGAAACGCGCTACCTGCACGAGAAGGCCGTCAGCATCGACGCGGGCATTGACCGCGCCCTGGCCGCCTGCAAGGCGGGCGAGGCCGTCAGCATCGCCGTGGAGTGCAACGCCACGGAACTGTTGCAACGCCTGATCGAACGCGAGGTCACGCCCGACCTTCTCACGGACCAGACCAGCGCCCACGACCCCCTCAACGGCTACATCCCCGACGGGCTGAGCCTGGCCGACGCGCTGGAGCTGCGCCGCCTGAGCCCCGAGCGCTACAAGAGCGAGAGCATGCGCACCATGGCCAGGCACTGCCGCCAGATGCTCGATCTGCAAAAACGCGGCGCGCACACGTTTGACTATGGCAACAATTTGAGAGGTCACGCGCTGCAGGCAGGCGTGCAGAACGCGTTTGATTTCCCCGGCTTTGTGCCGGCGTACATCCGGCCTCTGTTCTGCGAGGGCAAGGGCCCGTTCCGCTGGGTGGCGCTCTCGGGCGACCCCGAGGACATCTACACGACCGACCGTGAGCTGATGAAACTCTTCCCCAAGAACGAGCACTTGAAAAATTGGCTCACGGGAGCGCGCGAAAAAATCCAGTTCCAGGGCCTGCCCGCAAGAATCTGCTGGCTTGGCTACGGCGAGAGGCATCTGGCGGGCCTCAAGTTCAACGAGCTGGTGCGCAAGAAGAAGGTCAAGGCGCCCATCGTGATTGGAAGAGACCACCTGGATTGCGGCAGCGTGGCCAGCCCCAATCGCGAAACCGAAGCCATGAAGGACGGCTCTGACGCCATTGCCGACTGGCCCATCTTGAACGCGCTGATCAACACAGCCTGCGGAGCGACCTGGGTCAGCTTCCACCACGGAGGCGGAGTCGGTATCGGCTACTCGCTGCACGCGGGCCAGGTGATCGTCTGCGACGGAACAAAGTCCGCCGACCAGAGAATCGAACGAGTGCTCACCGCCGACCCCGGCATGGGCATCGCGAGACACATCGACGCCGGCTACGACGAAGCCCGCAAAGCCAACAAGCGCGCGAAGAAGCCCGTGCAGATTCCGATGTAGACACCGCTGCGCCCGTGAGTCCGTCCCGCCCCTTGAACGTGGATTGCGCCCTCGGCGCGCGGCCATTTTGCTGGCCCGTCTCGCCGGGCCAGACCCTATCTCGCCTTGGCCACCGCCTCCAGGGCGTCGGGGTTCGCAACGCTGGAAAGATCGCCCAGGTTCTGTTCGCCCAGGTACTTCTTCTGAATCAGCCGGCGCAGAATCTTGGCCGAACGCGTCTTGGGCAGATCGTCCACGAACATCACATTCTTGGGGCGATCCACCTTCCCCAGCGCCCCCACCACCTGCTCAATCAGCTCCTTGCGCAGGTTCTCGCTCTCTTCGTAGCCGCGTCCCCGGTGCAGGACCACAAAGCAGACCACGTCCTGACCTTTGATCTTGTCCGGCACACCAATGGCCGCGGCCTCGCTCACGGCCGGGTGTTCAATCAGCGCGGCTTCGATCTCGCCGGGGCCCACGCGGCGGCCGGCAATCTTGAGGGTGTCATCGGCGCGGCCGAACAGGAACCAGTCGCCGTCCTTGTCAACTTTGGCCCAGTCGCCGTGGTTCCAGACCTCGGGGAACTTGCTCCAGTAGGTTTCGAGGTACTTGGCGTCGTTCTTCCAGAGCGAGCGCGTCATGGAGGGCGCGGGCTGCTTGCACACCAGGTAGCCCACTTCGTCCATCACCGGCTTGCCTTCTTCGTTGAAGACATCGATGTCCATGCCCAGGCCCGCACTCTGCAGCGAGGCTGCCTTGAGCGGCATGATCGGCAAAGGCGCGAGGAAGCAGCCCACGATGTCCGTGCCGCCGGAGATGTTGATGACCGGGCAGCGCCGCTTGCCGATGTGCTCGAAGAACCACATGTAGCTCTCGGGGTCCCAGGGCTCACCGGTGGAGCCCAGCATCCGCAGCGAGGGCATGGGGTGCTTGTCGGCCCATTCGTTGCCGGAGCGGATCAGCATGCGCACAGCCGTGGGCGAGATGCCCAGGTGCGTGACCTTGTGGCGCTCGACCATGTCCCAGACACGGTCCGGGTTGGGGAAGTTGGGCGCGCCCTCGAACACGACCAGCGTTACGCCATGAAAGAGGCAGCCGATAATTTCCCAGGGGCCCATCATCCAGCCGATATCCGAGAACCACCAGAACACGTCGCCGCGCCGCACGTCAAAGTTGTAGCCGAGTTCCTTGCTCATCTGCGCGAGGCAGCCGGCGTGGGTGTGCACGGTGCCCTTGGGTTTGCCGGTGGTGCCGCTGGTGTAAATCATCAGGGCGGGGGCCAGGGCGGGCATGGACTCCGTGGGGCAATGGGGCGGCTGCTTGCCGACGATCTCGGACCACCAGAGGTCACGGCCGGCCTGCATGGGGCAAGGCGGAAGCAAAGCCTCAGGCTTGTCCCTTCCTGACACCCGGTCCGCGGCACCCGGCGCCATGAGGCGTTCATACACGATCACATGCTTCACACAGGCCAGTCCCTTCACGGCTTCGTCGGCGGCTTCCTTGATCGAGAAGGGCTGCCCGCGCCGCATGGAACCGTCGGCGGTGAACAGGACCTTGACCTCGGCGTCTTCCAGGCGCTCGCGCACAGCCGGCGGGGCGTAGCCCGAGAAAATCGGCACGAAGATGGCGCCGATCTTCTGCGTCGCGAGCATGGCAAACACGACCTCCGCTACCATGGGCATATAGCAGGCCACGCAATCGCCGCGCTGCACGCCGCAGGCCTTGAGCGCATTGGCGACCCTGCACACATTCTCGTCGAGCTGGGCAAACGTGAACTGGCGAACGATGCCGTCTTCGGTTTCGGAGATGAGGGCGGTACGGGGGTCGGGCACCTTTTTGCCGGGCGACGGCAAATGAGAGCCAGACCCCGCCCAGCGGTCCACGCAGTTGAGAGCAATGTTCGTTTCGCCGCCGATGAACCAGTTTGCCCAGGCGTGGCCAAGGCTTGCATCCAGCACCCGGCTGTAGGGCTTGCTCCACACCAGGCCAAGGTCCGCCAGGGCCTCCTGCCAGAACCACTCGATGTGCTTCTGCGAACGCCGCACGAAACTGCGGGCCTCCTCAGCCGTCTTGTCGGGCTTGTCCGCGGGCACGACGTAGCCCAGCTTGCGCATCAGCCGCGTCACGTTGGCCTGCTCGATCAGGTCGCGTGTCGGACTCCAGATGTAGTCGGCCATGGTTCCCCCGCGTCGATTGTGCCAACCCGCCCGCTGATGTGAATTGCGCATTTCGCGGCCAATGCGCCCCGGCTTGGCGAGTATCCGCGCGGCATGCCGGCCCGCACACCGGATTGCAAAGGACAAGCCCAAGACCTGTCATCGCACCGGCAAGGGTGCACGGCCAGGGTTGTCCCTTTGGGTGCAAACTGCCACCCCCCGGTTTTGCACGACTCGGGGCCAGGCATGGCGCTGGTCAATGCGGCAGGAAAGGCTAAACTTCGTCCTCCCCACGCTTCTCATCCGTAGCAAGATGGGTCCCCTACAGCGGGTGCGCCATGGCTAGAAGCTTGATGCTCATCTTCGCGTTGCTGGCGTTGGCCCTGGCCGCGTCCACACGTCCGGGTCTGGCCCAGCCGGCACCGGTGCCTGAAGCGGTGGATGTGCCCAGAACCCTGCGCCTGCCGCTGGAGTCCGCAGACATCAGTCTGGACCCCCATGCCGCGCCCAGTGGCGCCTCGTTGAACCTGATTGCGGACATCTACGAAGGGCTGATGCAGTGGTTGCCGGGCCCTTCGCCCAAATTGGCCCCCTGCCTGGCGGCAGATTGGCCGAAGGTCAGCGACGACGGCCTGACCTACACGTTCAAGCTGCGCGAAGCAAAGTTCCACAACAGCGAGTGTTTCAAGGAAGGGCAGGGGCGGGCCGCCCGGGCCTCCGATATCGTGGCCAGCTTCAAGCGCCTGGCGGCCATGAGCGGCGAGCGGCAGCACTGGTTCTGGCTGGTGCAGGGGCTGATTGCCGGCCTCGACAAATACGCCGAAGATGCCCGTGAGAGGGGCGGCTGGCAGGGGAGCGACGACGAAGCAATTGAGGGACTCAGCGCGCCGGATGACTCAACCTTCGTGCTCAAGCTCAAGCGGCCCTTTGCGCCCATGTTGTCGGTGCTGGCCCACCCCGCCCTGTCGGTCATCGCGGCCGAAGCCATGGATCACTACATGTTCGAGCTTCAGCGCCGCGCCGTCGGCACGGGGCCCTACCGCCTCCACGCCCTGGCGGCTTCGCGCCTGTACGTGCTCAAGCGCTTTGACCGGCACTGGGGCGAGAAGCCCGAGTTTGAACGCGTGGTCTATGCGACCCCCGAGGGCGCCGAGGCCGTCGCCACGGGCCAGTGGGGAGAGTGCGAGCTGGATGCCTCGCTGGCGCGGCGGCACGTGAGAGACGGCAAGCTGTTTGGCCCTCTGGCCAAGGCGCCCGTCGAGTTGAGCATCGCGGACGATGTCGGAAGCTGGTTCATGTCCTTCAACATGAGCGACGCCATGGTGGGCTCCCTCGACGCTGACGGGCGGGGGTTGCGCAAGGCGGTCAGCCTCTGCATTGATCGCGCGCGTATGGCCGAGAGCTGCTTTGGGGCGATGTTCGGCCGCGCGGCCGCGGAGATTCTGCCGCCGGGGGCCGAGTTCGCGGAGCTGGGCCGCCACGAGGACTGGGGGGCCTATGACCTCAAGCGGGCCAAGGACGCCTTGGACGCCACGAAGTTCAGGGGCGGCCGGAATCCCGATACGGGTAATCCCCTGAGCCTGACGCTGTTCTGCCCCACGGGTGAGTTCAACCGCCGCATGGTCGAGGTTCTCCGTGAGGGTCTCAAATCGCTGGGCGTGGGGCTGGACGCGCTCCAGACTTCGAGCGAAGATTTGTTCACGGCCATGGACACCGGCCAAGGCCACCTTTACTTCGCGGGCTGGTTCCTTGACCACCCCGACCCCCAGAACATCTTCCAGCTCTATGACAGCCGGAACATCGGCACGGGCGAGGAGAACCGCAACACTGCGCGCTACAGCGCGCCCGAGTTTGACGCGGACTACGCCGAACTCTGCCGCCTCTCCGGCGACGCGGCTCACCAGGCCCGGCGGCGTGAACTGGTGGGCAAGCTGGCAACGCGCCTGCTGGAAGACCGGCCGGTGGTGCCGCTGATGGTGCGCCGCTTTGCGCACCTGCGCAGCACGAACCTGGAGTGGCCGGCGCTGCCGGCTTGCGTGTTTGACCGTGTGCGATTCATCAAGACCAGGAAGTCCTGACAGCGGGAGACCCATGGCGCCTCGCACCTTGAAGTGGTCCCCCCTGCTGGCGCTGAGCGCGGCGCTGGCGTTGCTTTCCCTGGCCCCCGGCTGCGGCGGCACGGCAGCGACACTCTCAAGCCAAGATGAAGGGCTGGTGGTGGTGCGCCGCTCGGAATCGGGCGACTTGAAGTCCATTGACCCGCAGATCGCGGGCGACGTGATCAGCTCGCTCAACTGCGGCATGTGCTACGACACCCTGCTGCAATACGATTACATCAAGCGCCCCGCCGAGCTGGTGCCCAACGTAACCACGGGCATGCCCACCTACAGCGAGGACAGCCTGACGGTGACGTTCAAGCTGCGCGACGACGTGTTTTTCCAGGACAACCGCTGCTTCCACCCCGACGCCACGGGCAAGACCTACCGCGACGAAGGCATGGGCGCGCAGGCCGACAAAGGGCCGGGACGAAAGCTCGTTGCTTCAGACTTTGTCTATTCGTTCAAGCGCCTTGCGGCCCTGCCTGATTCCAATGGATTCTGGGTGCTTGAGGGCATGGTCGAAGGCCTCGATGAATTCCGCAGCCAGTCCTTCAAGCTGCTGGATACCGGGCCCGCGGACGACCCGGGCAAACCCTGGCGCGATCATCTGCGCACGGCCGCGGTCTCCGGGCTGCAGGCGCCGGACGACCACACATTTGTCGTCAAGCTCACGCAGAAGTACCCGCAATTCCTGTATGCGATCACGCTGAGTTACGGCGCGGCTGTTCCCTATGAGGCGGCCGAGTATTACCGCCGCGACTTCTTCCGCATGCCGTGCGGCTCGGGCCCCTACATCCTCAAGAGCTGGAAGCCGAACTGGGAGATTGTCTGGGAGCGCAACCCCAAGTTCCGCGTTGAGCATTTCCCCACCAGCAACGCGCCTGAACACGCCCGCTTCAAGCCGCTGATGGGCAAGCGCCTGCCCATTGCCGACATCATCGACACGCGGTTCATCAAGGAGTCTCAGCCGCGCTATCTCAAGTTCCTTGCCGGCGAACTGGATTCGTCCGGCATTGACAAGGACCAGTTCAGCGCGGCCGTCACGCCGCAGACGGAAGTGACTCCAGCTCTGGCGGCCAAGGGGATCTACCTCAAGACATGGGAGGATCCCACGCTGGATTACATGACGTTCAATCTGCGCGATCCGCTGGTAGGCACGCAAGGCAACGACCCAGCTCGAAAGAAGCAGGCCGAACGTGCACGTGCCATCCGCCAGGCGGTCTCCATGAGCATCGACCGTGAGGATTACATCCGGCGCTATCTGAACGGGCGCGGCTCGCCGGCGCTGCAGCTGGTGCCGCCGGGCATCACCGGTTACGACCCGAAGTTCGACATGACGAGCCAGAAGTTCAATCCCGCGGCGGGCCGCAAGGCGCTTCAAGCAGCGGGCTACAGGCTTGAGGGCTCGGGCGAAGGCCCCTATCGCGCGCTTGACCCTGACACCGGTCAGCAGGTGTCAGTGACGATCTGTCTGCGCAGCACTGCCGCTTCGGCTTTCGATGAGGCGCGCTTCTACAAGGCCAGCGGCGATCGCGTGGGCGTGCAGATCAACGCCGAACCCCTTACATTTGCGGAGTTCCTCAAGCGCCAGGATGAAGGCAAGGGCCAGGCCTTTGACGCGGGCTGGGTGATGGATTACCCCGACGCGCAGAACATGATGCAGCTGCTGTGGGGCGGCAACATTGCCACGGGGCTGAACCACACGTACTACGATGACCCGGACTTCAATCGGCTTTACGAGCGCCTGCGCCTGCTGGAGGATTCTGTGCCCGCTGAGAAAGCCGAGAAACTCCAGTTGATCGAGCAGATGTATCAGCTGCTCGACCGCGACGTGCCGTGGGTGATGATCAATTTCCGCAAAACCTTTGCACTGTACAACCCGTGGTACATCGCGCCCGAACCCAACGAGTTTGCCTACTCCTACGGAAAGTTCTGGTATTCGGACACGCCCAGACGCACAGAAGTGGCGGCAACTCGCAGCGAAACCGTCATCTGGCCTGCGCTGCTGCTGGGACTTGTGCTGACGATACCTTCCGCGTTCATGGTTACGCGCATCATAAAGGCCCAGGCCTGAACGCATGTTCACCTACATTCTGCGAAAGTTGATGTACATGCCATTCATCCTGCTCGGGGTGGTGGCGCTTACGTTCATGCTGTTCACGGTGTCAACGAAGCCTGAAGCCCTGGCCACGATCCAGCTTGGTGAAAAGGCCAGCGCGCGCTCAAAGTATGAGTGGCTTGCCACAAAGGGCTACGTGGAGTTCACCGAGCGTGGCCGCGAGAAACTCTCCAAGATGGAGAAGCAGCAGATTCCCGCGCGCGGCACCATGCTGTTCAACGCAAGCATACTTGCCGACCTGGCATCGGAGCGAGACTACCTGAAATCCGAAATCGATGCGCTGGCCGGTGAAGACCCCGAAGACAAAGACGTCAAGGCGCGGCTTGCCCGCCTCGACCTGCGCCGCCACAAGAACGAGGTCGAAAGCAAGGCGGCCATCGCCAACGCCAGGCAAACCTGCCTCCTTGAAAAGGCCGGCCAGGCCAACCTGGATGCCGTAGCGAAGGTGGATGACCTTGGCGCCAGGAAAGCCGCCGCGCAGGAAGCACTGGACAAAGCCAAAGCCGCAGGCGGTGACACGGCGGACCTGGAAAAGGCGGCCCGGGATGCCGCGGCAGACCATGAAGCCGCGCTCAAGGAGCACGAAGCCGCGCTGGCACTGGTATCGCGTGTGAAATCGGAATCGGAAAAGATCACCAAGGTAGAAGACATCGAGCCTGACCTCGACTACACGAACATCTTCCGCCAGTTCGTGAATTATACGGCCGATCTGCTGCGCCTTGACTTCGGCGACACGCGGCAGGGCCGGGCGGTCACGGAAGTGCTGTGGAGCGGGGCGGGGCCCAGCCTGGCGCTGCTGCTGCCCGCGTTCCTGCTGTCTGAGTTGATCGCGCTGTTCTTTGGGCTTCTGGCGGCAATGTACCGCAAGAGCAGCATGGACCACACGATTGTGATCAGTTCGATCGTGCTCATGAGCCTCAACGGCATCGCCATCATCATTGCGGGCCAGAAGTTCCTTGCCAGCGACTGGAACTACTTCCCCATCTCCGGCTACTCGACCGGCTTTGGAGCGACGCGTTACCTCATCCTGCCCGCCCTGCTTTACGTGCTGCTCTCCTTTGGCGAGCACGTGCGGTTCAACCGCATCATCATGCTCGATGAGGTCGGTCAGGATTACGTGCGCACCGCGCGCTCCAAGGGCCTGAACGAGAACCAGGTACTGTTCAAGCACGTGCTGCGCAACTCGCTGATTCCGCTGATCACGCGCTGGGCGGTGGCGATTCCGACCCTGTATACGGGCTCGCTGATTCTGGAGAGTTTCTTTGGCATCCCCGGCCTGGGCTACCTGACGGTGGATGCGATTGCCAACAGCGACGGCAACGTGATTCGCGCAATCGTCGTTATCGGCGCGGTTTCATTCATGCTCGCGAACCTGCTTTCGGATGTGCTCTACGCGGTCGTTGATCCGCGTGTGCGCCTGGGTTGATGGACTGACTATGCCGTGGAAAGACGTCATCAAGCAGTTGCTCAAGCGCAAGCTGGCCATGGCCTGCCTTGTTGCCATTGTGTTCTGCCTGTTCATGGCGGTCACGGCGCGGCTCTGGGTGCCCGATACCGATCTCACGCCCAACGCCGGCCTGGACAGCGTGGAAAACCTGCGCGACAGGAGGATCAGCGCCGCGGCTTCCAAGCTGAAAAAGGAAAACGAGAAACTGAGTGACGATGAGGCGCGCGCGCAGGCGGCCACAGAGATAGATGCCGAGTTCAAAGATAACGAGCCCACCGTAACCGGGCTGGAACGGCACTACCACCCGCCCGGCTGGTTTCTTGCCTTTGATGCCGGTCACCCGCACTGGGAAAAGACCGGCAATGACGAGGCCGGCACGAAGAACCCGCCCATGCCCATGGACCAGCGTTCCTGGGGCGTGACCGATGCGCGATTCTGGCGCTTCCCCATGGGTTGCGACATTGACGGCGTGAGCGTGCTGGCGAAGATTATCCGCGGGCTTGAGCTGGCATTCATCATCGGCATTGTGCCCACGCTCATCAGCGCGTTCATTGCGACCATCATGGGCCTGGCCGCGGGTTACTTCGGCAAGTGGATTGACGACATCATCGGCTTCTTCATGTCGGTGCTGGCTTCGATTCCGCTGTTGCTGTTGCTGATCGCATTCATCCAGGCCGTGAAGGACAGCGAACGGATTTCGCGCTGGTTCGAGTCCGTCGGCGTGGGCGATGACAAGAAGCCGATCCGGCTCCTCATCCTCGTGCTGGTCGTTATCGGCATCACCACCTGGGTGGGACTGTGCCGCCTGATCCGCGCGGAAGTCATCAAGCACAAGAGCCGCGAATACGTGCAGGCGGCGCGCGCGCTTGGCTGCGGTGAAATGCGCATCATCTTCAAGCACATCCTGCCCAACGTGTTCCACATCGTGATCATCTCATTCACGCTGGCGTTTGTGGGCAGCGTTGGGCTTGAGGTTTACCTCAGCTACGTCGGTATTGGCATTGACGCAACACTTCCCACGTGGGGGCAGGTGATCAAGGCATCCACGACCGAGCTGCAGCGCGATCCCTCCGTCTGGTGGCCGTTGGCCTCGGCCACCGGGGCTCTGTTCGTCGTCAGCCTGAGCTTCTCGCTGTTTGGTGATGCGCTGCGCGACGCGCTCGATCCCAAGCTGCGCACCTGAGCGCGCCACACCCTTGCGTTTGAGCTTCGCCCCCGTAACCTTGCGCCTCTGCCATGCGCACCGGTCTTTTCATCACGGGCACAGACACCGGCGTCGGGAAAACCGTCGTCACCGCGGGCCTTGTGCTCGCCCTCAAAGAGCGAGGCTTCAACGTCGGGTTCATGAAGCCCGTGGCTTCGGGCTGCCCCGTGCTCGACGGCGAGGTGGTCAGCCCTGACGTGCGCTTCCTGCGGGAGGTTACCGGCATCCATGACGACATGGATCTGGTCTGCCCCTACCGCCTCAAGCAGCCCGCGGCCCCCAGCATTGCCTCGCGGCTGGAAGACACCCACATCCAGCTTTCCTACATCGTGGATCAGTACTTCCAGCTTTCGCTGCTCCACGAAATCGTGATTGTTGAAGGTATCGGCGGCCTCATGGTGCCGCTCAACAACAACGAACTCGTCAGCGATCTCGTGCTGCAGCTTGGCCTTGAACTCGTCATTGTCTCACGCCCGACGCTGGGCACCATCAACCATACGCTGCTGACCTGCCACACGGCCAAGATGCTTGGCATTCCCATGGCCGGCATCATCATCAACGGCTTTGGCAAGGAGCGCATCGGCCTGCCCGAGCGCACCAACCCCGACGAAATCGAGCACTTCTCCAACACGCCCGTGCTCGGCATCCTGCCCTGGATGCGCGACCTCAACATGGAGCTGGGCAAGGCGCCTTCGCTGGCGGCCGAGTTCCGCGAGCGCGTCAACATCCAGCCCCTGCTGCCCACCGACGACGAAGTCTAGGCTCTCGCTCGCCCCGCAAATTGCCCCTGACAGGGGCCCGCCTTTGCGTGGCCTGACCCATCAAGTCGAAAGGGCCGCCTTGGGGCGGCCCTTCACTGCTTTGGGCGCAAACCTCACCGTCACGCCAGGCGCGGCATGGCGTGAATGAACATGTGGCTGCCGGAGATGGGCGCATTGGCGAACTTGGATCCCTTGACCGGTTCGCAGGTCTTGGCGTCCACCAGAGCCACCACGGGGTCCTTCTGGTAGCTGAGCACGAAGTACGTGTTGTCGAGCGTGAGCACGATGCCGCGCGGGTTCTGCACTTCAATCTTGCGTTTGAGTTCGCCGGTGTCGATGTTCCAGAAGGTGACGATGTTGCCGTAGGGGTTGGTGGCGGCAACGATGCGGGTTTCTTCGTTGAAGGCCAGGGAAAGCGTCTCGCCGACCATTTTCTTGTACACGTCTTCGGGCTTGGTGAACGTGGTCAGCTTGCCGTCTTTGACGCGCACGGACATGCCGCCCAAGGCGTCTTCGGGCAGGCCCTCGCGCCGGGCGTTGGAGCAGAGCAGGTCGCCCTTCTTGGTGACGATCAGGTGGCCGGCGTTGATGTTCTCGTTCTCGAACTCCAGCCTTTCAATCAGCTCTCGCTTGGGCACATTCACATAGGTGACACAGGGCTTGGGGCCGTCAAGCTTGCCGCCGCCGTTGGTCACCACCATGGTTTTGCCCTCGTCGATGAGGGTGCAGTCGTGGGGCGCCGCGCCGAAGGTCGGGAACTCGCCCTTGAGCTCGAAGGTCTTGCCGTCGCGGATGGAAATGATGCCGCGATAGGCTTCGTCGATGACGGATTCCGTCGCGTAAAGCTCCGCCCCATCCGGTGAATAGGCGCCGTGGCCGTAAAACTTGGCCCCCTTGACCGGCGGCATGCTGCGCGTGACCTTGCCCTGGGCCAGGTCCACCTCGCAGCAGCCGGGCCCGTGCTTCTCGAAAATCACCATCTTGTTGGGGTCGCGCGGGTCAGGGGCAAAGCCGTGGCCCTGAAAATCCATCACCACCAGGCGCGGCGCGAGCGCCTCGGCGTCCAGGTCCACGATGGAAAGCACCCAGCGCTTGTCGCCGGTCTGGACGTTGACCTGCTGTCCCGCGCCCAGCAGCGTGCCGCGCTTGACGTTGGAAAGATCGTGCTTGGGTTTGGCTTCCTGCGCGAACATGCGCGTGGCCAAAGGAGCCAGCGCGACCGCGGAAAAGCCCATGGCAGAAATCTTGAGGAAGTCGCGCCGAGCGTTGTCCAGACGTGAGGGCATGTGTCGCCTCCGGATGAGTGAATCCCCGCAGGGTTGATTCTGCCAATTGCAGGGCCGGCCTCCAACAGCAACCGGGGTCATTTGGGTCCTGCCCGAAGTCCGGCAGGAGCCGGTGCGGCCCGCGCCGGCCCGACAGCGCCCCTGCTTGCGGCAGGGGCACCCGCGCCTACAATGCCGCGCCGCGGAGGAGTGGCAGAGTGGTCGATTGCGGCGGTTTTGAAAACCGCTGTGGGCTTCGGCTCACCGGGGGTTCGAATCCCTCCTCCTCCGCCACCCAACCCCTTATCTTGAAACGCCATACGCCTTGGAAGCCGCTTAGATACAGGATTTGACGTTCACCTGGTTGAGTTGCCCCGAATCAGTCTTCTCATCCAACCCTGTCCAACGTTGTCCAATTTCATCCAGCCAGCTCTTGAAAGTATGATTGAAAGTCTTGGCGCGGTATACCCGGTGTGGTGAGCTGGCGACGTGTACTCGGCTACGGGCATTGGCTTAGGTCAGCGGCCCTTTTGCGGGCGGCGCAATTCCAAACTGGGCAGCGAAGCTACGGCCAGCCGCGCTTCGTCGCCTTGGAGATGAGCATAGCGGTCCATTGTCAACGCAATCGTTGAATGTCTTACGAGCTTCTGGGCCACCTTGAGGTGCACACCTGCATTGACCACATTGCTTGCGAATGTATGGCGCAAGCTGTGGAAGTCCGCGAACTCTCCATCGACTTCGTACGCGATACCCGCAGCTTTGAGGTCTTGTCGCAGCATCATGGCCGTATGCGTGGAATCCGGCATCGCAAACACTACCGAGTCAGGCGAGGCCAAATCTCGGACATGATCTCGAAGTTGCCTGGCTAACGCCAGTTTAAGCGGCAACTCATCGGTAGTCTTGTTCTTGGAGAACTTGCTTTTGGCAACCACACAAGGTGCAGCTTTGTCTAATTTCAAAGCAGCCACGGTCAGGCAGCGCAGTTCATTTGCGCGAAGCCCAGTCTCCAGCGCGACTCGATACAGAAGGCTTCTAACGGGTCCCGTCATGCCCCACCGCGTCGGTGCCTTGGCCGTCTCCGCCAAGAGCACGCGACACTCCTCAAGTGTCAGCGCGCGCCTTGGGTGAACCTGCCGAACTTTGACCGGCGCGGAAAGCGCGGCAAGTGGGTCCGCTGCCAAAATATGTAAAGGGCGGTCCAAAAGTGCAGCACCCTTCGGAAAGAAAAAGGGCGGTTGAACAGTGCAGCGCCTCCAGGCAGGCCCCCTTTTGGGCATGGCGGCGCGGCGGTATTCCGCCGCCGCGCGCCGCCAGCCCAAGGGGGCCTGGGGGTGTACAGA